>ODAI011348945.1_pt1 | contig 104379 bp, 89 predicted proteins | sample 1539321 | NCBI WGS metagenome assembly ODAI01 (sample SAMN02144231, study PRJEB22623) | gut metagenome | biome: sheep rumen | host: Ovis aries | place: New Zealand
ACACCGGACGAGTTTTTAACTAAGTTTTATCTAAATTCTTCCACAGGTGATAGAGTGTCCTAAATGTATTTGGAACGGACAATATGGTATACACTTTTGAAGAAAAACGGTATAATCTCCTAAATATCTATATCTCTATTCTAGTGGAATTTTTGGAAAACTCATGAATTATTCAGAAATCAACTTACACGAACTTCTTCAGAAGGGACTTGCCGAATGCGGTTATGTCACTTGCACTCCGGTTCAGGAACAGGTTCTTTCGACTTCCCTTGAAGGCTCTGATTTGTATGTCCAGTCACAGACAGGAACTGGAAAAACGGCTGCGTTTTTGGTCTCAATCATGCAGGAAATTCTCGCGCAAAAAGGCGAGGGGGCGGAAGGCTCCGTAAAAGAAGGGGAGGCAAAAAAGAACGCCCTCATTCTGGTTCCGACCCGCGAGCTTGCCGTTCAGGTTGAGGAAGAGGCCAAGAAAGTCGGAAAATACACCGGCCTGCGTTTCGCTTCGTTCTACGGCGGAGTGGGCTACGAAAAACAGGTGGCTGACCTTAAAAAAGGCGTGGACATCATCATCGGAACTCCCGGCCGCGTCATCGATTTGACGGAAGGCAAACAGATGGATTTGTCTCATGTAGGCTATCTCACCGTGGACGAGGCTGACCGCATGTTCGACATGGGATTTTACCCGGACTTGCGAAAGCTCATTCACTTTCTGCCTTCCAGCGAAAGCCGCCAGACCATGCTTTTTTCGGCGACCCTCAACTCTTATGTCAAGAATCTCGCCTGGGAATACACCAGGGACGCAAAGGAAATCACCATTGAAGCCCAGAACATCACCGTGGACGAAATCGATCAGGAACTCATCCATGTATCTAGCGATGACAAAATGCGCCTTTTATTGGGCATTTTCCATAAAGAGAAACCTGAGAGCGTGATTATTTTCTGCGACACGAAAAAGATGTGCGAAATCGTCTCAAAGCGTCTTTCAATAAACGGCATCAAAAACGAGTACATAATCGGAGACTTGCCTCAGGCCAAGCGCTTGAAGATTATGGATTCCTTTAAGGAAGGCAAGGTCACGTGTCTCGTGGCAACAGATGTGGCAGCCCGTGGAATCGATGTGAACGATCTGGCTATGGTCGTAAACTACGATTTACCGAATGAAGCCGAGAATTATGTTCACAGAATCGGCCGAACGGCCCGTGCGGGTAAGAGCGGAAAGGCCTATACATTCTGCAGCGAGCGGGATGTTTATTCCCTGGCTCCAATCGAGCGATATATCGAAAAGCAGATTCCAAGCAGGGTAGCCGTTGAGGAAGACTTTGCCGAGGACAAATCTAAGGATGTCTACATCCGCCTTGACTCAGAAGAGCGGGAAGGAAGAAGAAACCACAGATGGACACAGATGGACACAGATGTTGCACAGAATAGGGGGAAAAAGTCCGGAGGACGAAAATCTCGCAAAGAAGGCAGAAAATCTTATTCCGACGATGAAATCAAATCGTTTAGGGGCGACAAGTCAAAAGCTACGGTTCGGCGGGCAAGCGACGAGGAAATCGCCAAGCTTTCAGGCATGTCAAGCGACGAGCGGCTCAAATACTTCAAGGAAAAATACGCAAAGCAGGGTTCGACAGCTTACAGCGGAAACAATCACGGCAAGAACAAGGGAAAGCCGGGCAGGGGAAGAAATCCGGCTCCTGGCAAAAAGAGCGAGAAAGCGCCAAAGAAGCTTGGCTTAATCGCGCGGCTAAAATCCCTTATCGGTCGAGGAAAATAGAGACTTTTACATAAAAAACAGGAGAAAAACATGATTACAGTCAGCGATGTATCACTTCATTTCAGCGAAAAACCGCTTTTCAAAGACGTAAATATTAAATTCACGGCGGGAAACTGCTACGGAATCATCGGCGCGAACGGCGCGGGAAAATCCACCTTCCTTAAAATCCTCTCAGGCGAGCAGGATCATGACACAGGCGAGATTTTCATGACACCGGGCGAGCGAATGGCCGTCTTGAGCCAGGATCACTTCGCCTTCGATTCATTCAGCGTAAAAGACACGGTAATGCAGGGCTACCCAAAGCTCTACGAAGTCTCAAAAGCCAGGGACGAAATCTACTCAAAGGCAGACTTCACAGAAGAAGACGGAATCAAATCCGCTGAGCTTGAGGCTGAATTCGGCGAGCTGGGCGGCTACGAGGCCGAGAACCAGATTGAGCAGATGCTTTCAGGCCTGGGTCTTGAAGAAAAATTCCACGACAAGATGATGAGCGAGCTTGACGAAAGCCAGAAAGTCCGCGTTTTGCTTGCCCGCGCCCTTTTCGGAAACCCGGACACCCTCATCCTCGACGAACCTACCAACGGTCTTGATTTGGAGTCAATCAACTGGCTTGAAGACTTCCTTCTTAATTTTGAGAACACGGTCATCGTCGTAAGCCACGACCGCCACTTTTTGAACACAGTCTGCACGGTCACCTGTGACATCGACTTCGGAAAAATCACTCAGTTCGCCGGAAACTACGACTTCTGGTACCAGATGAGCCAGATTTTGCAGAAACAGGCCAGGGATCAGAAGAAAAAGAACGAGGAAAAAGCCAAAGACCTCAAGGAATTCATCCAGCGATTCGCATCAAATGCGGCAAAATCACGCCAGGCGACCAGCCGAAAGAAGGTCTTGGAAAAACTGGAGCTTGAGGATTTGCCGGTCACAAGCCGAAAATTCCCTTATGTTCACTTTGCAACGGAGCGGGAAATCGGAAACAATGTTCTGGAATGCCGCAAGCTCAACTCAAAGGACGAGGACGGCGTCCAGCTTCTCAAGGATTTTGATTTCAAGGTCAACCGAACTGACAAAATCGCTTTCGTGGGAGTAGAGCACAATACAATCTCATCTCTGTTCGACATCATCGCAGGCGAGAAAAAGGCTGACTCAGGCGAGTTCTTCTGGGGTCAGACCACCAGCAACACCTATCTTGCCCGCGACAACAACAAATACTTCGACAACGACATGAACATCACCGAATGGCTCAAGCAGTTTTCTAAAGAGCAGGATGACGCTTATGTGCGGGGCTTCCTCGGTCGAATGCTTTTTTCTGGCGACGAATCCCTCAAAAAAGTAAAGGTCCTTTCGGGAGGAGAGAAAGTGCGCTGTATGCTCTCAAAGATGATGCTGCAGAACGCGAATGTGCTTATTCTTGACGACCCGACAAATCACCTTGACCTGGAGGCAATCGAATCTTTGAATCAGGCGCTCGTACAGTTCCCAGGCGTAATTCTCTTCACCAGCCACGACCACGAGTTCATCCAGACAATCGCAAACCGAGTGGTGGAAATCACTCCAAAAGGCGTGATTGACCGCATGATGCCCTTCGACGACTACATGGCCGACGAGCAGGTCAAGGCACTGCGAAAAGAATACTACGAGGGAACAGACCGAAAGATTAAATTCTAAAAAATAATTCGCTTTTTCAGCCATACAGTTATATAATGATTGTATGGCTTTTTTTAATCAAACAGAAGATTATGACAGACTCTTAACAAAAGCGGTGAATAATATTCACCCGCTCATGATTTTCTGCAATCTCTCGAACAATTTTTATCAGATTATCTCTTACAGCGACAGCGTTTTAAGCAGTTCCATAGCATACACAGGAACTTTTGAGAGTTTTGTCGCTCAAATAAAATCCGAAATCAAAAACAAAGACTATGCAAACCTTTTTTCAGCAAAATTCAACAGAAATAAACTTCTTGATATCGTCCATGAAAATGATTCAACAATCGAACTTCAGTTTCCCTATACATTTAATTCGGTAAAAGAACAATGGATTGAACTTCAATTTATTTTTGTCGGAAAAGACTCAAACAATATTCAAGCAATAATTCTTGGAAAAAACATAGACGAAGAAAAGAGAAGGGAAGACGAATCAAAAAGAAACAGAGATTTTCTTGGAATACTTGCAAACGAATATTCAAATGTCTACCATGTTGATTTAGACAGCGACACTTTTTTTGCATTCAATTTTACCCCGCGAATCGATGGAAAAATAGGTGATACACTCCGCTCAAAAGTAAGTTTTTCTGAAGCCGTGAAGATTTATGCGGACAAATGTACTTTTGAAGCAGACCGAAACGAATTTATCCAACGATGCTCAAGCGAATATACGATCAGCCAACTTTCTTCCAAAGACCGTTTTTTTTACCGCTACAGAAACGAATCAAATCAATATTGCGAAATGAAATGCGTGAAAGTAGGAGATTGGAATCAAGAGCACAAGGCAATTTTTGGATTTGCCGTTAAAGACGAAGAGATTCGTGGTGAAATGAAAGCTCAAAAAGAACTTCAGGAAGCAAAAGAAAGGGCAGAAGCGGCAAGTGCTGCAAAGAGCGAATTCTTAACTCGTATGAGCCACGATATCCGAACGCCAATTAATGGTGTCATCGGAATGACAGAACTTGCGGAAAAAAATCTTTCAAATCCTCAAAAAATGGAAAAATGTCTTCAGAAAATAACAAAGGCTGCTTACCATCTCAATTCTTTAGTGAATGACATACTTGACATGAGCCACATAGAGAGCAACAAACTTGAAGTAGCACATAAACCCATGAACATTCTTTCTTTGGCAGACGGCTGTTTATCTATTATTGAAGGCCAGCTTTACAACCGCTCGCTTAAAATCATCACAGAATTTGACGACTTCGGACATCCATTTTTGCTCGGAGATGAGCTACATTTGCGGCAGGCATTGGTCAATATCCTTGGAAATGCGGTCAAATTCACTCCTGACGGAGGAAAAATAATATTCAGAATTCAACAGCTGTCCATGGGATTCAAAACAATTACATATCGCTTTGAAGTTGAGGATACTGGAATCGGAATGAAACCAGAGTTTCTCAAACATATCTGGGAAACTTTCGCCCAAGAAGACAGTGGCGCAAGAAGCGAATACAAAGGCAGTGGCCTGGGAACATCCATAGCTAAATCACTAGTCGAACTCATGGGAGGAACAATTTCAGTAAAATCAAAACTCAACGAAGGAAGCACATTTACAATTGACATTCCGTTCGTAATTGACGACCGCACAGAAACAAACAGAAAAGCCTCTATCGAAGAAGCCGAGGAAATGGAAACACTTCACGGCTCAAGAATACTTCTCGTTGAAGACAACGAAACTAACCGCGACAGCGCAAAAGGTCTGCTGGAAACAGAAGGAGCCATTGTTACAACCGCCGAAAACGGAAAAATCGCTCTCAAAATTTTCTCAGAGTCCAAGCCTAATACATACGACGCCATACTTATGGATATCATGATGCCGGTAATGAACGGAATCGAAGCGACAAAAGCCATCCGTGCCCTCAACAGAAGCGATGCAAAAATCACGCCAATCATCGCGCTTACGGCAAATGCTTTCGAAGAAGATGTCAGGGCATCATTGGAAGCTGGTATGAATGAACATCTTACAAAACCAATCAATATCGCTCATGTCATCAGAAGTCTCATCAAATGTATGCGACAAAAATCTCTGAAACAGGCTTATGAACTCAACAAGGTCCTTGAAAATACAAAAAATAAAGACATGCTCACAGGAGTAGGAAACAGTCATGCACTAGACGAGGTAAAAGACAAGATAAATGAAAACATATCGAACAATCCAGAATTTGAAATAGGCGTACTCGTCTGCGATATAAACAATCTTCGTAAAATAAATGATAAGCTGGGACGAAAGACTGGTGACAGTGCAATAATCAGCCTTTGCAAGCTCACTTGTGAAATATTCAAGCACAGTCCCGTATTTCGCACAGGTGGTGACGAATTTGCAGTTATTTTACAAGGAATTGACTTCAAAAACGCGGATTCCCTCATGGAAAACTTCAATGCAAGACTCAAGCAACTGCTTTCAGGCCCAATGCCTTTCTCAGTTGGAACTGGATTCGCCCGCTTTATGCCCCAAGAACAAAAGAACATAAACCAAGTCATAAAAAAAGCGGAAAAAGAAATGCAGGCACATAAAAAAAAGTCAAAGTAAAAGTCAGCAGAAGAGAAGTGATGAAAGAAAGCTATTATATATACATATTGGTAGACAGAAGGTATATTATAGAAAGTTATTTATGCACAAAATTCATTTAAACTTATACATTCTTACATCCGCTTCTTGTCAGCTTTCTTTTCCATGAGGGAATCCCGCTGGCTAATCAGTTCTTTGTTTACGAGGGCAATGCGCTGATAAAGTTCAAAATAAGAAATCGCATTGGCGTTCGCCGCTTTCATGTTCTCTTCGGGCTTTAAGATTTTTTCTTTAAAGCGAGCGTTAATCTCCAGCATCTCAGAATGATTTTTCATATTCTCCAGAGAGGATTGATAAGCCGCGTTTATCTCGCTCGTCCAGCCCGTTATATCAGGTTTTGCAAGGGTCTGGATTTTATGAATCGTGACGATTTCCCAGATTTTCTTTCCGAAATACTCTTCAAGGGCATTACGGAAAGGCCGGTCTTTTTGAAAGAGAAGTTTCGCAAGCACTTTGTTTCCGTCCGAATCATCAAAGGAAAATTCACAAAGAGAAGACTTGTCAAGGAAAGGCTTAGAAAGCTCCGAGTCAAAAAAGTGCTTAACCTCACCCACCGGGCACTTAAATGAATACTCATAGACATTTCCCCACAAGCCTGTGCTCAAAGATTCACGGCGGCGCTGGTTAGTCACCGGGAAAACAAAGGCTTTCTGAATCTGAATCGAAGACGGTAAATGCCTGTTCAGCGAAGAAATAAAGTCGCTTTCAGTAATATTCTCATAAAGAACCGTGGAGGCAATCTCAGCGTCAGAAGAAATTCCTAAGGAAAGAGTTGAGGCAAATTCCAGGCGAGGAAGCGGATTAAAGCCCGTCGTATATATGACTGGCAGGGAACTCTTCAAGACCGCCCTGTTGAAAAATTCAATCTGCGAGAGATGAGAAATGTCCTCCCCGCCGTTTTTCTTGGTAAACTGGAAAATAACCCGGTACATAACAGGGATATTCCACTCCGGGTAGACAGAATTACTACTTAACTGTATACTTTTCTGTACATCTTGAGGTTTATTATCAATATTCACACAGGTTTTATTGTTGCAGACTCCGCATCTGTGGTCGCAGTCAGGCTTACATTTGGGAGTAAGCTCTTCTTTTTCGTTTTTATCCCATTCTTTTTTGTAGAAATTCTTGGAGACTCCCAGAGAAACATCATCCCAGGGAAGAACTTCGTCCTTGCCCCGCTCCCGTAAAATCGACTCTTTCACATCAAAATCAGCCTCGGCAAAAGCAGATTCCCAATGCTTTAGGTTTTCTCGCAAGTGATTTTCCCAAGCATCGAGACGAGCACCTTTTTTGTAAGCCGAAAGAATCACCTTCCCTGCCCGCTTGTCGCCGCGGGAAAGAAGACCTTCCAGGTAAGATGTGTTAACATCATGAGTTCCCACATGAAATTTCCCCCGTGGAAGATGGTCGCGGATATAAGAAAGTTTTCGCTCCGACTCTTCCGGGGAAATCTGCCTTACCCACTGATAGGCAGTGTGCGGTTTTGGAATAAAGGTTCCCACATTTACATTGCATTGAATTCTGGTTCGGTTCTGCAAATCAATCAAAAAATCAACGATTGCTTTTTCTTCGGTAAGCTCCTCTGTTTCCGGGAAAGGAAGCCCAACCATAAAATAAAATTTAGCCTTGTTCCAGCCCCGCTTTTTAGCATCCAAAATCACATCAACCAAGTGCTGGGCGTAAACTTCCTTGTTAAGACGAAGCTGCCAGGCTTCTTCTGGTGTCTCAACGGCAAAAGTGAGGCCAGATTTACGAACTTCCGATAGTTTTTCAAGCAAAGGAAGGGAAAAACTGTTCACTTTTAAGGACGGGAGCTGGAATGAAACATTCTGGCTCTTATAGCGCGCGTTCAAATCATCAAGCAAATCCTCGATATTAGGGTAATCCGCACTGGAAAGAGATGTGAGGGAAATTTCCCGGTAGCCGGCCTCATTCACAAGCTTGTCCACATCATCAAAAATCAGCTGCTTGGTCTTGGCCCGCTGGGGACGGTAATAGACTCCGGCATGACAGAAACGGCATCCATTGGGACAGCCACGCATAATCTCAACGACGCCATGATCCTGAACGGGCTTTACATTGGGAAGGGGCATAAATGACTCAACGGAAGGAAGCTTTCCAAAATCAGACCAGATTGCCCGGCGAGCCACAGAATGCCCGCACTTCTCTTCGCTCATGCCCTCTGTCCAGATGCTGGGATGCTCGGAAAGATGCTGCAAAAGCTCTGCCCTGCCCGCCCCATTTTTTTTCATCTCGGCAAGCTCTTCAATCAGTTCGAACATGCCCCCCTCTGCCTCGCCGATAAAAACCGCGTCAAAAAAATCTGAAAATGGAGCCGGATTCGTAGCCCCGCAGCCACCTGCCACCACAATCGGGTCGGACTCTCCTCGGTCTTTTTTCAGAAGAGGAACTCGTCCCAAGTCAAGAATTGAAAGCACGCCAGTAATTCCAAGCTCGTAGCCAATGGAAAAGCCAATCATATCAACTTGATTCAGTGGCATTCCAGTCTCAAGGGTGTACAATGGTGCGTCGTGTTTTTTCAACAAATCTTCAAAATCAGTCTCAACGGCAAAAACCCGCTCGCAACGGATATTCGATTTTTTGTTGAGCCCGTTGTAAATGATTTTTATCGCCTGATTTGCCATTCCAATCGTGTAAACATCAGGAAAAGCGATACAATAATTGAATAAACCATCAGAAGATGTATGATTTTTTACAACAGAGCCGAATTCACCGCCAATATAAGCCGATGGATTCTGAACCGAGCACAAGTCATTACCAAAAAGCGACAAAGGATTGATAAGATTCATTTTAAAATCCGAATTTTCGAGATGAAACGCTCATCAAAAAACCGACGCAAATCATCGCCGTCCATAGTGAAGAGCCGCCGTAAGACAAAAACAAAAGCGGGATACCAGTAATAGGCATGATTCCCATGACCATTCCAACATTAATCAGAAAGTGAAAGGCGAACATACCCAAAACACCAGCCGCAATCATCATTCCGAAAGTATTTGACGCATTTTTGATAATAAAAATCGTCCTAAGCAGAATCGAAAAATAAAGGGCAAAAACGACCATTCCACCAACAAAGCCCCACTCTTCAGACAAAATGCTAAAAATAAAGTCAGTGCTCTGTTCTGGCAAAAAGCGGTAATGACTTTGGGTTCCCTGTAAATAACCGCGACCGAGCAAGTTTCCTGAACCAATGGCCGTCTTTGACTGAATGATATTCCAGCCGGCCCCTCGAGGATCAGCGTAAGGATCGATGAAAACGATGAGACGCATTACTTGATACTCTTTAAGGACTTTGCCCGCAAAATAAGAGAGAATTAGAGAACCGCACAAAATCGCCGAAAAATACGAAATCCAATAGAAATATTTGTTGTGACGGTAGAAGAACATCCCCAGCAATGAAAGGACACCTATTGAGCCAGTCGCAAAAATAAGAATAAGCCGAAGAGTGCTGTTAGTGAGGACTCGCACGAAAATAACTGAATGATGGGCAATCTGACTTTCCCAAATCGGAAGGACTGTGAACAAAATCGTCATCATGCCGCTGAGGAAAACAAAAAGGATATAACGGACAGGAATTCCCGCAATAAATGTCATTGCTAGGAAAATCGGAAAATAAACCAGAGCAGTTCCCAAGTCAGGCTGAGCAAGAATCAAAGCCATGGGAATAAACATAATCAACAAAGATATGATAAAACGCTTACGCTGGTCAGAAGATTTTTTTGTCCTGTCGAGATACCAGGCTAAAAAGAGAATGAAAACGACTTTCATGAATTCCGAAGGCTGAATTCCAAAAGGACCGATACCTAGCCAGCTTCGCGCTCCATTAACATAGCGTCCAAAAAATTTCGTAAAAATGAGAACCGCACAGGCAAAAATAAAAATCTGAGGCACATAGCGGGACAAACGGCGGTAATCCACAAGGGAAAGTCCCAGCATGAGCAAAATGCCTGTTCCACCCCAAATAATCTGCTTTACATATTCAGTGGAAACATTCATTCCCTCAGAGTTGATTCCCGAAGAATAGATAGAAAGCACACCGAAAGTGACGAGAGCTACGACACAGAAAAACAGGATAAAATCGAAAAATTGCAGGAATTTGAAATTTAATTTCATTTTTGTATTTTCCATTACTCTGCCCTGCCTTGCGCATGTTTTCGTGAACGGATGACTTCGCGTACATTCGCCGGAAGCGAAGCTACAGCCTCTTCATAATTCTGATTTGCAAAAATTCCCTGAAAAATGATGTTTGTCGCATAAGGAGCCCACCATTCCCATTCATTTACCGCCTCAACCAAGACAACAACGACGACCTGCTCTTCCACAGGAGCGTTAAAAGGCGCATAACAGGCCATCCATGAGTGCCAGTGATCGAGAGAACCAACCTCTGCCGTACCAGTTTTACCTGCAATTTGAACGACTTTATTGTTGAGCGGGAAAGCCGGAGTTCCGTCAGTGATTGTATAACGCATGGCATTCTGAACCTCTCGCCAGACAGACTCATCAATGTTAGACTCATGCAAAATCTGCGGTTTAATTTCTTCAATTACTTCGTTGCTGGCAGGATCCCGGATTTCTTTTAGCAGATGAGGTCGGTAAATTTTACCTTTATTTGCGACCATTGCCACCATATTTGCGATATGAAGAGGTGTAACGAGAGTGTATCCCTGTCCGATTGACATGTTCATTGTGTCTCCGCCAAGCCATTTTTGGTGGAAGCGTCGTTCTTTCCATGGAGCTGTTGGAACAAAGCCAGCCTGCTGTGCCGGCAAATCAATGTCCAAACTCTCTCCAAAACCAAATTCCTTTGCATAAGAAGAAATTTTATCAACGCCAAGATAATCACGACCAATCGCCCAATAATAAACATCGCATGACTGAGCCAAGGCCTCCCGCATATTGAGCCAGCCATGCCCCCATTTTTGGTGACAGTGGAAAATACGGTTACCATAATCGACACGACCCGTACACTCAATGTCTTTTGCAGAAGGAAAAGCTTTTTCAGCCAGCATAGCCGTAGACATGATGATTTTAAAAGTTGAAGCCGGCGGATAAGCAGCATTAACGGCTCGATTTAAAAGAGGACGGTTCGCATCCTGAGCCAGCCGGTTATACTGAACGGCGGCATTATCGTCATTGAACAAATTTTGATCATAAAAAGGATACGAGACCATTGCAAGAACCTCACCGTCACTAGGACGAAGAACGACCGCTGCACCGACACGCTCACCCAAGGCTTTTTCTGCAAGTTCTTGTATGCGCATATCTACGGTAAGCACGAGATTCTTACCCATCTGCGGAGGCTCAACAATAGGAGTATCCGAAAGGACATGGCCTCGAACATCGACAGTACGGCTCTCCCGCCCCTGAACGCCTTGCAAGCGCAAATCATATTGCTTTTCAACGCCGGTTTTTCCAACAACAGACTTATTCGAATAAACGCGGCGACCATTTTCATCGGTAATGTTGTACATGACTTTGATTTCTTCGTTCGTAATATCGCCGACATAACCGACAACATGAGAAATCGAGCCTGTCTCAACATAGTTTCTCACAGGTTTGCTTCTCCAGGAAACACCGGGCAAATCAGTTACATTCTCAGCGATGTTAGAAATAACCGAAAAAGGAACATTCGAACGAACTTCAATCGCCGTATAAGAGCCAATTGACTTTCGTGTATGGCGAAGATTAACTGGCACGCGCCTGTCAATTTCATTTTTTGAAATGCCAAGATAAGAAGCAAGACGAGAAGCAACAGAATCATAAAAATCAGCCGGAATCTCAGCAGGAATCAAATCAACAGCGAAAGAGTCAGTATTAATGACCATGGGCATATTGGCATTACGGTCAAAAATCTCACCTCGCTGGGCGTCAATCGTCTTTACCTGAGAAGAAATCGTCTGGGACTGTTTACGATACTGAGCGCCCTCAATAACCTGCAAGGAAAATAACTTGAGAATATAAAGCGCAAAAATAATAGAAATCAAGAATCCGAGAATGACGACTTTTGCGTTCTGCTCAACAGAGCCGTTTTCACTTCCAAAATAATTCGTCACGAAACTTTCTCCGGTTCAAGCAAAATCATGCCACTGAAACTTCCCAGGAATTTGAAAACCAGAGGCGTAAGAATCGAATTGGCGCACAACTCAAACAAAAATGCCTTTGAAAAAATCGAGTATGGAATGACAGAATCAGGGAAAAAGACCGAAATCACAAACACAAGCAAGACTTTAATGAGGGTCGCGATAAAACCAATGAGAATCGGAAGGAAAATACCGTTCATATTAAGCGTTTTGTTGAAAATCCCCATCACATAGCCGATAATTGTGCGCAAGAGACAGTGCAGACCGAAGGGGGAGACGCTCAAAAAATCAAGGAAAAGCCCGGAAACAAAGCCCGATGAAACTCCAAAAATCTTGCCGTTATGAACCGAAAGATAAAGCGAAACAATCAGCAGCAAATCAGGAACGGCAGGCAAAAAAAGCAAATTAGAAAGGATTGCGGTCTCAAAAATCACCACGCAGAGCAAAATCAAGACCGATACAAAAAAAGACTTAAACATCCCCTCTCCTCCTACTTCACCTGCTCAATCTGGGAGACAAGAGCCGGATTCAATTCAATTCTGTCAGAAACGATGACCATCTCTATTCGAGAAAAATCAATAACAGGAGCTACTTTAATATTCAATGAGGAATCATACTCAAGAACCCGAATTTCAGAAATGGAGCCGATAGGAATGTCAGCGATATAATTTCCTCCCTCGCCGCTCGTCACAATTAAATCACCAATCTGAAGTTCATCAAGGACACGCTTTTTGATATAACTCATATTAAGCGGAATATCAGCCGAGCCGTCACCGGTTACGATACCAATATCACGAGTATTTTGAATTCTCGCAGAAACGGAGCACTTGGAATCATAAATCGGCATGACAAGACTCGTAAGGCTTCCCACCGTCACGACTTTTCCAACCAAACCTACGATTCCACCCTGCACAGCGAGAACAGGCATATTCTTTTTGATTCCATGACGGCTTCCCTTGTTAATCGTAAAGGCAGAATACAAACTGTCGGGATTTCGGGAAATAATCCTCGCAGGATAGTTTTTTTCTTCAAAGGTGAGGGAAAAATCAAGCTGCTCTTTAAGCCTTTCGTTTTCTTTGCGGATATCAGTGTTTGCCCGTTGCAGAATTTCATAATTCTTGAGACGCTCGGTAAGTTCACGGTTCTCCTCACGCAATCTGGAAAGCTCATGCACGGCATTGAATGTATTTCCAATGCCAGTGACAAGCGCATTTACACCTTTCTGAAGTGATGAAAATACCGTAAACCCAAGGCTTTGGAAATTTACGACAAATCCACCTGAATGAAAGGCCAAATTAATGCCAGAAAATGCCAGAAAAATAATGAGAAGAAGCTCTGATAACCCGAATCGAAAGGAATGTTTAGACGAAGCCATGAAAAATCTACTTAGTCATTGAGATTGTCGTAAATAGCACGGTCAGTAGACATATCCTTGAACAAATCGAATGCCTGACCAGCACCAAGAGCCACGCACTCAAGCGGTTTTTCAACAAGAATGACAGGAACGCCAGTTTCTTTTGAGATAAGTTTCGGCAAGCCCTTGAGCATACTTCCGCCACCAGACATAACGATACCACGCTCAACGATATCAGCCGCAAGTTCTGAAGGAGTCTCACCCAAAGTTACTTTGATAAGCTCGACGATTTCATTTACGGTTGATTTGAGAGCCTCACGAACCTCAACGCTGTCAATTTCAAGACGGCGAGGAAGGCCTGTAATCGCATCGTTACCGCGAACCTCCATCTTTTCGATTGCCTTGTCTTTATCCTGAAGGGCGTTTCCAATCTGAATCTTCAGCCGTTCTGCAGTCTGCTGACCAATACGGAGGTTATGAACATTGAGGACATATTTCATAATCGCCTCATCGAATTTATCTCCGCCGACACGGATTGCCTTGGTTACGACCATGCCGCCCAAAGAGATGACAGAAACCTCGGTCGTTCCACCGCCGATATCACAAATCATGTGACCAGCAGGCTCATTGATCGGAATCTGCGCACCAATAGCGGCGGCAAGAGACTCTTCGATTACATCGACTTCCTTTGCACCGGCTTTGAGAGCCGTTTCAATGACAGCACGGCGCTCAACCTGAGTAATGCATGAAGGAATTCCGATTTTCATTCGGGTAGACTTAAAAAGCTGATGACGGGAAATGACTTTAGAGATAAAGTATTTAATCATTTTTTCACATGAATCGATGTCAGCGATGACGCCATCTGCCAGCGGGCGAATAGCCTCAATATTGCCCGGAGTCTTCCAGAGCATTCTTTTTGCCTCGGCACCGACAGCCCAGACATGCTTTGTTCCTTTTTCGACAGCAACAACAGACGGCTCGTCAACTACAATTCCTTTGCCGCGTACATAAATCAATGTATTACAGGTACCCAAATCAATACCAATGTCCGTTGAAAATCGGTCCAAAAATCCCATAAAAAGTCCTCCCAAACTTTTATATATCTTACTTATATTCTGACATTTTTTTCAATGCGAGCGGGTGATTATTCTGAATACGCAAGGCTTTTCGCCATTCAGCACGAGCTTTTGCAGCCTCTCCCCGACTCTCATATATTACACCCAATCCGTAGTATGCGTCAGCAGAATTTTCATTTTTTTCCAAAATAAAATTAAATTCTTTTTCGGCATCATCGAATTGTTCGCGCTCAAGGTATATATTCCCCATCAAAAGATGGCTTTTCAAGATAATCTGCTCATCCTTGCACTCTTGGGAAATACGAAACAAATACTGCTCTGCGGCATTATCCTGCCCGACATTGTGATATTGCTCAGCAATCGAAAGAAGAAGAATGTCCGATTCCCGAACCAAAAGAGCCTCAGTAAAAGCAGAAATACTCTCCATGGTCATTCCCAGAGAAGCATAGCTAAGTCCGAGCAATTCAGGAATGTCATCGGCCTTGTAGCCGTGTTTTTTCGCTTTTAAAAGATAATCAATGGCCAAGTCAGCGTAATAATAATAAGAAGAATGCAAGTCCTTGTAAAAATAAGCCTTGCCAAGCATATATTCAATTTGCGCGACAGCTCCAAACCTAGCCCCCTGCAAGGCAATTCTGAGAGAATTTATTGACTCATCGATATAAGAAAGAGACTGCACAACATCACTTTGCGAAACCGCAAGAAAAAAAGATGCATAGCCGTTGTAAGTGCGCGCTTTGGTATTAAACGGTGATTTATATAAAATAGCAGAGCTTATATCATATACACCCTGATAATCATACACTTTCCATTTTGACTTGAGATTAATAAAAGAGTTTCCGTTATTGATTTTTGAATCGATTAAGCGCCAGGCAAAGAAAATTCCAGCAGAGACAAGGGCTGCAAGACAAGCGAAAATCGCAAGTTTTTTTAAAAACTGACTTTTTCGTTTGACAATTTCTCGTGTTTGCAAAGCCTTTAATTTCATTTCCCCACCGCATTATAAAAAAAACAGAAAAGACAATAAGCCGGGTTCTGTCTTGTACTTTTCAAAAAAGAAAAGCACGCATAACCATCTATCCGAAACTTCTGTCACCAGAAGCCTTTAGCAGCCTACCCGCGGCCATTAGTCCGGAAAACCTGACCGCTGCTTGACCTTGCTCCAAACGAGGTTTGCCCTGCCGTTTCCGTTGCCAGAAACGCGGTGCGCTCTTACCGCACCCTTTCACCCTTACCCGAAGGCGGTTTGTTTTCTGTGGCACTTTCTGTCAGAAAAAAGGCTTATGCTCAATCAAAGAACAAGTTCCCTATTCTGCCCGGTTATTACCCGGCGTTTTTTCCGGTGGAGCCCGGACTTTCCTCACCCGCCATTGCTATCATGAACAAGGCAGGCACGGTTATATCTTTTCTGCAATTTACCGTTGATTTAAGCAGAACAACGATTACTCGTCGAATGCCATTGACTTTTCGTCATCGAGATTGTTCTCGTTCTCGCCATCTTCAACTTCGTCCTCGTCACGCTCATCTGCGAATTCGTCTTCGAAGTCAGCAAGGCTTCCAGTTTCTTCAAGTGTTGAGTAATCCTCTGCTTCTTCTTCGTTGACTTCCTGATAGAAGAGGATTCGAGAACAATAGGGACAGAAGAGAATCTTCTCACCGTCACGAACTTCGTTCGCAAACTGACCAGGAAGAATCATCTGACAACCTGTGCAAACACCATTTCGAACGGCAACAATACCCTCAGAGTTGCGCTGAATAATACGCTGGAATTTATAGACAATTTCCTGATTGAGACCAGGAATAATTTCATCTTCTTGTTTTTTAAGACTCTCAAGCTGATTTTTATAGCTCTGAATCTGATCAGAAAGAGCAGCCTTGCTCTCATTCAAATCATTTTCCTGAGAAGAAATCATTGCCTCGTCAGCCTTAAGAGATTCGTCAAGTTCAGCAAGTTTTTTCTCTTCGCGCTGCAAATCTTTTCGGACAGAAGCTTCTTTTTCGGTGGCTTCAGAAATCTGCTTATCCAAAGCCTCGTACTCACGATGAGAAGTGATATTGTCCATATCCTTTTCACCTGACTCACGAGAAGCCTCGGCTGCAGAAAGTTCCTGCTTAAGTTTTTCAACTTCAGCCTTTACTTCTTCATAGCTTTTATTTTTTTCGATATATTCTTTTTTGAGACGAGCAAGAAGCTCATCCTGTGAATCAAGCTGCTTTGGAGAAGACTCGATTTTCTTTTCCAAGTCATATTTTTCGACCAAAACATCCTGCAACGATTTAAGTTTGTCAAAAACTTCTGTCATTTCCATAATCAAAAGACCTCAAAAAACTCGGAAAATCACCAAAGAAAAGAGAATTCCCGATTATTTTATCGCAAAATTATATAAAAAATAGCCGTTTATGTCTATTAGACAACGGCTATTTTTCGATTTTTATTACATTTCGATGTAGTCACGAAGCCCGCTGGCACGACGAGGATGTCGGAGCCGACGCAAAGCCTTCGCCTCAATCTGTCGGATTCGCTCTCTGGTAACATTGAAATACAAACCAACCTCTTCCAGTGTAAGGCTGTATCCATCCTCAAGACCAAAACGCATTTTCAGAACCTCCTGCTCACGAGACGGCAATGTATTAAGCACGGTTCTGAGCTGTTCCTGCAAAAGCGTGTATGCGGTCTGATTTGCCGGATTTTCCACATCTTTGTCCTCGATGAAATCTCCCAGCTGAGAATCTTCCTCTTCACCGATTGGAGTTTCAAGGGAAATTGGCTCACGGGCAACATTCTTAACCTGCTTGACACGGGTAACCGGCCAACCCAGCTGCTGTGCAATTTCTTCGTCGGTAGGCTCCCGACCAAGCTTCTGCATAAGCTGACGGCCTTCCCGCACGACTTTGTTAATCTGTTCAATCATGTGAACAGGAACGCGGATAGTCCGCGCCTGATCCGAGATTGAACGAGTGATTGCCTGACGAATCCACCATGTAGCGTATGTCGAGAATTTATAGCCCTTACGGTACTCAAATTTCTCGACAGCCTTGATAAGACCGATATTGCCTTCCTGAACAAGATCAAAGAACTGCAAACCTCGGTTGGTGTATTTTTTGGCAATGGAAACTACCAGTCGCAAGTTAGCGTTGATAAGCTTATTCTTTGCCTTTTCAAGCATTTTTCGACCGCGCTCAATTTCATCTGCCATAGAAAGGATTTCTTCGACATTATTCTCGAAATCGTACTCCATGCGGCGAAGCTTGCGATCTATCTTCTGAATCTGCGTGTAAATATCGCGAATCTCATCACTTGAAAGCCCCAACTCATTCTCAAGCTTGACAGCCTCAGAGTGAATGGCAAGGCGACGACCAAGGCTTCGGAGTTCAGCAGGACTTGAAATGCGAAGCTCCCGCATCTTATGCTCCTGCTTGTGACGGTACTCGCCGATTTTCTGAGTAGCCTCAACAAATTTTGCGCTGAATTTTTCGATTTCTTCAGATTGAATGTCAATTTTCTGCAATTCAGGCAGAATTTTTGTCCGAAGTTCGATAATCTGCTCATTATTAAAGATTTCGCGAGACTGATTTGCTTCAAAAAGCTGTTTTTTGAGATTCATGTAGACTTTCATATTCTCTTTGCAAGCCTTAAGATTCTCACCATAACAGCTTTTAAGACGACGCTTTTCCGCCTGAGCCTCGTTTATTTCCTTACGGGCTTTTCCGGGCTCATGGGGATCGATTTTAGCAAATGCTTTCTGGCAGATTGCGAAGAATTCAGGAATCATCATGCCGGATTTTTTAATAACATCCTTAATGATATTCTCGCCGTCTTCCATCTGTTTTGAGTATGTAACTTCCTGCTCTGCCGTAAGAAGCTTTTCTTTGCCGATTTCCCGCAAATACAAACGGATAGGATCATCTACATTTGAATCTTTGTCACCGTTAACAAGACGAGTTGCCGCAAGTTCATCCTCACTCTCACCAACGCCTCCGACATCATCTTCGTCATCAAGAAGATCATCCTCATCGGCATCAGCATCATCGTCAAGGTCAGTGTCCTCTTCCATGACCTGAATGTTGCTCTGGGTTAAAAGTTGAAGCACATCTTCCATTTTCGGGGAATTAACAAAATCCTGTCCCAAGATTTCGTTGATTTCATCCCAGGAAACAATCTGCTTATCTTTCGCATATTCTAAAAGTTTCGCAACTTTAGGATCCAACTCCTGATCCATATTCCAGTCCTTTTTTATTTAGTTTTTCGTCAATGCGTTTTTTTTCTTCAAAAAGCTTTGTCATCAATTCTTGGTTTGCAGGAAGGCTTAACTGCGACTGCAATACGCCCATTTGTTCAAGGATGGATTTTTTCTTCCGCTCAAGACTCTGCATCTCAAGCCATTCAATGCTGTCCGCAACAGACTGCGCCGTATACTGAGAAAATTCCCCTTTGGAAACAGACTCAGTGATTTTTTGTTTTATGCCATCATGTTCACAATGACTGAGCACCGAAACAAAAGACAAATCTCCCGCCTTGTAACACTCCTTCAGAATCAAGAACAAAGTTCTTGCGCTCGGATTTTCGAAATCGCTTTCTGTCAAACGGCTCTGCATCAGCTCAAACTGATTGGTATCGGACAAAACTGCCAGGACTGCGCGGAATTCAGCGTTTACTACAACCTGATCCTGAACCGGCGCACGGCTTTCCGTTGGTGTATTGAGAGTGCGTTTTTTTACATCTTCACGATTATTGAAATCCCTTTTTATTGCCTCAAGGGAGATGTTTAGCGTCTGTCCCAAGAGAACCAGACTTGATTCCTTCTGTATGTCGGTCTGTAGCGCATCAATATACGGGAAAAATTCAAGTGCGAACTTGGATTTTCCCTCTGGAGTATCCTTCTGGTACTTTTGCGACAGAAAACTCAACAGATAATCACTATCTAATATAGCGTTATTTACTTCATTTGTCAAGGTTTCCGCCCCGAAATTTACCATAATTTCCGCAGGATCTTTAGCATTATGAAGGCGGATTATTTTAACCGTAAGACCCTGCCGCCTGCACATGAGAATCGCCCGCTGAGTCGCAGCCTGCCCTGCCCCGTCAGAATCAAAGGAAAGGAGAATCGTGTCAGCAAAGCCCCGGACAAGCTTAATCTGATCATCGGTAAGGGCCGTTCCCAAAGGAGCGACGGCATAATTGATTCCGCACTGGTGATAAGCGACGCAATCCATGTAGCCCTCGCAAAAAATAACCTTTTTGTTTTCTCGGATAGCATTTTTCGCAAAATTGAAGGCATAAAGGGTCTCGCCTTTTTTATACTGAATCAAATCGCCTGAGTTAAGGTATTTGGGGGATTTTTCAGGATCTCCCCGCAAAAAACGGCCGCCGAAAGCCACCGCCTGCCCCCGCCTGTCAAAAATCGGGAACATAAGCCTGTCAGAGAAAAAAGCTATATCCGGGTATTTTTTACTGAAAAGACCTGAATTTGCCAAAAATTCATCGCTGAAATTCTTGCTTTTGAGGAATTTCTTGAGCCATTGGCGGTCAGCAGGAGAATAGCCCAGCTTAAATTTCTCGATTGTCTCCATTGAGATTCCACGCTTGGTTATGTAATCCAGAGCGAATTTTCCGGCCTCGGTTTTTACCAGCCCGTAATGAAACATATCAGCTACACGGTTATACAAATCGATGTAGAGTTCTTTTGAATTATCAGGCTTTTCGGCACCAGGAACAAAATTATTTGAATACCTTACCTCAACGCCAAATTTTCGGGCAAGCAGTTTAAGCGCCTCTGGAAAACGGATTTTTTCCATTTCCATGACGAATTTTATCGCATCCCCTCCCTCATGACAGCCAAAACAGTAATACATATTTTTGTCGGGGGTAACGGAGAAAGATGGAGTTTTCTCATGATGAAAAGGACAACAGCCCCACCACTGATTTCCGCGGTTCTCAAGCTGAACATAATCGCTCACCACGGAAACAATGTCCGCCGCAGAAAGAACAGCGTCTTTAGTCTCCTGAGATATGATTCCATCCATGCGCTCTTAATTCCCCGATTTTTTCGTCTTGAACTGAGTGCCAGCCTTTACATGGGCATTAAAGGATTTTGAAAAAGTATGACTTCCAGCCCCAGCGTCCGTAAGCGTAAAGTAAAAATATTCTGTCTCAGGAGGATTTGCGGCCGCATTAAGGGCGACAAGCCCAGGATTTGAGATTGGCGACGGAGGAAGGGCCGCCCATTTGTAAGTGTTGTAGGGGCTGTCGATTTTCAAATCATCATAGGTAATCACATCAGGATGAGGCTTCCCCTGAATCTCCGTAATGATATATTCGATTGTAGCGCATGAATACAAACCAACACCAGCATCAATCCGATTTCTGAATACACTTGCAATCAGAGGCGCCTCATCGGCAACACGATATTCCCGTTCAACAATAGAGGCAAGAACCAGCGTCTCATAAAACTGAGAAGGCGATTTATCAGTAAAATAAGGGATTTCTGAAATCCGATCAAAAAAAGCTTCGACCATAAGCAGAAGAACCTTCTCGGCTCCCATCTTTGGAGCAAAGAAATAAGTGTCAGGAAACAAAAACCCCTCAAAGGAATGAGACGGAATTTTGTATTTCTCCAACAAAACCTGATTATGACAAGCCTCAATAAAATCTTCCGCAGAGCAAATTTCATTTTTTTCAAGAAGAGCGGCAATTTTTCGGATTGTAAATCCTTCTGGAACGGCAACCTTAACAGAATCTTGCAGTCCAGACTCAAGGATCCCCATAATCTGATAAGCATTCATTGAGGAATTAAGGCTGTAATAACCAGACTGAAGAAGCGGACTCTCCTTGCGAAAGGAAAGCATAGGAAAACGAGCCGCAATATAAAAGGCACGATCAGAGCGAATAAGACCATTATCAGCAAGGATTTCCGCTATTTTTGCGACACTTGCGCCAGACGGAATCTCAACCCGCACCTCTTTTGCCTCGTTTTTAGAATCGGGAGCTGAAATCGAAACACGAAAGGCAAGGACACAAGCGAGAAAAGCAAGCAGCACGCAACCAAAACAGGAAAGAAGAAAAGATAAAAAAGTATTTTTTTTATGTTTAGTTTTTTTCATGAGTAGAATGCTTCAGCCTCGTCTATAGACATGGAATTGTAAATCGCACGCTCAATCTTCATCGAAAAATCAAGAAGTGCATCTGGAATTTGCTCCTGATTATTACGAAGCAGGCGGGCAAGAATTTTTATCTCACTTTCGTTGAAATGATAATCAAGCGAAAGAGAAGTTTTTTCTGAAAAAGAATCATTCGTCATAATGTAAGTCCAAAACCCTCGCGGGCTATATCGATTTCCAAGGATTCATCTGAAATATAATTAGCATACCATCGGGCAGATTCAAGAATAGTATTAAGTTTGCGGTCATCATAGGTTGGCTCATGATGAAACATGTACATTTTTTTAATTTTCCATGCCACCGCAAAATCAATTGCATAGCAAAAAGCAGAATGCCCCCAATTCGCCTTACGAAGAGCCTCTTCCACAGTATACTGAGAATCTATGAGCATGATATCCGCGCCCTCAAAGACGGAACCTCGCTCTTCACCAGAAACAAAATCCTTAGTACCGAGCTCAACATCTGTCGCATAAACAAATTTTTTGCCACCCTCAATAACAGCATAACTGTAAGAATCCCCAGGATGAGACATTTTCGTACAAGAAACCAACGCATCACCGATTTTTATAAATTGCCCCGGAACAATATGGTGAAAAACGAAATGCTTTTCGACAGCCGAGAAATCAACAGGATAAAAAGGAGCCACCATTTGACTTTTTAAGTAATCTTTCATTTTAGGAAATGGCGAATAAACCTCAATAACTATATTAGGATTGTATATTGAATCAAAAAACGGAAGACCTTGTATATGATCCCAGTGAAAATGTGACATGAAAAGATGATAATGCTTATCAGCCGGGGGCTCAGAAAACTTACCCATAACCCGCATACCAGAACCAGCATCAAAAACAATTTTTTCGCCATTACTAAGGGTAAGCTCTACACATGGAGTGTTTCCACCGACAGTTCCCGAAATCCACCATGGCAAAGACTTGACAAAACTTTCTTTTGCGGCATCGGATTGTATATCCTCAGGCTTTATACGCTGAAGAGCCGCGATAAGCTTTGTGCGAACCTGTTGCGATGATAACGGAGTCGGAATTGATCCACGCACTCCCCAAAAATCTATATTCACTGATGTGGCTCCACCCGTTCTGTCAGCAAAATTTTAATAACCGACGAGAAAAATCTGTTACAGTATAACCCTTTTATGCTGTTTTTGTCAAAATAATTCACCCGACTGCAAGCATTTCAAGAAAAACAGCCCATTTTCAAGCAAATATTTTAAAAATAAAAAACGGCCTTAGGAAGCTAAGACCGTTTTTTTTGCTGTTGGGGAGTGAGGGACTCGGACCCCCGAACCCGAAAGGGAGCGGATTTACAGTCCGCCGCAATTGCCGCTATGCGAACTCCCCGAAATTAAGCTGCTTGTAGGACTTGGACCCACGACCCCGAGATTACAAATCACGTGCTCTACCAACTGAGCTAAAGCAGCAAACTTCCTAACAGAAGTGTTTCGGAATGTGTGTAATATTATCTAGAACGATAAAAATTGTCAATACATAAAATATATTTTTTTTGATTTTTTTTATTTTTTTGCAAAATCAGGTCTAAGCCTCTCCCCTCCATTTATATAAACCGGAACAGGAATGGCATTTTCGTCCATGTAAACCGTAATCATAACGCGAATCATCTTTTCAGGAGATGCCTTAATTTTCGGCTCTTGAGAACAAAAAAGAGGAATTGAAGAAACATCAAAGTCACTCTGCCCTTTGCGAAGTGCCGCCGCAGGATTGAGCGCATCAAGGTCTTCAGTCACCGTAAACTGAATTGAAACAAAATCCTTTGCGGAAAGATTATTTTCCCTAAAAAGCCTGAGGCACATTTCGCAGACACTACCCCGGATTGATTCCGCATTATTTTCAGCGCCAGTTGCACCGCGAATCGCAAAAAGTCTTTGTGACATTTCCTACTCCTATCTCTTTTGCACGAGTGATTTTTCTGTTAGAATATCAAGAAGTATATATTTTTGGCACGGACGATTCAAGAAACATGAGAGAAGAGAATCCACAAGAAAAAGAAAACATAAATCTCGAACAACCCGAAGATCTCGAAGAACTTGAATCCATTCCAGAAGCTGATGATAAAGCCCCTGAAAGCACAAAACCTAGAGCCCAAAAGGAACCGGGCACCTTCCAACACAAAAAATCACGGAGACTGCCCCCGTTACTTCGTCTCACACGACGAGCCACTGTTTTCCTATCACTCACACTTATCGCAACGATTATTTTTTTCGTTACCGGGAACAAGCAAACATTTCTGGATTCAAATCTGAACATGATTTTAAAAATCATCGCCTTAAACGCCATAGCTCTTGTTTTTTTCAGTCTCGCCGCTGTCACAGAGTGCGTTTTTTACACCATCAAAAGCAAAAAAATCAGGCTAATCATCCATCTCATCTGCTACACACTTATTTTTCTCCTAAGCCTTGCAATTTCAATCCTCTCCCTAACGATAAATTTACTTTCAGAAGGAATCGATTTCTGATATAATGCGCCACATGAAATCCATTCCGATTCCTGAAATACTAAAAAAAGTAAACGAAATTTTTGAAGAAAAGGGATTTGAGGCCTATCTGGTCGGCGGAGCCGTCAGGGATGTGCTTTTAGGTAAGCCAGCCAGCGACTGGGACATCACCACCAACGCGAAGCCCGAAGACATGATTCGTATTTTTCACCGCGTCATACCCACAGGAATCGCCCACGGAACGGTCACAATTCATTTCATGGGAAAGGAAATCGAGGCCACAACTTTCAGGAGCGAGTCAGGCTACTCCGACGGCAGACACCCGGACAGCGTGAGTTTTAACGCCACCTTAGAAGACGACCTTTCCCGCCGGGATTTTACGATGAACGCAATCGCCGCATCCCTAAAAGACGGCAGAATCATAGACCCCTTTGACGGGCAAAAAGACATAAAGGCAAAAATCATAAGAACAGTCGGAAAGCCAGAGGAGCGTTTTTTAGAAGACGGACTCCGCCCAATCCGGGCCTTGCGCTTTTCAAGTCAGTTAAATTTCAAAATCGAAGAAGCGACCTACGAGGCAATCAAAGAGAATCAAATTCAGGAAAAGATAAAGTCAATCTCCATGGAGCGTTTCCGGGACGAATTCGAGAAAATCCTTCATTCAGAAGAGCCGTCCCTCGCCCTGCGCCGCATGGAAGAGACAGGAATTTTAAAAATCTTCATCCCGGAGCTTACCGAATGCAGGAACTGCTCTCAGGCCGATATACGAAGCTATCATGTTTTTGACGTACTTGACCACAATCTCTACGCTTGTGACGGCGCGCCAAGGGAAAATCTCACCGTGCGTCTCTCAGCCCTTTTTCACGATGTAGGAAAAGTCCAGGCAAAAAGCATTGAAAAAGTGGAATATCCGGCCGGGTCAGGAACTTTTGTTGACATCATTCACTTTTACCGCCACGAACTCTACTCAGCACAGCTCGTGCGCCCTATCCTCACCCGCCTCAAATTTCCCAATGCCGTCATCGACTCGGTTGAGCATCTTGTGGAAAACCACATGTTCCATTTTGAGGAAAGCTGGTCAGACGCGGCAATCCGCCGTTTCATCGTAAAAGTTCAGCCTGAATATTTAAATGACTTGTTCGACTTGCGCCTTGCTGACATGTACGGAAAATACCGCAGGAAGCCAGAGCCAGGAAGCGACGGAGTAAAAAAACTGGTAATTCTGCAGAAGCGGGTCGAAGAAATCCAGTCTCAGGAAAACGCCCTCTCCCTCAAAGATTTAGCCGTAAACGGAAAGGACTTGATTCAGGCGGGAATCCAGCCCGGAAAAGGCCTGGGAGCGATTCTAAACGAGCTTTTCCAGTGTGTGCTTGATGATCCGCAAATGAACGAAAAAGAAAAATTGCTCACCGTAGCAAAAAATATTGCAAAAAAATCATAACTTTTCGATTTAGGCTGTTGACATTTTTTCTCCAATGATATATATTAAGTACCGTCACACGACAACATGCCGGTGTAGCTCAGTTGGTAGAGCAGCAGACTGAAAATCTGCCTGTCGTTGGTCCGATTCCAATCGCTGGCATTCTTGCGGCAGTCATATAACGGCTCATTATCTCAGCCTTCCAAGCTGATGACGAGGGTTCGACTCCCTTCTGCCGCTTAAATCCTTGCAGAATAATAAAATATTCCGCAAGGATTTTTTTTATTTTAAATCAAATTTTTCTTCTGTTACCACTTGTGTTACCAAAATGTGACCAATATAAATCGTTACTCTTAGAGCAAAAAAAATCCCGCCTGATAAGCGAAAGTAAAAAAAATCGCTCACAGCGGAATTTTTCGTTTTATTAATTAAGAAAAGCCTATTTTTTTTCGACAAAGCCCTTCTTTTCAAGATAATCAAGAATCATCTCCACAATCACTTCCGGAGTACGGGTGGCCGTGTCGATTTTAAGGTCGGCGAATTCGTACTCATTGTTGTCGATTTTGTAAAGTTTCATGTAGCGCGCGCTGTCCTCACGGTCACGCATCGCCGTGAAGTTCTTGATTTGCTGCAAGTCCCCGCCCTCACGGTTGAGGATTCGTTTTGCGCGGGTGTCGTCGCTTGCGATGAGATAAACCTTCACATCAGCTTCTTTTAGCATCCAGATTGCAAGCCGGCTGCCCAAAACGCAAGGCTCGGCCTGAGCAAGGGCAACCTGATGTGTATCAACGGCGACATCATAGCTGTCATCATTCTTTGCGTTTTCAATTACCTGAGCAAGAGTAAGCCCCTTTTCTGCCGCAAGCTGGCGGAAAGTGTAATTTATAAGCTTGATTCCGAGCTTTTCTGCAAGCATTGTAGAAACAGTTGTGTTTCCGCAGCCCGATTTACCAGAAATAGCCACCCTAAGCTCTTTTTTCAAATTGTATTCAGACATAATTTCTCCTCTCTATTCCACATTTTTGCTCTGCTCGCGGATGTTTTCCAGGGCATCTTTTGCGTTTACCACCATGGCTCCCACTTCCGTGAACTGATTCTTGCTTCCGATTGTGTTGATTTCCCTGTTTGCTTCCTGACAGATGAAGTCAATCCGCTTGCCTGGAACAGGATTATCGCTGAACTCCTTGCGCAATGCGGCAAGATGGCTGTGAAGGCGGATGATTTCCTCATTGATAGTGTACTTTACCATCATGGCCGCCACTTCCGTCATTATGCGGTTTTCGTCCACGCTGTCGCCCAGAAGCTCCTTGAATCTCGTTGTAATCTGCTCCCGGAACTTCTCTTCCATTTTGGGCTGCCACTCCTTAAAGAAAGCGGCGCAGGAATCAAGGGTATCGAGTTTTGAAAGCAGGTCTTTTTTAAGGTTCTCGCCTTCCCGCTTGCGGTCGTTTATAAAGTTCTCGAAGACCTCATTAAAAACGCCCTCGATTTTTGACCAGTAAGTGTCGGCATCGTAGTCGTGGGTGATGTTGAGAACCCCTTCCTGACCTACGATAAGCGAAAGGGGGACATCCTCAGGCCTTCGTCCAAGGGCAAGGGCAATCTGACCGATGGCCTCGGCGTACATTTTCGCCGCCTGAGGGTCTGCGGTCACCTTTGCGGTTGAGGCCATATCCTTGACGCGGATTGTCACATCCACCTTGCCGCGGACGATTTTCTCTGAAACCAGCTTCCGCACCCTTGCTTCAAGTGGATTTAGAAAGTAAGGAAGATTTATGTTCAAATCAAGAAAGCGGTTGTTGACGCTCTTGATTTCGACGCTGATTTGTGTGTTTTCTACGACGGATTCCTTGAACCCGTAGCCTGTCATGCTGTTCATTTTTTCAGTCTAGCATAAAAAAAGAATAGATAAAAGTAATTTTTTGAGTTAAACTATTTCTTAAGAATGATTCAACAATTTCATTCTAAATTTTATTCATCGAGGTGTTTTTTATGAAAAAACTTTTGACTTTGGCAGCCATAGCCGCGATCGGAAGCGCGGCATTTGCCCTTGATCTGGGAGAAATCAACGGAACATGGCAGGATTCCAAGTACAACGCAAACTGGAATTTCGCCGCAGACGGAAAAATCGTTCTCTCTGATTCAGTGACAGGCGAAACATACTTCACTTTCACAGACTCTAATACCCAGAATTTCAAACTTTCTGGCGGAGCAAGCGGAGCCACAATCACATTCGACTGTGCAGAGACCCACCGCTCATACAGATTCAACAAGCCACTCTCTCTTGGAACTGACTTGAAGATGACCGTAAACCCGGACTGGACCGACACTGATTACGAAACGACAATCAAATTCCAGAAATAAAAAAGTCCCAAAAAATTGCTACTTGAGACATCGGGAGGGGGAGAATCGCTTCGCTAATGAGTTTTGCTTTCGATTTTCATCGAGGTCAGCAAAACTCACTTCCCCCTTCCGATTCCTAACTGCCCATTCCTAATTTCTAATTCTATATCTCCATGTTCATCACATGGCGCACTTCAAGCAGGGTCTTCTCGGCGATTGCCCTCGCCTTCTCAACGCCCTCGTTAAGCACTTTCCTGATAAGCTCCGGCTGCTTTTCAAGCTCGGCTCGTTTTGCGCGCAATGGCCTCAAATGCTCGTTCAAGGCTTCCGTGAGGGTATTTTTGAGCATTCCGCCGCCGCCATCCCCAATTCTCTCGGCGATAGCCTCCGGGGTCTCGTCGGTGCAGAGGGAAATAATCCGCAAAAGATTCGCGACTTCAGGCCGCTTTACCGGGTCGTAGGTAATATGCCTGTCCTGGTCGGTCTTTGCCTTTTTGATAGCCTTTGCCGTCTCGTCCTCGGTGGCAGAGAGCATAATCGTGTTTCCCAGGGATTTTGACATCTTTGCGCTTCCGTCCAGTCCCATAATCATCGGTGTTTTTGAAAGAAGGGCGTGAGGCTCAGGGAAAATCGGCTCGCCTCCCTTGCAGAACTTGTTGTTGAACCTTCTGGCAATCTGGCGGGCAATCTCAAGGTGAGGAAGCTGGTCTTTTCCAACGGGAACAACATTTCCCTTGCAGAAAAGAATGTCAACGGCCTGATGGACCGGGTAAGTGTACATTCCCGCATTCAAGGGAATCGAAGACTTGGCCATCTCGTCCTTTACGGTAGGATTACGGTCAAGGTCGCTCTTGGTCACCAGCGTGAGGAATGGAACCATAAGCTGGTTGGCCTCAGGAACATGGCTGTGAGGATAAATGCAAACATTTTCCCCCGGCTCGATTCCGGCCGCAAGATAGTCGATTACAAGCTCTTTTGTGTTCTGGCTGATTTTGTCGAAAGCGTCATGGTCGGTCAAAACCTGATAATCCGCAATCAAAATCATTGTTGGAACGCCCAGCTTCGAAAGGCGGACACGGTTTTTGAGCGAGCCGAAATAATGCCCTATGTGAAGGCGGCCAGTCGGTCGGTCACCGGTCAAAACCCGGTATTTTTTCGGATTGACGGCGATGTCTGCCTCAATTTTCTCGCTCATGCGCATGGCCTCAGCCAAGATTTTATCTGCATTTGTTTCTAATTCTACGTTGGTATCTGACATAAATTCCTCTTCTGAATGCAAGGATTATATCAGAATCGGTCGCTTTTATCCATAAGAATTTTCAGGCGCGAATCAACTGACCACCGCCCTTCCGCACTTCGGTAGCCCTCATTCCTCCGCTTCGCTGCGGAACGCCTTCGGCGGTGCTACACGGCGGCGCGGGCATTTTCTAAAAAAAATAAAATTCACTCGCTTAAAGAAAGCCTAATCATTATAATTTTCCATCATGAAAAAACTCCCTTCCATTCAAAAACTGGAGTCATGGATTGACTCATACCTCAACTTCGAGAAAACCCCCAAAAAGAACATTTTCTGGCTGGACACCATGCGCTTCTTCTGCGAAAAATTCGGTCATCCCGAAAATTTCGCCCCCTGTTTCCATGTAGCCGGCAGCAAGGGAAAAGGCTCAGTCTCAACCTTTATCGCCTCGATTCTGGACGAGGCAGGCTTTAAGACAGGCCTTTACACTTCCCCCCATATTCTAGATTTTATCGAGAGGGTCTCAAGTCCCAACGGGCCTTTTGAAGAAGAGGCCTACGACAGGGCCGTTCAGGAAATCATGGACGGCGTTCAGTCAATCAGCCAGGAGGAGCTTCCGGGGCAGAGGCCAATCACCTGGTTTGAGCTTGTCACCCTTTTTTCATTTTTAGTCTTCCGGCAGGCAAAAGTTGACTACTCTGTTTTTGAAGTAGGCCTTGGCGGGAGGCTGGACTCAACGAATATCGTGAACCCAAAGGTTTCGGTTATCACCCCCATAGAGCTTGAGCACACGGAATTTTTGGGCGACACTCTTGAAAAAATTGCCTTTGAAAAAGGCGGAATCATAAAGGAAAACACGCCCGTCGTAATTGCCAGACAACAGCCGAACGTTCGGAAAGTTTTTGAAAAAATAGCCTCCGAAAAGCATGCAACGGCTATTTTTATAGAAGACACAATCGAAAACCTTGATTTTAAGATAAAAAACATAACAGAATGTATAAAAAATAATACAATTTTAACTAACGGTAATTCAGATTTTCATAAGAATTGTATAAAAAAATATACATCTTTAGAAAATCAAAACATTTTACCATTAATGAGCGTTAGTTTTTCTTCAAAAATCTTCTCTCGGCCTGTAAAAACTACCTTACAGTTGTTGGGTAAATTTCAGGCAGAGAACGCGGCGCTGGCAGCGATAGCCGTAAAAACAGTGCTTCCGACCATTAGTGAGGAAGTTATCGAGCGAGGGCTGGCAAAAGCAAAACTCCCTGCCCGCTTTGAGATTCTTGACCCCCCCCTGATCGTGCTGGACGGGGCTCACACGGTCAACAGCGTGACTTTCACCATGGAAACGATGAATCAAGTCTTCGCGCCCTTTAGCCACAGGATTCTCCTCTTTGCCTGCGCCGCCGACAAGGACGCAAAAGACATTGCCCCACTCTTCAAAAATCAATTTGATGAAATTTTCCTCACCAAGCCGGGAAATGTAAAGCAGTCGGATTTAGGCAAACTGGGAGAAGCCTTCGAGCAGGCAGGCCTTTCATACGACCTTAACGAAGACTTTAAGCTTCAAATTCAAAAGGCGATAAAAAAAGCCCGTGAAGAAGAAGCATTGCTCCTTGTCACAGGCTCATTCTATCTCGTCGCCGAAGTGAAGAAGATTTTAGCCGATGTAAACTCTCGGAACCCTTTTTGAGATTCCGCAGGTGATTTCGTAGGAAATCGTATTTGTAGCGCGGGCAATCTCCTCCGCGCTCTGAAGCGCCCCGCTGTTCTCAGGGCCGAAAATTACCGCGTCGTCCCATCTCTTTACATCGCTCTCTTTGCCAAGGTCAATCATGCACTGATCCATGCAGATTCTTCCTCGGACAGGATAGGGCTTTCCTCCGATTGCAACTTTAAGGCCACTGCCCTCCCGGCCATCGTTCGTCTGGTTGAAGCGGCGGAAAAGTCCGTCATCATAGCCGATAGGAATAACGCCGATGTCAGTCTCCCTTGAAGAAGTCCATGTGCGGCCGTAAGAAATAGAATGCCCCACGCCGAATTTTCGGATTGCCACGACTTTTGAGACAAGAGCCATCACAGGCTTTAAGTCAATGTCCTCATTTTTTGATTCAAAATATTCTTTTGTTAAATCGCCGGGATAATAGCCGTAACAGATGATTCCTGGCCGGCACATGTCCAAGTGCATTTCAGGATTGTTGAGAGTAAGGGCAGAATTCGCACAGTGACGTATTCCGGGATCGATTCCCAGTTTTTTTACCTGCTCAGTGGCAAATAAAAATCGCTCAAACTGATGTTTTGTGTACTCAATGTCGTCGGCATCAAGGGAGTCAGCTACAGAAAAATGAGTGCACATGCCCCCCAGCTTCAAGACTTTGGTGTCCTCAATCATCTTGGCGTAATAGGCAGATTCTTCCGGCAGACAGCCGATTCGCCCCATTCCAGTGTCCACCGCAAGATGAACCGGGAAATCTTTTTTTCCAAGACGGAGGCAGGAAACGGCTATTCCGGTGATATACTCCTCATCAAAAACAAGGGGTGTCAAATCATGCTCAACGAGAGAGTCCATTTCATCTGGCGAGCAAAGGCTTAAAACGAGAATCGGGCACTTGATTCCCGCCTCGCGCAACTGGATTCCTTCGTTAATAATGGAGACGGCAAAATAATCCACTCCGCACTCAAGGGCAACTTTCGCGCACTGAACCGCCCCGTGACCGTAAGCGTCGGCCTTGATTGCCACGCACATTTTTGAAGGCTTTTTTATTTTTGAGCGGATAAGGTTAAGGTTATGCCGCAGATTGTCAAGATAAATTCGAGCTATTGTTGGTCTCATTCTCTCATTCTATTGACTTGGATTTTTTTGTGCAACAACGAAGTATTTATCTTGTAGAATTCTAGCTTTTATTCTATAATATTCTATATTTTTTTTTACTGAGTTTAAAAAGTAATTGAGAGGAATTTTAGAATGAAATCTACCATCAAAACGGGGATTTATATTGCAATTGCGACATCACTGGCTTTTTCATGTGCATCAAATCCAAAAACATCGAATAATTCAGTTGCGAATGACTCTAATTCCATGAGCACTGAGCTTCCTTCAGCCGCAGATTTATACTCTGACAAGGCAAACTCTTCAAAAATAACCGTTCTCTCATCTCCAAAAGAAACAACAAAACTTAAAAACTTTTCTTCACCCTATGTTATTAAAGTAGAAGATTCTCTGGGAAATGCGGTCACAGATTTTGAAGTCACCGTTGTTTATCCTTCATCTCGCAAAGACGGAAAAATCATATATGGTGAATCTACAATTGTCACAAATTCAGAAGGAAAAGCAGAATTCACTCCTTCAACGCCAGAACACTCATTCAACTCAGAAATTCGTTTCTTTCCAAAAGGCGATATTTCTGACTCTCAAATCAAAGAAACGGCAAAGGCAAATACAGTCAGCGCCGCTTACAAGGTTCAGACAAATCTCAAGTCAGCGGGCGGTATAATTGCCCTCGTTGACTTTAACCAGAACGGCAAGGCAATCACATCAAACCCTGTCTCATCTTCAAATCTTCTCATGACACTGATGAAGCTGGGTTTTACAAGAATCGGAAACATTGACCTTACAAATCAGGTTATTGCCGGAGACGATGCAAAAATTCGTGCAAAAGCAAAAGAAATCGTTGGAAGCACTTCAAATTTTCTTGTCTACGGCACGGTTAAGATTGATTCCACGGCAAAAACCGCCGATGGAACGGCCTACACCCTCAATGGAAACATTAAGTGCATGGACTTAAAGTCTGGTGAAATCACTTTCGCCGCAACAAAAGTCATCACTGTAAGCGATAAAAACGACTGGAACGCGCTCGACAAGGCGCGAAAAACACTCGCATCAGACTTCGCAAACGAGATTAAATACGGAATATAGCAATGCTTAATGCATAATTCAAAATGCTACATTAGAAGAGGAATTATTTATGATTTATACAGACACAAGAGACAAATCTGTTAAGACTGACTTTAAAACTGCCGTTATGAGTGGCATGAACGAGAAGACAGGCGGATTATACATCCCTGTTGAATTTCCCAAATTGCCTTCATCTTTCATAAACAAAACCCCGGAGCCTTCATTCCGTGACATCGCCTTTGAGATGGCTAAGCCTTATGTTGAGGGCGAAATCCCGGACAATGATTTAAAGGCTATCATCGCAGACGCCTATCCATTCACGGCTCCAGTTGTTCCAGTGGATAAAGTTTCATATATCCTTGAGCTTTTCCACGGCCCGACTTGCGCTTTCAAGGATTTCGGAGCGCGATTTATGGCCAGAGTCATGTCATATTTCAACAAAAGCGAGTCTACTCCCCTTCATATTCTCGTTGCCACCTCTGGTGACACAGGAAGCGCGGTTGGCTCTGCCTTCCACAATGTTCCGGGGCTTGATGTTACAATTCTCTATCCGGAGGGAAAAATTTCTCCCTTGCAGGAAAAGCAGCTCTCAACCTTCGACGGAAATGTCCGCGCCCTCAAAGTAAAGGGAACTTTCGATGACTGCCAGAAATTAGTCAAAACGGCCTTCACAGACAACGAATTGCGAGCAAAACTCCGCCTTTCATCAGCAAACTCAATCAATATTTCACGGCTTTTGCCACAGAGTTTCTACTATATGTATTCATCTCTGGCCGTGCGCGCTCGAAGCTGGGGCGACAACAAAATCGAAAATCCTGCTATTATCTGCGTGGTTCCAAGCGGAAACTTCGGAAACCTCACATCAGGTCTTATCGCCAGGGAAATGGGTGCGCCAATCACTGGTTTCGTAGCGGCAACGAACTCAAACCGTACAATCCCTGACTGGATTGCCACAGGCGACTACAAGGCTCGTCCTTCCGTAGAGACTTATGCAAACGCTATGGATGTCGGTGCTCCTTCAAACTACGAGCGTATTCAGGCAATGTACTCTCTTGAAGAAGTTCGCTCCCTCTTCGCCTCTTACTGGCTTGACAATGACGGCATCATCGGCTCAATCAAGAATTGTTTCGATAAAACAGGCTATACAATTGACCCCCACGGCGCTGTGGGCTGGAAGGCTTGGAGCGATATCCGTCACGGCGGCATGGAGACATTAAAAAACGGCACAAAGAACGATATCACAAAGCCAGGTCTCACGCCAAATCTCCCTTCTTGGGCAGAAAAGGTCATCAAGAAGGAAGCTGTGGGAATTATCCTCGAAACAGCTCATCCTGCAAAATTCGGCGCAACAGTTCAGAAGGCAACAGGCCAGTCTCCGCTGATTCCAGACCGCTTGGAAAAAGTCATGAAACTCGAAGACAAAGCCATCCCTATGAACAACAACTACGAGCAGTTCAAAGACTGGCTCCTGGCTAATTTGTAAACAAATTTTTCAATTCATTTGCTAAAACAAAAAACGGCTTCCCGTCGGGAACGCGCCATCAAACATCGCAGTGAGCAAAGCTCAGGCGAGTTTGTGTCGCAACCCCGACTCCAGCCGTTTTTTGCATTTATAACCTTTATAAAATTTTTTTACATCTCAGCGTATCTTTGAACTTCATCTTCCAGATGCTCGATTTTTATGCCGACTTCCTTAAACATTTCCAGACTGTCGGCTTCATCGTGGTAGTGCTTTTCGCAGACAACCCGCTTGATTCCGCAGTTGATTATGAGCATGGCGCAGGTGCGGCAGGGAGTCATCTTGCAGTAAACGGTGGCTCCGTCAATGGGGATTCCCCTCTTTGCGGCCTGACAGATTGCGTTCTGCTCGGCATGTACTGTGCGCACGCAATGCTGGCTGACCGAGCCGTCTGAGTGTAGCATTTTCTTCATTAAGTGGCCTACTTGGTCACAGTGAGGAAGACCTGCCGGGCTTCCCACATAGCCCGTCACGAGGATTTGGTTGTCTCTGGCAATGACGCAGCCGCTTCGGCCACGGTCACAGGTGGCTCTTTTCGCGACAGTGCGGGCGACTTCCATAAAGTATTCGTCCCAGGTGGGGCGGATGTATTTTTCTTCAGAATTTTCAATAGACGAACTTACATTTTTTTCAGACATATAATTCAGTATAATAAATATCAAAAGTAATTACAGTAAATTTACAAAAAAAAATCGGAAATTTCTTTGCCTATCTTCTCATTCCATATTAAAATATATTAGATTCACAAATTAAAATGGAGAATTATATGAAAATCACAATCAAATCATTTTTTGTCGCTGCACTTTTTGCTACAGCCCTGGGCGGGGCATTTGCAAAACCTAACGGAATTGACCGAATCAAACGAGCTGGCACAGTCACTGTTGGCGTAAAAGATGATGTTCCAGGATTTGGTTTTCAAAATAAAACAACAAAAGAATATGAAGGCCTTGAAATTGACCTTGCAAAGGCCATTGCAAAGCAAATTCTCGGCAATGAATCAAAAGTAACATTTGTAACCGTAAATGCAAAAAATCGAAGCGCATTCTTAAACCAAGAACGAGTTGATATGGTTATCGCCACATTCACTGTCACAGAAGAACGAAAACAAAACTATGATTTTTCAGATGTCTACTACACAGATTCAGTGGGCATTATGGTCAAAAAAGCATCTGGTATCACTTCCTTCAAAAATCTTGAGAACAAGAAAGTCGGAATAACGCAAGGCTCGATGACGACAACGACAATCAAAAACGCAGCAATCAAGGAAGGAGTATTCCTTAATGTCGTAACTTATCCATCAAATCAAACCCTCAAAGATGCCCTTGATCACAATGAAATCGATGCTTTTGCTATCGACCATTCAATTCTTCACGGCTATATCGATGACTCTGTCACAATTCTTCCTGAGCATTTTGACGAGATGATGTATGCGATTGCAATCAAAAAGGACAACACTGCCGTTACAAAACAGGTAAATGAAGTCATCAGAAATCTCATAAAAACAGGCGAGCTTGATAAACTTCTGGCAAAGCATGGCTTAAAATACTAAAGCCAAAAGATTTTGAAAAGCAGGTTGTTCACACACAACCTGCTTTTTTTTATAATAAGGGCATGAAAAAAATCATTATTGCAATTTTATCATTCTTTTTATTTGCAGAAGCAGCATTCACTCAAAAAATAATCAATTTCGGCCATACACAGCATAGCGGAAGAAGTACGGCATCTTTCGGCGTATTCAGAAGCGACTACGACAATTTTACGGATTTTTTCTATTGGAATAGCGTTTCCCTTGAAAAAGATTTATATCCGGTCATTTACGGCGGAAGTGACGAAAATTACTGGAATGTCGGGGCAAGCGCAAAGTACGGAAGTCTAAAGGCAGCCCTTATTTTTTACGAGCAGATTTCAGCATACAAAGACTGGCCTTCAAACATGACTGATTTAGGCTTGGCTTTTAATATAGCATTCAATGAAAAACTCACATTTCAGGGACGCTACTATGATTTCTGCTACTCTGGCGGAAAGGGAACTGCAATGCCAGGAGGAACGATTGCCTACCTTTTTGGTGACAATGACTTTAAACACCGTCTTGCGGCTTCACTCGATTGGTGTTTTTGGTTTCTAGGTCCATGGGATGCAGATGTTATGTTCGCCCGCACTTCTTTTAAATACGATTACAGCAAGGATGCGTCTAACGGATTCGGACTCGGCTATCTTTTTGCGCCTCCTATGGAAGGTACGGGAAATCAAACAGATGTGAGCAAAATTGCGACAAGTCACACATTCTCAATTTGGGCAGGAATTACAAAAGATATCGAAGAATTTTCAGTTGGAATTCGACCAGATGCTTATATAACGCTCAATGCGGTCAATCCCACAGATTTACCAGTAAACAAAGAAGGAAAAACAGAAGATTACAATCCATTCGCCCGCAGCGGAAACACCGAATTTCACATCCGGCTCCCCGCCAGCATTAGCTACCATTTGACAGACAAAGTAGAAATAGTAGCTTCGGTCTTCTTCGGCTTGTATTATGCGAATTTTGACCACAAGGGCTACCCTGGTGTCGGAGGCAACAACAACAGAGGCTGGGTCAATGAAAAAGGAATTGGTTTGGGTCTGAATTTTGAAATCAGTCCGAGATGTTCTCTTCAAATCGGAAGCAATTTTGTAAGAATTCCTGAACTCACAGGAGAAGAGACAAGTGATGACGCATTTGAGAATCACTTGTACACTGCAGAAAATCTTTCAGCAGCAAACATTGCAAAATCTCCTCTCTCAATCTCAGGAAAATTCTCCTTCTAAATCAGAGCTTCCAGTTTTTCGCGGATAAATTCGCTTTTTTCCTTTAAGCCGATTTTTCCTGCCTCAAAGCGGATTACATTCGGCTTTGCAGGGTCTAAGCGGACTTTACCCGCGCTTTCTTTTATCAGCTTGAGAACCCGGTCAATCTTGATGTCGCTGACCTTGCCGAATTCAATCGTAATAATGCCCTGCTTTTCTTTAAGCGAAGAAATAAAGAGTTTCTTTGCAATTACACGCACTTCCGCAAGGCTTAAAAGGCTGTAGACTTCGTCCGGAATAGGGCCGAAACGGTCTTCAAGCTCCAGATACATTCCCTCAAGCTCGTCTTTGCTCTGAACACCGGCGATTTTCTTGTAAACTTCCATTTTGGTCTGCAAGTTGGGGATGTAGGAATCGGGGATAAAGCCGGAATATTCAAGCTCCATAAGGACTTCGTTCGCCGCCTCGTAGTTCTCGCTGTTCATGAGCCGCTCCACGGCTTCGTTCAAGAGCTTAACATACAAATCAAAGCCCACGGAATAAACCTCGCCCGACTGGTCTTTTCCAAGAAGATTTCCCGCCCCACGAATTTCCATATCCTTCATGGCGATTTTAAAACCGCTTCCAAGCTCGGTAAAGTCAGATATAACCTGCAAGCGCTTCATTGCGACTTCAGAAAGCACTTTATTCTCAGGATACAAGAGATAGGCATAGGCCTTTCTGTCACTGCGCCCCACCCGGCCGCGGAGCTGGTAAAGCTGGCTCACACCGTACATGTCTGCCCGGTCGATGATAATCGTGTTCACATTGGGAATGTCGATTCCGTTTTCGATAATGGTAGTTGCGATGAGAATATGGAAACCGCCCATCTTAAAGCGGCGGAAAATGTCGTCCAGTTCTTCCGCGCTCATCTGACCGTGAGCAACGTCAATCATCATCTCAGGGACAATCTGCTGCAACTTGCGGCGGACTTCATCAAGACTTTCAACCCGGTTGTGAAGATAGAAAACCTGACCGCCCCGCTCCACTTCCTGCCTTATTGCCTTAGCCACCCGCTCTTCTGTATAAGCGTCAACGATTGTTTCAATCGGCTTTCTTGTCTGGGGCGGCGTTGTAAGCAAAGACATATCCCGGATTTTCAAAAGGCTCATGTGAAGGGTCCGCGGGATCGGTGTCGCGCTCATGGCAAGACTGTCTATGTTTGCCTTCATGGTCTTGAGTTTTTCCTTGTCCTTGACTCCGAAACGCTGCTCCTCGTCAATAATCATGAGTCCCAAATCCTTGAAAACAACATCTTTCTGAATGATTCGGTGGGTTCCCACGAGGATGTCGATTTCACCGGCCGCCACTTTCGCGATAATCTTTTTCTGCTCGGAAGGGCTTACGAATCGGGAAAGCTGGGCAATGGTGACAGGAAAGTTTGCAAAGCGCTCCACGCAAGTTTCATAGTGCTGCTCGGCGAGAATCGTAGTGGGAGCAAGGAAAGCCACCTGCTTTCCCCCCATAACGGCCTTAAAGGCTGCCCGCATGGCAATCTCGGTCTTTCCGTAGCCGACGTCCCCGCAGACAAGCCTGTCCATAGGAACCGGCTTTTCCATGTCCGCCTTGATTTCCTTTGAGACAGTGAACTGGTCGGGCGTGTCCTCGTAAGGGAAAGCGGCCTCAAAGGCAGTCTGCCACTCGCCGTCTTTTGGGAACGGGAAGCCCCGGCTGGCCTTTCTTCGGCTGTAAAGGGCAATGAGTTTTTCTGCAAGGTCTTCAACGGCTTTTTTCGCCTTGTTCTTGCGGTTTTCCCAGGATTTTGATCCGATTCGGTCAAGGCGGGGATTATCCCCCTCGTTTCCGATGTAGCGCTGAACAAGATTTACCTGCTCAATGGGAACGAAAGCGAATTCCTCGTCAGCATATTCCAGCTTGATGTAATCCCGCTCGTTTCCCATGGCCTTTACCCGCTGGATTCCTCGGAAAATACCGATGCCGTAGTTCACATGAACGACAAAATCTCCCTCGTTAAGCTCCACGAAGGTGTCGATGGCCTGAGACTTCGCGCTTTTGATTGACTTTGGGACATGCTTACGCCGTCCAAAAATCTCGTTTTCCTGAATGACAAGAGTTTTTGTCTGGGAAATACCGAAACCTGCGGTAATCGCCTTTGGGAAAACCGTGAGAGGAAAATAAGGAATTCCTTTTTTGGCGTTCTTGTTAAGCCGGTCTAAATATTCCCCCTCCGCAGGCTTGTCGATGAAATTTTTAAGGATTTCCTTGATACGAAGAGACTGATTTTCGTTGTCAGCAAAAACAAAAATTTTCCAGCCCTCGCTCTGGGCATCCTCAAGCTGCTCTTTTAAGTAATTGATATTTCCGAAAAAACTCCTGGGCGGCTCACATTCAATCTTAAAGAAATTCACATCATCGTGGGCGTTCTCTTCTTCTTCTGTCTCGGTATGCAGGCTTCTGAAGGAAATGCGTTTTTCTGCGATTTTTGAGACAAAATCAAAGGGAAGAAGCATCTCACTGGGCGGAAGAACGGGCATCTTCTGGCGGGCAAGCCTGTACATTCCGGCATATTCACGCTCAAAATTCTCCTGCATGTTGTTGAGTCGGTCGTAATCAAAGAAGAAAACCGTAGTGTCGGAAGAAAAATAATCAAAAAGGGTGTATTTTTTTTCCCAGAGAGCACCGTAAAAAAGTTCCTCCCCCTCACTTTCTTTTGCGTGGCGCAATTCTTCCAGCAGCTTGTTTTTTGCCTTTTCCGCTTCCTCCGTAAGAGAAAGAAGGATTGTGTTATCCCCATCATCTGTGCTATCTGCTTCTAAATTCTTTCCGAATTTTTCAAAGAGATTTTCAAGCCGGCCCACAAGCTCATCGTTCCAGATTACTTCCTTCATGGGGTAAATCAAAAGTGAATCAAGGACAGAAAGCGTGGACTGACTTTCGGCATTGAAGGACTTTATAGAAGCGACTTCATCAAAATCAAAAAGAATTCGGCTGGGATTTTCTTCTCCGGGAGTAAAAACATCGAGAACCTCGCCGCGAAGGGTAAATTCCCCCGGCACTCCGACCTTGGGGACCCGGATATAGCCCAAAGAAGCCAGTTTTTCTGCCAAATCGGCAGGATCAATCTGACTTCCCTTGCTCAGAGAAAAAACAAGGGAGCGGATATACTCTGGAGACGGAAGCGGCGTCTGAAGCGAGCGCTGGATCACGATGAAAATGCGGGGCTTTGTGCTTGCAGAAAGAGAGCGTGCCTGATAAGCCAGGCGGGAAAGGACTCCCGACCGCTGGCCAAAAATCGCGCTACCCACCGCACTCGGACGATAAGGAACCAGCCCCCACCATGGAAGAAGATAAATCTCTACGGAATCAGAAAATGCAGTCTCAAAATCCTGCCTCAAATCCAAAGCTTCCTTGTCCGTCGGAACAACCATGACAAAATCAAGTGAAGAAGATGAAAGCCCGGTCGTCCCCGCCTTCTGCTGGTTCTGGGCATAGCGGCCAGTGGCATTATACTGGAGCGAAGAAAGAATACGAGAGCGCACGGCCTCAATGTAATGAGCCGCAAGGAAACTTGAAGAAGTGAGAGAAACTCCTTCGATTTCGGCCGGGAAATAATCCCCGGAAGCAAGACTTTTAACATCTGAAAGAAAATCCTGCCAGCCATTAGTGACAGAAAGTAAATAATTTGATAATAATGATTTCATCAAAACATTCCGATAATATATGTGAATATCTCTAAAATGAGGAGAAGCAGTTGAAACGCATTCTTTTACCAATTATAACAATTTTCTCACTTCTTGTGAACTTCGCTTATTCAGAAACAGCGGCGGATTATTCGCAGGCATCGGTTTCAATAAAATTCTATGACCGAACCATGTATTATCCGGGAAGCAAAGACGACAACCCGATTTATGTAGATGTGGCAATCACGAACAAGGGAACGGAAACACTCCGCTTTAAGCTTGCCGATGACCGCATGTTCTCCCTTGATTTCTACGCTTATACAATTAAAAACACCACTCTTCCCCACACGAAAGATTTGGTTATCAAACGCTCTACGAATCAGACAGTCTATTTTCGGGAGCTTGCTATTGAACCTGGTGAAACTTATTCTTTTGTTGAGAATGTAAAAGACTACATTCAGATTGACGAGCCATCTATCTATTATCTCGAAATGCGCTTCTATCCAGAATTGTACAAATCACGAATGATTGAGATTGCATCAAACCGTCTCAGCCTCGACATCAGACCCGCACCATCCGCATCATCTTCAAGCATTCTCCCTGTCGAGAACAAAACGACCTCTCTCCTAAAGCCAGAAGCAATTTCTCCTGACAAAGTCGTTGAACAGACAATCACTGCGCGGCAGAAATCACTTTGGGATCAGTACTTCCTCTATATGGATATTGAACAAATGATGGTAAGAAACAGCGAAGTCAACCGCAAATATAAGAATGCAAGCGCAGACGAGCGAAACCGAATGTTACAGATATACAAGGCTGATCTCATGCAAAATCGCATTGACTATGACATCGTAAGCATTCCAGAACGATTCCATATTGAAAACACATCATATTCTCAGACAGAGGGCACAGTTTCAGTCCTGGAATGGTTCAGATATCCTAATTTCAGCGAGAAAAAACGATACATATACAAAGTCCGTCAGCGAGACGGAATCTGGCAGATTTACGACTATTCTGTCACAAATCTCGGTACTGAGTAATAAAAAAAGGGGCAAAACAAATGAAGGCATTGCTCGTTGCCGATGATGAAAAGGCAATCAACAATATTTCGGAAGTTCTCAAATCAGCAGGCTATGACACGATTGTCTATAAGTGGCTTTTAAAAGCTTTGGATAACATCGAAGAAATCGCGCCCCATCTCATCGTTGTAAGCACAGCAGATTACCCTCGTCATTGGAAAACCCTAGCACAATATGCTTCTAGCGGTTTCGGCGATTACCTGCCCCAAGTCATTCTTTATACCGACGAAAATTTCAACGAAGAGGAACAAAAGAAAGCACAAGCCCTTCATGTACGGGGAACTTTTGATTCAGTCGAAGTAGAAGGCTTGGACACACTTCGAGAAATTCTTGCAAAAACCGATGACATTTTCTCAGGATACCTTACAGAAGAAGAGCAAAAAGAAATTTCTGTAGACGATCTGGTTCCCAATGCGGAAAAGTTTGTCGATGCAAAAATTGAAGAATCAAATGAGAGTGTAGAAAAAGAAGACAGTTTCGATGAACTCGTGACAAAATTCGAGGAAACAAATGAAAAAACTGAAGATTTTACAATAAATGAACAAACTTTCGATGAAATTGAAGAAGCGCAGATGGAAGCCGAAGGCGATGCAAAAGCGGCTGAGCGTCTCGAAGAAATAAGCGCAGATGAAAAAGCCGCTGACCGTCTTGAGGAAATAAGCGGTGATGAAGAAGCCGCTGATAAACTGGAAAGAATTGCAGGAAACGAAGAAATTCCAACAGTATCGGATATTATAAACGATACTTATGACGAGTCAGAATCCACTACTCTCCCCGGTGAAGACGAACTAAAAAGACTCCTTGCAGAAAATAATTTTGCAGAGAAAAGTGAAGAAGTCTTTGAAGAATCTGAAAGTAATGATATAATTGAAAAAGTTGAGGAGAATTCACCAATGGCTGACGAACAGAATATTGAAGAAAAATTGGCTGCAATCATGAACGCAAACAGAGCCGATCAAAAAGAAAAAGCAGAAGCTCTCAAACTTGACACAGGTACAAGTTCAGTATCATTTGTATTCACTAATCCTATCACTCTTGCTATGGTTTCAGGTGTCGCACGCAATTACAATGGGCTTGTTCTTGAATTCACACCAGATATTCCGTCATTCATTCTTAACCTTTCTCCAGGTACAAAAATTGGCATAGCTTCAATGAAAATCGATGACAAGATTGAGAATGTTTTTGCAGAAGTTATGTCAAATGATGCGAAAAAACTTGCCCTCGCGATAAAAAAATAATGAAAAAACAAACTGCGAAATTCTTCTGCGAAAATTGCGGTGCAGAAGTTCCCCAAAACGCGCGGGTCTGTAAGCACTGCGGAAAATTCTTTTCTTCAGTGCGCTGCCCTGTCTGTGGCACAACTGGACTGCCGAGTAAGTTCAGCAATGGATGTCCAACTTGTGGCTATGCAGTTGGCAATGGAAATACAGTTCTTCCTCCCAGTCAAAAAGAATCGAAAGCATCGCGCAAATCAAAGAAAGCGCTTTTAAATGCCATAGACTCGCGGAATCCCCGTGGCTCAAGGCGCAAAAACGCGGACGGCACCCTTCCAATCTGGTCATTCTTTCTTATTCTCGCGATTTTGGCAGGATTTGTCTTTTGCGCAATGAAATATATCGGAAATACTTAAAAACAGCTCTTCTGCAAATTGACACAGAAAGAGCTTTACTATAGAATAGAATAACATTTTCGCCCGGGTGGCGGAATTGGCAGACGCGCTAGGTTCAGGTCCTAGTGAGGGCAACTTCATAGGGGTTCAAGTCCCCTTCCGGGCAGACGCTTCCATTTCGGGAGCGTTTTTTTTATTTTCCGCCCACTTTATTTTCTCTTCACATAAAAAAAGACTCCGGTCAATTCCGAAGTCTTTGTGTTTTAGTAAATCGTAAGCCTAGAGAGCTGCGCTTCCCGTGTTCATGTTTGTGAGGAAAGCCTCGTTATTGCGGCTCTTCTTCATCTGCTCAAGGATAAGCTCGGTGATTTCGGCATCTTCCATAGGGTTGATGACCTTGCGCAAAACCCAGAGTTTCTGCAAGGTAGCCTCGTCAAGAAGAAGCTCTTCCTTTCGTGTGCCAGATTTTTTGATGTTGATGGCCGGGAAAAGACGACGCTCAGCCAGTCGGCGGTCAAGGTCGATTTCTGAGTTACCGGTACCTTTGAATTCCTCAAAGATAACCTCGTCCATGCGGCTTCCTGTATCGATAAGGGCCGTAGAAATAATTGTGAGAGAGCCGCCTTCCTCGATGTTTCGCGCAGCACCGAAGAATCTTTTTGGCTTGTGAAGGGCGTTTGAGTCAACACCGCCGGAAAGGACTTTGCCGCTGGTCGGAACGGTGACATTGTAGGCTCGTGCAAGACGGGTGATTGAGTCAAGGAGAATGACGACATCACGCTTGTGCTCAACCAGGCGTTTTGCCTTTTCAAGAACCATTTCCGCAACCTGAACATGGCGGGTAGCCTGCTCGTCAAATGTAGATGAAATGACTTCGCCTTTGATTGCCCTCTCCATGTCGGTGACTTCCTCAGGGCGTTCGTCTATGAGAAGAACAATGAGGTAGACTTCAGGATTGTTGGTAGTGATTGCGTTTGCCACTTTCTGCAAAATCGTTGTTTTACCGGCCTTTGGAGGCGCGACGATAAGAAGACGCTGGCCTTTGCCAATCGGGGCAAACAAGTCGATTATGCGGGTGCTGTATTCGGTGGAAGTTGTCTCAAGGGTGAGTTTTTCTTTCGGATAAAGAGGAGTAAGATTCTCGAAAGGAACGCGGGTCTGGGCAACGCGCGGCTCGTCAAAGTTGACAGTCATGATACGGAGCAAAGCGAAGAATCTCTCGCCTTCTTTTGGAGAGCGTGTCTGACCGTAAATGGTATCGCCGGTTTTAAGGTTGAAGAGACGGATTTGGCTTGGGGAGATGTAAATGTCATCAGGACCTGGCAAATAGCTGTTCTGAGGACTTCTCAAAAATCCGTAGCCGTCAGGCAAAATCTCCAGGGAGCCGGAAGCGAAAATCAAGCCGCCCCGCTCTGTGTGTGATTTTAAGATAACGAAGATAAGGTCCTGCTTTTTCATTGCGGGAAGTTCTTCTTCAGGATAGCCGTATTCGATTGCAAGATTACGAAGCTCAGGCATGCTCATTTTGGTGAGGTCATTGATTAAAAGCTTTGGTTTAGCCTCAAATTCCTCCGGATTTTCGATAATCTGAGCCTGTGCCGTAGCCTCGTCCCTGGCAGCGTTTCTGGCTGCGATTCGCTCACGATAGCTCTGGCGGCGGTCGAAGCGACCACGGCCATTATTGTTATAATTATTTTCGCGGGGATTGCTATAATTTCGATAGTTACTTCGATAAGAACGAGCCTGATAGCCCTGCTCACCAGACTGATTATCTCCAGAGTCAGATTCCGGCCCCCCTTCAACAACATTTTGTTCGTTACTGTCAAATGAAGCTGGTTCAGAAGCAATATTTGCAGATTCATAACTTTCTGGCTGTTTTTCAGCAGTTTCTGCTTCTTCAGATGTATTTTCGCTCTTTACAACAATGCGCCGTCTTCTAACGACTTTTGCGTTTTTTTCTTCTGCAACTGTACTGTCAGTATTTTCGTTTTCGGGAAGACTTGGATTTGCAGTCTGCAAATCAAGCTCAGGTTGATTTTCCGCAGCTTTTTCTTCATTTGCTGCAGAACGGCGTCTTGAAATCAATGCCATTTGAATGTCTCCATGAGATTAAAATATGTATAAAAAAAATGACAAAAAATCATGAAAATCGACTTATATAAAATTACTTAAAAAGGATTTTAATAAAAAGATATTCGTAAATAAAAAGTGTATACATTAAATCATGGCAGATAAAAAAAGTCAATACAATTTTTAACGCGGATCATCAGACTTTATTACAAGAGCATCTTTATATTCTTTTGAGGCAACAGAGAACAAGCTGACATCAGGCTCTTTCTCAAGCATGGAAACTTCGCCTTCAAATTCCACATCCTCGGCAATACGAATCCGTGCTGTTTTTACATCACCACGAACAAGACTTCCAGAACACATTTCAACTCGCTCACTTGCATCAATGTCGCCAGTGACAGTACCGGAAATCACAATTGAATTGGCAGTCATTTTTTTGACATCACAGACAGCACCTTTTTCGACTTCCAAATCACCAGTAGCACGAATTTCACCTTTAAATTTACCAGTGATAACAAGATTATCTGTAAACTCCAATACACCGTCAAATTCTGTTTCTTGTCCAAAGACGGTAAGGTTCTTTTTTTGCTTATCTTCTGCCATATTTCTTTATTCTACAAAATCGAGCAGATAAAATCAACAATAAAATAAGAATTGCGAGGCAAAGAACCACAAAGGGCCAGTCCCCTATCACGGTGTAAGGCGTAAAAGAAAGTTTTGGAACCTCTACAGTCGCACACAAGTAAGAATCAGTTTCACTTTCAATTTCCGATAAAATCTTTCCGTCACCACCGATAATGCAGGTTATACCATCAACAGTCGAACGGAGCATTGGGGAGGCGTTTTCTGCACACCTGAAGACTGCCATAGAAAGGTGCATTTTTCTTGCGGCCACACTTCCAGACCAGGCATCATCACAAATACTCACAAAAAAGTCGCAATCGTTTTTTTTCATTTTTCGTATTAATGATGGAAAAGAATCCTCAAAACAAATCGGACTGGAAAAATGAAGGAGAGCGTCACCCTTTCCAGACTTTAAGGCAAAACTTTCAAATTCTTTTCCCGGAGTAAAAAATTCACACTCCAGCGAATTTTTTATTCCGTCTAAAAACTTAAAATCAAGAAAGTTCGGCCAGAATTCTGTAAAAGGAACCAAATGAATTTTATTATAAACTCCTACGCTTTCAGAATCTCGCGAAAAATAAAGGGCAGAATTGTGAGTTCCGTCTTTGTCTCTATGATTGTTTCCTATAATAAAAGAAGTTTTTTTGTTCTTTATATAGTTGATTACATTGAAAGAAAGTTCATGGCGTTGTAAGTCAGAATTATGGCTATAATGATAAAGAATATCAGGTACAATTGCAGTTTCAGGCCAAACAACAAGATTTGTATAAGGAAATTTATCAAGAGCCGCATCAGTAAGACTTTCAAGAAGGCTAACATCATTCTCAAAGTCTGAAATCGTGCGGGAAGGAGCCGAAGACGCATTTTGAATCAAGGCAATTTGTATCGGATATGATTTTTTTTCAGGGAAAAAGGAAGAAAAAACAAAAAATAAAAAGCTGCCGGCCAACAAGGAAAAAGAAAAAGACAGGCTTCTGAGATTTCTGAGCAGATTTTTTTCAAAAAACACTTTTGCCACAATTGAATTAAAAAGCAAAATCACAAGGCTTACACCCATAATTCCAAAAAGAGATGAAAATTTTAGAAAAACAGGATTTTTCCACTGGCTGTAGCCGATTATTCCATAAGAAAAGGCAAAAATTCCATGAGTACGAAGAAATTCTACTGATAAGACAAGACAAGCCCTAAAAATCCAGAAAAATTCAATAAAACGCGGTGGAAATACTTTTTTAGCCCAAACAAGAAGAAAAAACAACAGCGAATCATAAAAGGCAAAGAGAAGACAGACAAAAAGAAGAGCTACTGCTCCAAAAGAAGAAAGCCACCAACAAAGGCAAAAATAGGAAAGTGCTCCGTAAGCTCCACCCCAGAAAAAAGAATGTCTCATAGGAATTCGATTCAGAAGCAAAAAAAGGGGAATATAAGCAAACCAGGCACAAAAAGAAAGACCGTCCTCAAAAAGGAAGGACGGCTGACTAAGCGCAAAAAGTGCTACAGAAAGAAAAAAGAACAGCAACGAAAGCGCTTTATTTTTCAACAGGAATCCCCAAAAGAGCTTTTTTAAGTTCCTGTCCAGCCCGAAAAGCCGCAACATAATGCGGATCTACAGAAAGAACCTCACCAGTTTTTGGATTTCTTGCTTTTTCCCGACCCTTTCTCAAACGAGGCTCAAGAGTTCCAAACCCACGGAGCTCTATCGTTGCACCATCTTTGAGAGCATTTTTGAATTCATCAATAATTCCCTCAAAAGCTTCTAATAATACTTTTTTTTCGATTTTTGTTGTCTCATGAACCTTATCAACAATATCACTCTTCGTAACCTTTTTAGTAGACATACATACTCCGTCTAAAAAAAATGCTATCTGAAGTATCTTATAAGATAAAATCAGATAGCTTTTAGATAGCTTACCGTAAATCAGAAGCTATGATTCTTAGTTTGCAGCAGCAAATGTTACATTATACAATTTCTGCATACGAGAAACTTTTCGAGCAACAGCATTGCGTTTAAGGACACCTTTGCTACGAGCTGAGTCAAGGCGAGAAGTCATAGTAACAAGCTTCTCCTGTGCAAGTTTAGCATCCTTTGCCTGAACAGCTTCGATAAACTGTTTTACATAAGTACGGCACTCGCTTTTGATAGCTTTGTTGTGCAAGCGTCGAACTTCGCTCTGTCGGAATCTTTTCTGTGCAGATGTCTGGTTTCTTGCCATAAGGTAAAATCCCCCAAAATAATTTACAATCTAAAGTTATAAAAAAACCTTGCAAACGATTTTTGTTGCAAGGTGTAAGTTCATCTCCTAGCAGAATTGAACTGCTGTTGTCGGGATGAAAACCCGATGTCCTAACCACTAGACGAAGGAGACATCATTGCAACTCTTGTCGAGCTGACTTAGATACTATATCAGAATGAAAAAAGTTCGTCAACAAGAAAAAGAGTTTTTTTGAAAAAAAATCATTCTTCATCATCTTTTATACCGTATTCTTCAAGCTTGCGGTGCAGGGTTTTGCGACCGATACCTAGAATATCCGCAGTCTTGCTTTTGTTTCCTTTGTTGGCGGCAAGATTTTCCTGAATGATGATTTTTTCAGCCTCGTCCAAGCTGATTCCCAAAGGAAGGGAAATGCTTTCGACGGAAGAAGCCCTGCTCACGGAAGGCGGCAAATCTTCAAGGGTGATTTCTTCTCCGCTTGCCATAACGACCGAGCTTTCTACACAGTGCTGAAGCTCACGGATATTTCCCGGCCAGTCGTATTTGTAGAGAGCCGACCGGGACTGATTGTCAAAGCCCGTGATGTGCTTGTTATTCTCTTTGTTGTATCGCTCAAGGAAGGAATTTAAAAGAAGGGGCAAATCGTCCTTTCTCTCCCGCAGAGGCGGCACTTCTATATGGATTCCGTTAAGGCGGAAATACAAGTCCTCGCGGAAACGGCCAGCCTTGACTTCTTCCTCAAGATTTTTGTTGGTGGCCGCAATGACGCGAACATCTACTTCGATGGGAGACTCCCCTCCTACCCGCTCGAATTTTCTCTCCTGCAAAACCCGCAAAAGTTTTACCTGAACGCTGGGATTGATTTCACCGATTTCATCAAGAAAAATCGTTCCGCCATGGGCAAGCTCGAATTTTCCCTTGTGCATGCTTTCCGCATTGGTAAAGGCACCTTTTTCATGGCCGAAAAGCTCGCTTTCAAGAAGGGTCTCGCTCAGAGAAGAACAAACAACAGGAATAAAGGCCTTATTGCTTCGGGAAGAAAGATTGTGAATGGCATTAGCGACGACTTCCTTACCAACTCCGGTTTCGCCGGTAATCAGCACGGAAATGCGGGCATCAGCCACTTTTTTTACAAGGGTCATCACCTTCTGCATGGCAGCGCTCTTTCCGATTACCATGTCAGCCTTTTTTTTGGAATCTACCTGCTTCAAGAGTTCGGCGTGCTGAATCGAAAGTTCACGGCCTTCAAGGGCTCTTTTTACGATGACTTCCAGCTGCTCCAAATTAAGGGGCTTGGTGAGAAAATCGTAAGCGCCGTCCTGCATGGCCTTAACCGCAGCATCAATTGAGCCGTGGCCGGTAAGCACAATCACCGGGATTCCTGGCATTTTAGTGGTGACCTCGCGCAAAACCTGCTCACCGGAGATTGAGCCGGGCATTCGCAAGTCAGTAATCACCAGGTCAATGTCGCCTTTGGAGATAAGCTCCAAGCCTTCCTTTCCGTTTGCGGCGATTTTGACATTGTAGCCGTCCATCTCAAAGTCGGCGGCAAGTCCTTCCCTGATATTTTTTTCGTCGTCTATGATAAGAATCGTGAATTTCATGCCTTTTCTCCCGAATCAGAGCAATTTTCCTTAAAAGTGAGTAATTTTTTCTCGATTTGAGGAATCGGAAGGGAAATAGTGAAAACAGTTCCATCCCCCAAATCAGAAGAAACCGTAATATCGCCGTTGAATTCCTTGATGATTTTGTAACTCATGGCCATTCCCAAACCAGTTCCGTTGGATTTCGTGGTGAAATAAGGCTCAAAAACTCTGGAAAGAGTCTCTTCGTTCATGCCGATTCCGTCATCTTTGAAAGTGAGGATATAACGGTCGCCCTCGATTCCGGTTTTTATGCTGATTTTTCCGTGAATCCGGCTCTCGTCATCGTCGAATTTCTTTTGAATGGCAGAAATTGAATTTTGCGAGAGGTTCACGATGACTTCGCGGAAAAGTTTTGCGTCCAAAAGCAGGCGGACATCGCAGGAACACAAGTCAGACTGCAAGTCGATGTGCTTTTCGGTGAATTCCGGCGTAAAGAATGAAATGAATTCGGAAAGAATTTTATTGGGATTGGCAAGCTCCAGTTTTGCAGAAATCGGACGGACTGCCATCAGAAAATCAACGACAATTTTATTGAGCCGCTCAATTTCCTGGGTAATCACATCAAGATAATCCTCGGCATATTTTGCGGGAGGAAGAAGACCGTCCCCGTCCCGCTTTTTTTTGATTGCCTTCTGCATGAGCTGAATATGAATGGAAATCGCGCCCAGAGGATTTTTTATTTCGTGGGCAACGCTGGCCGCCACATTTGTCAGTCCTGCCAGAGTTTCCATGCGGTGAAGGAGAATTTCCTGATTGCGCTTTTCGGTCACATCATCGATTCGAATGATTGAGCCGATGAGATTTTTGTTCTGATTCTGATTCTGGACAAGCGGCGTGACATACATGTCGATAAAACGGACAGAGCCGCTGGCCGTGGTGACAGTGAATTCATCTGAAATATTGGTTTTATCGTTCTCGAAAGCGTTTTTTAAGAAGCGGGAAATATCCTCGTCGTCAATCAAAGTCCAGACAGAGATTTTTTCGGATTTTGCGTCCTCAGGATTGCTGAAAAAAGGCAGAAATCTCTCCGCCGCCTTGTTGATTTTTAGAAGACAGAAATTTTCGTCAACAATGACAAGGCCTGTGGGAAGACTCTGAAAGATTGAGTCCAGCATATCAATCTGAGCATAGCCGTCTTCAACCAGAGACTGAATCTGGGAGGGAGAAAGTTTTTCGATTTTTTGTGAGACCCGGCGGGAAAAATCTGTCATAAAGAAGCCCCCGACTGAGCCCAAGCCCTTTTTACGCTGGATAAATCACGGGAAAGCCGCTCAATGGCAGCGCCAGGAGAAATGTTAAAGACAGTGACCGAGTTGTAACATTCCCGGCAAAAGCCCACGATTTTCGCGCAAATTTCGCTTCTGGCAGCAGAATTTGAGTCTCCACGGGCACATTCCAAAATCCCGGTGAGGAAAATTTTAAGCAAAAAGCGGGGCTCAAAGGAAGCGCACTCTTTTACGATTGCGTCCGACAAGGGAATCTGACCGGTCATCAGGTAATTGAAATATGAAGAGGCTGATTTTTTGATTTCAGCAGGCTTTACCGGCAAAAAAAGCTGCAAGTAATCATTGATAAGGAGATTTTCTTCCTCTCCCCTTGCATGGAAAACCCGCTGAACCACTTCTCTCTGCTGGGGAGCGCTTCTCTCGCTGAAATTATATGTTCTCACGCGGGAAAGAATGGTGGGCATAACGGCTCCCCGGTTTGCCGTAGTGAGAATAAACACCATGTCTTCAGGCGGCTCTTCAAGAATTTTCAGAAGGGCATTACGCACGCTCTCAAGCATTCTCTCCGCGTTTTCGATGATGAAGATTTTTTTACCAGAGACGCTTTTCATGTGAGCCCAAGAGGAAGCCCTGCGAATCTGATTTATGGGAAGAGAATCGTACATAAAAGACGCGCTCAATTTGTCACAGTTTTTTACGATATCATCGCAGATTTTTTCAAGTTTATCAGAATCTGGCAAATCTTTTTCGGGATTGAGTTTTTCCATCTGCTCGTCGATTGCGGCAAGAATGGGAGCGAGTTTTGAGAGTTTATCATCGCCCTCCCACAAGATTTGGGAAAAACGCAGGGTCAGTTTGCGGACAGAACGGATAAAAAGATAGCGTACCGCCGTCAAAAAGCTGGAATTATCGAAAGAAGCCTGCAAAAAAGCCCTCTTTGCCGCAAGAATCTCAAGGGAACAGTCCCTGGGGCCTGCCAAAAGCACATTAGTGTTTGAAAGCTCCTTGTTTTTTTTGCAGGAAGGACAGTCACAGAGCCAGTGCCCCCTCTGATTGTATTTATTCTGGCCTGAGCAGGAAAGAATTCGGGCAATCTCCAAAGCACAGGTGAGTTTTCCTGAAGAAGAAGGCCCGCTCAAGAGGATTGCTCCCGGAAGACGATTGTTGAGAATATCCTCACGCAAAAGAGAAGAAGCGTTTTGATAGAGAAGATTATCGAACATTAGGCCAGCATCCCCCTGATATATACGATTGGCTGCTCAAGATAAGGAAGAAGAATCTTTGCCACGGTGCTTGACGACAAAAGCGAGTCAAAATCGAACCAAATCTGCGCCTTCATCAAAATCAAAATACAAGAAACGATTAAAAGCCCTTCAAGAGCTCCGAAAGCCAAGCCCAAAACACGGTCAAGGCTCTTCATGATTTCGCCGGAGAAAATCGCGCCCACGATAATCTGAATGATTTTGACAATGAGAAAGGCCGTGATGAATATCAGAATAAAGGCAAGAACTATGTCCACGGCTGGAATCTTGATGATTTTTTCGATGTGGGGAGCCAGCATACCGCAGAAATAGAATCCCGCCACCACGCCTGCAATCACGGCGAGTTTTCCGAACAATTCCTTAATGAGACCGTGAATCATTGCGACGAAAGCAAAAGCTGCGATTATAATCAAAAAAACAATGTCGATGAAAGTAAAGGTCATTTTTCACCCCCCAGAGACTCTTCCCAGACGATTTCAGCGATTTTTTGAGCGGGGCGTTTTCCTTCTGAAAGGGATTTTGAGGCAAGGCTTGCATTCATGAGGAAAGCCGAATCGCTCATTTTTTCGAGAGCGGCTTTTAAATGCTCGGAATCGGCCTCACCGCCCAAAAGAAGGAGAGCCGCCCCCTTCTCCTCAAAGAATTTAGCATTATCGACTTGGTCTCCCCTGGTTCCGCTTCCGCAGAGAGGAATCAGGACCATGGGCTTACCGAGAACGGAGGCTTCCCAGATTGAGTTGGCACCCGCCCGGCTTAAGATTATGTCGGCAGAGGAAATGACATCGCTCATCTCCTTGTAAATGAAAGGATGGAGGAAATAGCCCTCGTGATTTTGCGGCATTGAGTCCGCGTCCCTTGCCCCGCACTGATGGACGACATTAAATCGCTGTGTAAGCCAGTCAAGGTTTTCGGAAACGAGCAGGTTAATCTGATGGGCGCCCAGACTTCCTCCCAGAACGAGAAGAATTGGCTTTTGGGGATTGTAATCAGACCTGCCCTCAAAGAGGAATTTTTTACCGTTTTCGGGATTCGTGGAGTAAAAGACCGGACGCACAGGATTTCCCGTAACGAGAGCTTTTTTTGCCTTTGCCTCACCGAGATATTTTTTGGTCTCTTCGTAGGAAAGAAGGATTTTTGTGGCGAATTTTGAATTCAGTCTTGTGGCAAGCCCAGGCGTAAAATCGCACTCATGGGTGAAAACCGGGATTTTTAAAAGAGAAGCCGCCATACAAGGGGGAACGCTGACAAATCCGCCCTTTGAGAAAAGCACGGCCGGCTTGATTTTAGCCAACACAAAAAATGACTTTACGAGACCTGCGAAAATCTTAAAAAGATCGGTGAAATTTTTAAGGGAGAAATTGCGGCGCAACTTTCCGCTGGGGATTCCGATAAAAGTGTCAATGGAGCCGGATTTTTCCACCAAATCCTTGTCCATGCCGCTGGAATTTCCCAGCCAGATGATTTTTATTTGTTTATTCTGCTTTGAGGCGAGAGAACGAAGCTCGTCAGCGACGGCAAGCCCCGGATAAATGTGACCGCCAGTTCCTCCGCCGGCAAAAACGAATGTATTTTCTGATTTTTTCATTTTATTCCCTACAAAAAAAAGCCATATCAGAATCAAAAGACTCCGACATGGCTCATTATGACACAGTTTTAGAGAATATACAATTAAAACTACATCTTGAAGCGAAGGCTCAAAGCTCCACTCCAAATGCTTGTGTCACCTCCAAGATGGCGAAGGTCGGCACAGGCACTTGCGGTAAGCTGCATGAATACAAAATTGAAGCCAAGACCGCCATAAATCTGAGGCTGAAATCCTCCGAAGTTATCAGATGATACAGTTCCCTTTCCTGAAGTGGGATAGGCTGTACTACTGATTTCTGTTAGATAATCACCTTTGAATTTCCAGCTCCAGTCGTTGCTGTATTTAGAGACGATTCCCCGGAAGCCCAAGAAAGGAGTAAAACCAATTCGCGCAACAGGAATATTAAAGGCTTTTGAAACTTGAATCTGACCATACAAAGTCTGAACATCATAATCAACACTCGCCTCTGCATTATCCTGACTTACAGAGAAAGCGCCTTTATTGTAGGAATATCCCAATCCTATGGAAAGTCCTGGTGTAACAAGCCCGTCTTCAATGAGAGCGTATCGGACATCAGCGGCAATCGTAAAGAATTCAACCCCTACATCAACATCTGAAAAACTGATGTTGTTAATATCCAAAGTCATGAAGGAAAGACCGACATCAAATGGAAGTATCGCTCCGCCAACACGAATATCTGCATTCAAAACAGGAAAAAAATAAGAATTTTTGACTCCGCTGATTCCCAGCTTATCGGCGGCTTTTGCAAGCCCTTCCGTATTCAAGTGGGTTGCGCCTGCGTTAATACCAAAGGCAAAATGAGGAGGAACTGCCGGAAACAATTTACCTATGAAGGCATCCGCATAAACATTCTGCTGAACGGCGGCCTGTGGAACTGCAAGGGCAAGATTCTCAGAAAAATCCGTAAGTCCTGAATTAAAGACAGCGATATAGGAAGGATTATACTCAGCTGCATAGTCTGACGCAGAATCAGCAAATGAATAAGAAGTAAATGCCGCGAACAAGACGGCAGAAACAAATATTTTTTTTACGATTTTCATAGTATCTCCTTTCTGTAAGGAATTTTCATTTATAAGCACATTATAATTGATATTTTTCATATTTCAATAAAAATCACTTATTTTGAAGTTTTTTCAGAATTTTTTCACCCACCTTCCAGTTGTCGCCGGCTCCCATAGTCACGAAGACATAGCCGTCAGGGAAATCTTTTCCGCTGGGGGCAGACAGGAAAGAAAGACCGACTTCCACCGCCTGATCGAATTCACCGGCATAAGTGACATCGCCGTGATATTTTTTGGCATGGTCTGCCAGAATCTCTCCGGTGACTTTTGCCGCGCTGGCGTCTTCCCTTGCGCTTCCGTAAATCTTGTTGATAATGACTTTATCAGCAGAATCAAAAGATGAGGCGAATTCCTCAAGCAAAGCAGCCGTTCTCGTGTATGTGTGGCTCATGAAATCCACGATTATTTTGTGATTCTTGTAAAATTCCTTAAAACCTGCAAGAGTCGTTTTTATGGCCGTGGGATGGTGGCCGTAATCGTCAATGAAAATCACATCCTGACCGAGAGGAGTCTTTGCCCGACCGACTATTTCACTGCGCCTCTTTCCGCCGGCAAAATTTCTAAGACCGCGCTTTAAGTCTTCGATATAGTCTTTTGGATTTTTGCCCGCGCTCTTTAAAAGCTCACATGAGAGAGCCAGAGCCGCCGCCGCGTTACGAACATTGTGGTCGCCGGGAACGCAAATCGCACACTCGCCTAAAGCCGCAAGCGTAAAATAATGGCTGCCGTTCTCGACCCGGCCGAAAGTGAGCTTGTAATCGCCCTCTGCCTTTTCGCCGTAAGGAATGGCAAGTATGTCGCTTCGTTTTTCTTTTGCCAGAGAAATTGCCTGACAGGCTCCCATGTCATCGGCACAGTAAATGACCTGCCCGCCCTGAGGCAATTTGCAGATATAGTCAACGAAAGCCGAGCGTATATCCTCGTAAGTTGGATAATAATCCTGATGGTCGCTCTCAACGCTGGTAAGAATGATTTTTTTTGGCTCAAAGGCCATGAAATGCCTCTGATACTCACAGGTCTCGGCCACAAAATACTCGTGTCCTTTTGTCATAACGCAGGAATCCCCGAAGCTCTTGATAATAGAGCCTGCCAGAACCTGAGAATTCAGGGGAAGTTCTTTTAAGAGAGTGCCGACCAAGCCGGTGGTGGTGGTTTTTCCGTGAACGCCGCAAACACCGCAGGAATAAGAAGTGCTGCTCACCGCTCCCAAGGCTTCAGAATAAAGCATCATGGGCAAACCGCGCTTTTTTGCCTCGATAAGGTCGGGATTTTTTTCCACCGAATAGGCGCTTGAGTAAATCACGAACTGCACGCTGTCGGTGATGTTCTTCTCTGAGAAAGGCAGGGCTGAAATTCCCACCTTTTCAAGAATTTCGTCCGTGTAAAAACGCTCTGAGACATCGCTTCCAGTGATGACGGCCCCGCGGGCATGTAAAATCTCAACAAGGGCGACCATTCCCGTGCCCTTGATTCCGACAAAATGAAAATGAACTCCCGAAAATTCACTTGGGAACTTATATTCTGCCATTTTTTTCCTACTTCCTGTGGTTTATTTTTAAACCTGGAAATTATCGATTTGATTTCCGATTTGACTGATTGACTGCTTCATTTTATCAGAAATCGAGCCCAATGCGCTACCTGTTTCGCGGATTTTTATTGCGCTTGAACTCATGAGCATGACGCTGTCTTTCATGACTCCTGTAGCGTCCTTTAAGCGGCGGACTTCCTCAAGAATCTGCTTATTGCCCTCGCTCATTTCCGCGCTTGCCGTTTTGACTTCGGCCGTGCTGTCACTCATGTTGCGGAGGGCGTCCACAATCTGCTTGCTGCCTTCCTGCTGCTCTTCCATGGCACTCTTAATCTGGCGCACCAGCTGGTCGGTTTCTTTAATGCCGTCTGAGACAGAAGTGAAGGTCGCACTGGTCTCCTCTGAGGCAGAAACCACTGATTCGATAGAAGCCTTGATTTTGTTCAGCTGATCGCCAATTGTCTTTGACTGGACTGCACTGGTTTCAGAAAGCTTGCGGATTTCATCGGCGACGACAGAAAAGCCCTTGCCCGCCTCGCCTGCGTGAGCCGCTTCGATAGCCGCATTCATGGCCAGAAGGTTTGTCTGCTCGGCGATTGTTGCGATTGCCGCATTTGCTTCCTGCAGCATGACAGACTGCCGTTCAATCTCTACGATTCGCTCGCTCATTTCGTTCTGTTTTTCGTTTCCGGTTTTTGCCCGGTTTTCAAGCATTTCAAATGAGTTGGCCATTTTAGCCACAGACTGATTGACGCTTGAGATATTTCCAATCATCTCTTCTACTGCCGTTGAAGCCTCGCTCACACCGCGGGACTGGGTATCAATCATGCGCTCCAATGACTCAATATTTGAGGCGATTTCGTTCACAGCCCCTGCCGTCTCGTCAACGCTGGCCGACTGATGACCGATTTGATTCTGTACGCTGTCGATATTGGCAAGAATATCAGAAACAGAACGGGTATTTTCCGCAATTCCCTCCTGCATCTCACTTCCCGCCTCACTCAAATCATTTCGGGAAGACTTAACATCCTTCATGATATTCTGCAATTTTTCGACGAAAGTGTTGAATCCGCCAGAAACAGAACCGATATCATCATTTGAATGAACTTTGATTCGCTGGGTAAGGTCTGCGTTTCCAGAAGCGATTCCGTTAAGATTCTTGTCGAGGATACGGAGAGGCTTTAACATGCGGTAGACGGAAATTCCAGATGTCAAAATCAAAACAAGGGCAATTCCCAGGGCAAAAGCAAACATGATAAATGCAAGGGAACGGCTTGTCTCATAAACCTGAGCAGAAGGAACGCAAATCGCCATGCTCCAGGGAGTGCCGTTTACAGGCGAGTAGACCATAAGCTCATCACCTGACGGAGCATAAACCCAGCCGGTTCCGCTTTCACCGGCAACCATCGACCTGGCAATTTCCGGAAGACCCTTATATTCGGCATTAATCCGGGTAAAATTTTCCCTCATGACTATTTCGTGATTTGGGAAGGACATAATAGTTCCGTCCCCGGCAAGCAGAATAGCATAGCCGTTCTCGCCCACTTTAATTGCGTCAATAGCTTCTGACAGACGGGAATGAGAAACAGCTCCAGCAATAAAGCCGATTGCCTTTTTATTAATGCTCACTGACTTGCAGACATAATAGGCCGCATCTTCATTGCTTGTTCCGACAGGATTACTTATATACTGGGATTTTCCGCCGTTCTTCATGAACTGAAAATATTCCGTGCCAGAAACATCACTAGTCTCGCCCTCATCATTTGTAGCGATTCCCGTCTCATAATCACAGAAGGCTATTTCTTTAAAATCAGAGCTGCGGATTTTACGGTGGGCAACAATCCACTTTACCAAAGCCTCTTTTCCCTCACCAAACTGAACAGGATCTGCCATAGTGTACATGCGGAGCTGTTGCATGAATTTTGAATTACGATAACTCAAGCCCTGAACCTCCGCCTGAATCAGTTCTGTAGTAGAAGAAATATAAGTTTTTTCAGTACCCTTTCGCACTGCTAATATCGTAGCAAAAGCTAATACTGAGATTAAGACAACAATCTCAACTCCAAGCCGTATTCCAAACCTAAGGGATAAATTTTTCTTTTTCATACGCACCTCAACAGATAAATTTTTCATTGCACATTCTAACATATTAAGTAAAAAAGTAAAGGATATAAAAAATAGAGGAATTCAAAAATTCACCGTTAAATTTCTCTTTCACATTCCGATAATCATAATATCAGAACAAACGCCATGAGCGTGGAATGGAGAAAAATATGGTAAGAAGTCTTTGGACAGCAGCAACAGGTATGAACGGTCAGCAGCAGAATCTTGACACGATTTCAAACAACCTCTCAAATGTCAACACAACTGGATTCAAACAGCAGCGAGTTGAGTTCGAAGATCTTATCTATCAGAATGTGAAACTGGCGGGAACTCCGGCGACAGAAGATACCGTTACCCCGGTCGGAATCCAGCAGGGTGCGGGTACGAAAGTCGCGGCAACCCAGCGCGTCTTCTCACAAGGTTCTCTCCAGGCCACAGGCGTTGACACTGATGTAGCTGTCGTAGGCGACGGATTTTTCCGCGTAATGCAGTATGACGGAAGCTACGCCTACACAAGAGACGGCACTTTCAAAATCGACATGAACGGTCAGCTGGTCACTTCAAACGGACTCCGCGTTCAGCCTGAGGTAATCATGCCGGAAGGCTACGACATTCACACCCTTACCATTGACGACACAGGCCGCGTCTCAGTGAAGATTTTCGGTCAGGACGACCCTGTGGATGTAGCCCAGCTTGAGCTTTACCGCTTCCCTAACAACGCGGGGCTTGAAGCCGTCGGCGACAATCTTTTCAAGGTTACGAACGCTTCAGGCGAGGCAATCGCGGGCCGGCCGGGCTTTGAGGGCTTCGGCGTAACCAAGCACAAATTCGTCGAAATGTCGAATGTAAGCGTAGTAAACGAAATGGTTCAGATGATTGTTGCCCAGAGAGCCTACGAGTTCAACTCAAAGGCCATCCAGACCACAGACTCAATGCTCTCAACGGCAGTAAATCTTAAGAGATAATTAGAATTTAGACGCGGATAAACGCAGATGAACACAGATTATATATATCCGCGTGTATCTGTGTGAATCTGCGTCAAAAAATGAAGGGGATTTAATATGACAATCGGCGGTATTTCGGCAATTACTAAAGGCGAAGGCGCTTCTCTTAGCGCTAAGATTTCTTCTGAAAAGGGAAAATTCGACGCCCTTGTGAATGAGGCTAAATCCCTCGCTAAAAACGAAAATGCCGGAGTCGGTAAAAATCTTTCTTCCTCACAAACTTCTTATGACGGCCGCTTGAACGGAGACTGGACATCAGGCTTTACAGGAAGCTTCATGGCCGAAAGCGACAAACACGCCCTGCCTCAGGGAGCCGCCGCAAATCAGGCAAATCCCCATGTCGCACCAAGAGAAATCGACCGGACATCAAAACTCTACGAAAAATCCCTTGAGATGGAATCTTATGTGGTCAAAATGATGCTCTCATCAATGAGAAAAACCGTGATGAAAGCGGACGGCGAATCAAGCTACGCAAAAAACATGTACGAGGATATGCTCTACGACGAGTATGCCACGATGATGACCAAAAATGCGGGATTCGGCCTGGCAGACCAGATGTATCTCCAGCTTTCTCAGGGCGGAATCGAAGCCTGAAGTTCAGCGGAGTATTTTTAAGCCTTTTTCTTGCTTCGTTTTTTGGGAATGGTAATCGTGTAAGTAATATTCTTTTCGATTTCCTTCCCTGCCTCAAGCTCAATATTCCAGCACAAGGAAGCCACAAAAACATTTCCAGAGACAGTCGGAGTATCGTTTGATGTTGAAGGTCGTCGGAAAATAATGGGCATACAAACAAAATCACAAGGATCATTCGGAGTGTAGACAAATGAAATATCATTTGACGCATCTGTAATCTGGATATCGGTGACTCTTTTTGTAAAACGCGGCGAATCCTTCATTTCTATTTCATTTTTTTCATCGGCAGAAATTAGCGCGACCCTGTAAGAATTTGCCTTAACGGAAGAAAAATCAGTCTGAGCATAATTCGATTCAACTACAAAAACACCCTTTAGATCGAAGGGACTGTCATTTTTTAGAATGTACTGAATAGTAAAGCCAGTTGAATTCGCAATATATTTTTTTATAAGGGTGATAGAAGCCTGAATCGGAGAATAAGTGCCAGTTCCTGAAAACTTTATTTCATGACGGTGAGCATCAAAATCAAGCTGACGGAAAATAACCTGAGAAAAAACACCGTTCCCTGTGGGAGCACCACGCCGATAATCAGAGAATTCATCCAATGAGAAAAGATGGTCGATAAAAATTCCACGATGATATTTGTCGTCTACTTTGTCAAATTGCTTGATTCGGCTGGGAGAATCAGCATAATTTCCAGTATTGTGAATAATATCAAGTTCAGAAATCTGCGCTCCATTTGGAGAAATACAAGCATTGTACTGTTTCATTGCACAGATATATTCATTAAAACCGTCGCCGTTATAGTCATAGCTTGAAACAGTTTCCTTAAAATCACCGTTCTGCGCTTCGCGGACAAGTTTTTCTGCTTCAGTAAGATTTCTGTATGCAAGCTGGCGGACAGCGCTGTTTGCAAAAACACCGTCCGGGTCACAGACATAAGCCTCACCGCTCTGAGCAACCCATAATTTCTCGCGGGCAACCTTTTTTCGAATCTTATCTCCTTTACACTGATTTATAAGCAAAGAAATATAGAGCATTCTGTTGTAGAGGGCTTTGTTCTGCGGATATGTGAGCAAAAAATCAAAAATCGTTGGCTGGAAAAATGGTATTCCTGTTGACTCTTCGTAGGGGCGTTTTGCCCATTTCGCTACATCACTTTGAATTCCTGCTGGAATATACGAAGGAATTCTTGTTTCGGAACGATGTAAAAATTCCAAAGGCGTAGTGATTTTTATAGAATCCGGGAAGAATTCCTGAACGGCAGAAAAAAGTTTAGAAAGCCATTTTGATTCATAAAGCTTCTTAAACTGATTCTCATCAATTTTAATCGCAACGACCCGCTCTTCAGTAAGCATATTGTATGAATCATCTTTCGTGAGATAATTCACCGTATCAAAAAGATTGCGCAAATATTCCCTCGGCGCGATAAGCATATTCGGAATAAATTCGCGGCTCACAGCTATCACGGAAAGGCTTTTCCCCTGCTCTGTCACCAAAAGCGGAAGATAACTTTGTTTTTCTTTGGGAATGAGAGAACTGTCCAAAAAAACATATTCCATTCCGCATGACTGAAAACAAGGAATAAGGTTATTGTCCCAAATAGAGTGAGAGACGGTCATTCCGCGGGGGCGCTTGCCGATATAACGGCGAAGTTCCGATGTCATAAGCTCAATCTGACCAGTCCTGTCCTGTGAAAAAAGAAGCGGGAACAAAGGATTGTAATAGCCACCGCCAAGGAGCTCAGCTTGTTTTTGGCTGGAAAGTTTTGAAAGCAACTGGGTGAATTCTGAATGCTCGCGACCTATCCATGAAAGCAACTGCCCTGACAGAGAAATAGAAAAACAGGCATTTTTCTGCTCAAACAAAAAAGAAACAATATCTTTATAGATATGCTGGTATTTTTGCTCGAAATCATCTTGATGAGAAAGGATAGATGAGGTTCCTGTTACATAAAAACAAATGTTCAGAACTTTCATAAAAAACTAATAAACCTTTATCCCACCACCCAAGAGTTTATACCATACGCTCCAGAATTTAAACCCTTTTTTATTAACTTCCTCATTTTTTTTCACATAAGGCTCAAGGCGAATCAAATTCACAGGACAATAAGAGAGACATTTTCCGCAACCATTGCAGGCCGGAGAAATTTCTGCCCAGTTATCGCGGACAGAAATAGCCTGCTGAGGACAAACTTTTACACAATCGCCGTAGCCAATACAGACTTTGCTTGACTTATACTCTGATGAATAAATATCAAAAAGGAGACGGCAATTTTTCTCACCTTTGTAAATCAGCCGCTTCTGCAAGTCAAGATTTGAAGGCTTTTCTACCACAGCGACTTTTTCAAAATCAGGCTCAACAGTGGGATAGTCCAAGTCCGAAGAAAAATGCAGCTCTGTCGAAAGCATATTTGAGATTCCCTCGTATTTAAGGCGCAAAGCAGGAAGGAAAAAACAAAAAAGGTAGAAAATAGCACCTGAAATAAGCAAAAGCATAAGAAAAAGAAAGAAAAGAGATAAAATCATTTCGCACCACCTCCAAGATACAAATTAAACCAAGAGACATTAACACCGCAGATTGCGATCATCACAACGGCAAGGCACAAAAGGAATACGCAATAAATCTTTAATCCGCCCTCGACCGTATAAAAACTGACTCTCTGACGCACACAATGGAAAACCAAAACCATAAGATAAAAGGAAACGATGCTTGTAGCTGAAATTATCACGGCGGAACCAAGTGAAATTCCCTCAAAAAGAGCGAGGAATACGCTGAGAAGAGGAATTGAAAAATCTATAGGAGACTGACGAATTCCCACCCCGATAAATATTTCCGTAAGAGTTGAAAAAAGAATAAAAATCAAAGTCGCCACAAAAGGAAAAAGCTCTGTTAAATTGACCGGAACAAGAAGCCAGTTTATCAAAAGATAACTCACCGAGGTCGTAGAAGATGCGGCAAAAACTGACTTAAAGCAAGTCAAAAAAGAGGAAGAAAAAGAATCATCATGGGAAATTGATTTGTTTATGCCAATACCGTAAAAAAGAACCGCAGAAGCAGACAAAAGGTAATATATAATGGTAGCAAACATAATTATCGCAACTCCTCGCCAAAGTGATTTACCGGAGAATTCGCAAATATACGAAGTTTACGCAACAAGAAAATGTACAAAGCCAGAAGAGCCGAAATAAGAACCAAACTTCCTGGAATAGTAGCTATAAATGAACTGGCGTAGGCCGAATTCGTATTGTAGGGAAAATGAATTACAATCAAATGCTTCCAGCCAGGAAATGTAAGCGTTCCATAACCAAAAATGTCACGGATGAGGAAAAAAACAAGGGCAAAAAGTGTAATAAAGTAAGATTTTTTCATGTTTGAGCGAAGATGATTTTTGAGTCCGTAATCATAATTCAAAAAGAAAAATTCAATGATTACAGATGCCAGCGCCGGAAGAAATATGCAATATCCCAAAGTAAGAGCTGCGACAGGACAAAAAATCACCAGAAGTTGCTTGCAGAAAATGGTAATCGCAATAACAGCGAGTGAAAGAATCGCATTCCGCATATTCGCCAGATTAACATGATAAATTCCGTGGAAAATAAGAGTCATACATGCCGTCTGAATATTAAAAATAACAAGGAGAATCAGGGCGTAAGCAAAACGGCCTGGAACAGGTATCAAAAGTGCGAGATTCGTTGCGATATACAAATAGATTTTTTTATTGTCAATCATCAGTCTTTCCTTAGTACGACGAAGTTTTCTTTATGATTTTAGGTATCATGTCTTCCCAGTAATTCATAATAGTGCTGGAAATTTGCTTTTCAACAATCGCCTCTGCTTTTCCATTATCAATTGCATACCCGACAAAAGAAACTCCGGAATTTTCATTATAAATGAACACTGCAGGCAAAGGCCCCAGCAATGAAGGAATACGGACTATTATGCCGTAGTACATTTGATTCTTTCTTTCATCTTTTTTAAGCAAAGAATAAACTGCGACATTTGAGGAAAGGGCAGAATCTAACTGAAGGTTTCGGCTCACAGTGTATGTAGCCTCCGGGTATGAATCAAGAACTCTCTGCATTTCTATGGCAAGCCCATTCTTCCATGAATTCCGCGCGATTAAAGTGAAAATAACAAGGAGAACAGTAAAGGCGATGATGATTCCGAAAAAAGTGGAAAAAACAATAAGATTTTTTTTCGTTTCGGCTTTGATATTAAATTTATGCATCGAATCCCTCCCTTACAGCCTTTGCCTGCTCCAGCAAGACAGAAGCCGTATATTCTTTGAAGAAATGATTCTCAACGCTTTGGACAAAAAGAGAAAAAATATTGGTGACAAGAATGATAAAGACATAGCCTGCCGGTGAAAGCCCGATTCCAAGAATAAAAAAGGCAAGAATTCCGGCAAAAAGTCCGTATAATGTTTTTCCTCGATTTGTGAAAGGTGTCGTACCATGCCACTGAAGCATAAAGAATGTACAGAAAAGTGTTCCGCTTGAAAGCAAGGCAAGGATTACATCGCCCTGAAAAACAGTTCCGCTATAGAAAAAAGGCAGGGCAACTTTTACCAGGAGTCCATAAGTCAGCAAGAAAACACCGGGAATAATCGCAGGCAAGACATCAGTTCCCAGTAAAATAATCGATGAAAGCAATGTGAGCAGATTAAAACGGAATGCGGGAATATTTGCGTGTGAATCCCATAAGAGAGAAAAATAACCTTCAGGAATAGAAACTCCAAAAAATGCGAAAAGCCTTTTGTTCAAAAAATTAGTGACAGCAACATCAAAAGAATTAAGCGGGAAAGTTCCGTTTTTTATAAGAGACAAGGCAATATTCTTTGATTGCAAGGTTTCAAAAGGAATCTCAAAAGAAGGGAAAAAACTAGTTCCGATAAACCAGCAAACTGCAACCGTAAGTGCGACAGGATTCACCCAAGAATTCGCAAATCCGCCGAGCGTATATTTATTGAAAAACAGAACGGAAAAACTGACAAAAAAGACCGCCAAGGGAGGAAATCCCGACGGAAGCATAAGTCCTATCATAAGACCGCGAATTGAGCTTGCCATTATGACAAAAGAACTGCGGTAATTTTTTTCTTTATTGATAAAATCCACCGCATAAGAAGCCAGCAAAGAAGACAAGACAATTCCTACTGATGCAAAACTCTTTGTAACAAAAAGCATCACAAGCTGAAGAAGAAGCAATGAAAGAACGATATAAGCCTCTGTTCTTACGGATGGCCGCAAATAAGAGAAGGGACTTAAAAAAACGGATGAATAAAGATGTTCGTTATTCTTCATGGTAAGAATCCTTTAAGATTGAAATGGTCTGGACAAGCGGAAGCCGTGACGAACATACCGCGTTACACAATCCGCACTCGCTGCACAAAATTACAGACTTATAGGCATTTTTGTCGGCTTCGCATGCGTTTTCAAGACTGGAAAGATGAGCAATTCTGAATAAATTTCCGGGCCACAAATGAACCGGACAGATTTTGCGACAGTTTCCGCAGCGAACGCAATTCTCTCCGCACTGAAAAGTAACTTGACGGGCAGGAACAAACTCCACGGACTTCATTCCCCTGCTCACAGGAATATCAAGACTGCTTACCGCCTTTCCAGAAACAATTCCGTTGATGATGATTTTTGAAAGTTCCCGCTTAAAGCCGCCACACTGCTCCACTATATCTCTAAGCGGAGTTCCAACGCGAACATTAAGCATAGCCGCAGAATTCAAACAATCTCCTGTCACATGCACGAAAGTCGATACAAGCGGTTTGCGGAGCGCAACAGCATTATAGGCATTCAAGGAAGTACAAGAATCGACAAACAAATCTTTTTTACCAAGTTTTTCGACAGATTCAGATTTATTTGCCTTTTTGACAGCAGCCGTTATATCATGCATTGTCCCTGCAGGGTACTTTTTCGTATCAATTCCTATGCAAGAAAAGTCAGTGTCCGCACCGAAAAGAGCAAATGCTCTTTCTGCAAGCAAAGAATCGATTCTGTCTTTTAAATTATTCTTATCGGTGACAGAATATGCGAGAATCACAGATTTTACGCCGAAAGCGCGCGCTATAATGCCAGTGCCCTCAAGGACTTCGGCGAGATAATTAGAGGCCATAAAAGACTCTGTGACAAAACTTGGGTCACAGTCAAAAAGCCGAACAACGACAGCAGAACTATTTGCATTTTTTGTCTTTTTTATTTGCGTGGCAATCGGAATCAGTTTTCCGAAGGAATTCACCACTCCGGCTTCACGCAGGAGAAAAAGAATCGTCTGAGATTCATAGGACTGCCATTCCTGAGCTACAGATTTTTTTCCAAGATATGAGAAAGCACCGTTCAGGGCAACAAAGGCACACAAGCCCTGCTTTCCGTTACTGTACTGCATCTGCTTTATTTTTTGTACGATTCCAGGCACAGAAGAGTGGATATGCAAACCTTTAGTTTTTGCAATGACATCACCTTCTTTTACACGGTCGCCTTCACGAACGAGAACTTCGAGACCTTCCGTATCATCCTCAGAAAGCGGAATTACGGCTACTTTTGGCAGAAAGCCGTTCACTGAAGAGGAAAGCAAATCTTTATCGACAGAAATAAAATTAGATGCTGAGACCATAGCGTTTTCTTCCCATAATGTAATGGATTCCAAATGCGGCTGGAACTGCAATGAAAATAAGGAGCAAAATCAAGCCAAACCTCTCCGATGAAGACGATGAGGCATTGCGGGCATAGCCAAAACGGGCATTTTTCCCTTGTCTAAGCATCATCTTCTCAAGGGCAGGATACTCAAGTTTTTCAACGGCTTTATAAATTGATTCCCGGAATTCAGAATTATAAACGAAAGCCGGATTATTTGCGGCAAGGATCCTGCCGTTCTCTTCGCGGTAATCTGTAATTGAGACAACCTCACCTTCAGAAGGTTCTTTCCATTCAAAATCACCGATTTTTCTGTAGGGGAAAGTAACCGAATTCCAAGTCCAGGAAATAAAATCAGACAACTGAACAATTTCAGAATCTCCCCGACTTACAGGAGCAGGAAGGGATGGCATTGTCGCTGAAGAGGCAATCGATGACACATTACCAGAAAGCTTAAAGCAGAAAGAGAGAATGCAGAGAGAAACAAGAAGGGCGCCAAGCAGGCGGATTCCAAGCCGGCCGAACAGGGGAATCATACGCGCACTTCTGATGAGAAGAGGCTTGAACGGATAGCGGGCCTCTCGCTCCTGCTCAAAAAGCGAGTAAAGGTATACAAGGCTGACCGCTCCAGCGGCCGCAATAATATAAAAAAGAGAATGCAAGGGAGAAGAAAGCAAAAGCCCCAGCACAGGAAAAATCGAAAACAACAAAATCGCGGGACTGTTCATGGCGATTTTCAAAAAATCCTTGCGTCCCCAGATTCTATGGAAAATAAAGAAAGCGAATAAATAGAAAGACGAGGCAGCAGAGACCGTGTACAAGGGGCGGGAAAATGCCAGAATGACAAAAAATGCAGTTCCAGCCGTGAAGAGAATTCTTTCGTTTGAAAAAAAGACAAGAAGCACAAAGAAAAGAAGACAGATAACCGGAGCAATCCAGGGAAAGGAACTTTTGCCGTCCGTGCCGGCATTCGTAGACTTAAAAGCCGCCAATTCCCGGATCGAGCGGTCAAGCTGGCTACTTTGATTTTCTGGAATATAAAAGACCTGAGCCTTTTGCGCTCTGTCGGTAAAAAAAGCAGAACGACGATAAATGTAGGAATTCTCATCCTGAACCTGAACTGGCGAAATAGAAGAAACAATCGGAAGACGCTGGCGTCCATAAGAGATGACAGAAGAGCAGCCGTTTTTCTCAAGGATAGCGAGGATATCAGGTTCAGTAAGTTCTTCCGTGTAAACATAAAGCACACGGTAGCCCTTCCAAAACTGACTTACCGGAAGAGAACGAAACTGACAGAGCAAAAAAAGACTTATTACAGAAATGACAATCGGAATGATATGTTTCGACTCAAATTTCATTTTTAAGCTTATCCCCACCCAAATTTAATTTACAGCACGCAGAAGGCAATTCCGATGAAAAAACCAAGAAGACTTCCGACAAAGGCTTCCATCGGAGAGTGACCATTTACTTCCTTTAGTTTTTTGTAATTCTCCAACATGCCCTTTTCTTTAAGGAGTTCGCCTATTTCGTTGAGGCGGCGAGCCTGCATTCCATTGGCCCGGCGCACACCGACCGCATCACGAATCGTAACAAGATAAAAAACGCAGGCAAGAATAAAAACATCAGAATCAATGCCGGAACGGTAACCGATTGTTGTACAAAGACAGGCCGTTATTGAAGAATGGCTTGACGGCATACTCCCTGTTCTCCAAAAAAGAAGCTCAAAGAGCTCCGACAAACTGTGAACATTCCCCGAAAAAAGCTTGATAATAGCCTTGATGAATTGCGCGCACAACCAACTGAACACACATGCTAAAAAAACGGGACTAGAAAATAAGGTCTGTAAGTGCAATCCTGCATTTGATAACATGGAATTTATTTTATCAGTCTGTTTTGTTTTAGTCTATAATATAAGAAAAAATCACTGTATTCATTGTTGCATTTTATCATCTAAGAAGCGGACATCCTCTTCCCGGATTGAAGATATTTTTGCACAGGCGCAAAGCTTATCCCTCTCATAACTTTCGAACATATCATCAACGACACAGGAGACATAGACTTTTCTTTGCTTAATGGGCCCCGTAATAGGAAAACAAAGAAGAAGGGCATATTCACAGCCGGAAGCAAGCGGCATATCAGTTTTTTTTGCGGCAAAGACAATCCTTGAAGAATCAACATAAATAACCTTAGGTGCGTGAATCCGCTCGGCAATATTCTCGTTTTTTTCCGCGTTTTTCTCCGAAAGATATCTCTGAACGACCTTTTTATAATCATTTTTTGTAAACAGGGGGTAATTTTCATCAAAATCACAGAGAATATCCGTCTTCTGACTCTTATTCATGCCATTCTGCGCAGAAGACTCATAGTACACAGTAACAGAAAATCCTGAGCGGCTTTCAGGAATCTCATCAGGAAGCTTGTGGATTACAGAAGGAATCACAAGGGCAAGTCCGGTCGAAGCACGCTGAACCCTTGTGTCAAAATAAAGGGCAAGTTTGTTAAAATAAAACTGAACCCTGACATTTTTCCCAAAAAAAGACTCTACCGCACTTCCAGTATTTCTAAGAAGAATAATCCCCTCACCTAGCACTTTCATTTGTTCGGAGCGAAGAGCTACCGGGAAAGTCACGGAAAGGGATTCCGATTTTTTTTCCGGGAGATTTTCATTTTGAAGAGACAGGGTAAGAGGAGCGTTGCCATCCATTAGATATTCGAGCACAAGCTGTCTCTCAATGCCGGTGAGTTCATTTTTTTCCATTGAGAATCTCCCAATCGGCTATTTGAACTTGGTCAATCTGCCAGTTACCAGCCTTCTCGAAACAAAAAACGCAGAGGGTTAAGGTCGCCTCCGGTGCAAAAAACTTAATTGGAACTTCATAATAAACACCATCTAAAAAAGGTTCTCCCAACACGAATTTTGAGAAAAACTGTTTTTTGGAAGAATCATTAAAATCAAAGCAAGAAGAAAAAATCCTCTCAAAATCAGAATAAAAAATCGCCAGCGAATAAAGGCATTCTTTTTCAAAAAAAGAATCAGCATCTTCATTTCTGGCGATACTTTCTGAAAATGATGTAAGCATACTACGGAGAGGCTTTGAAATCAGGCTGGTGTCGAGAGAACCGAAAGAGCCGAGCGTGGGGAAAATTTTACTTGAACCGGAAGGAAGGCTTGCCAGCACAATAAGAGGCGAAAGATTCAAACGAGCAGAAATTCCTTCGACAGAGGAAACGGAGACTGTAAGCCTTTCAGCCTCAAGTTCTTCAGTCCACAAGGTCGCAGAGTCTAGTTCATTTGCAAGATAGCGAAGCGTAGAATTCTCATCATACCCGTCATTCTCCGACAAATTATTTGAGCAGGCGAAGAAAAAAAACAAGAGAAAAATGAAATGCAAAGTCAACAACAGGCGACGCATAATTCAGTATACCTTATATATCGGCTGATTTGAAGTAAAAAACTGGCAAAGAAAAGATTTTTCCGTCCTCTTTAATTGAATTCGCAGCAAACAATTGCATGGCATGTCAACGAAGATGGAAAACTTGAAAAGGATTAGTATTTATCATACAATCCTCGTATATATTTTCAATTTTAGAGGTACACAATGGCTCTTACGCTTGCCGAAAAAATCTTGCAGGAACACATAGTTCCAGAAGCCTGCCCCAACATCGATTTCAAAAAGGGAAAACCAATTCCACGAGGCGAGGACATCGCGATTCACATTGACCAGACGCTCACTCAGGACGCTACGGGAACAATGGCTTACTTACAGTTCGAGACAATCGGAATTCCCCGCGTAAAGACAGAGCTTTCAGTTTCATACATCGACCACAACACCTTGCAGACCGACTTCAAGAACATGGACGACCACCGATACTTGCAGTCAGTGGCAGCAAAATACGGACTTTATTTCTCCCGACCGGGTAACGGTATCTGCCATCAGGTTCACCTGGAGTCTTTCGGAAAACCGGGCAAAACACTTCTCGGCTCTGACAGCCACACACCCACTGGCGGCGGAATCGGCATGATTGCAATCGGTGCGGGCGGCCTTGATGTGGCCGTGGCTATGGGCGGAGGCGCTTTCCACACACCCATGCCAAAAATCTTCGGCGTAAAGCTCACCGGCAAATTAAAGAAAGGCGTCGGTGCCAAGGACATCATCCTTGAAGTTCTCCGCCGCGAAACCGTAAAGGGCGGAACAGGCGCAATCTACGAATACTTCGGTGAGGGCGTTGAAAAACTCACTGTTCCCCAGAGAGCCACAATTACAAACATGGGCGCGGAGCTTGGAGCCACCTGCTCTATCTTCCCGTCAGACGCCTCTACAAAGCGCTTCCTTGAGTCAATGGGACGGGGAAGCGACTGGAGCGAGCAGAAGGCCGATGAGGGAGCCGAATATGACAAATTGATTGAAATCAATCTGGACGAGCTTCACGCACTGGCAGCCTGCCCTCACAATCCTGATGTAATCGACAGCGTTAAAAACCTCGCCGGCAAAAAAGTCACCCAGGTCGTAATCGGAAGCTGCACAAACTCTTCTCTTGATGACCTTGAATCTGTTGCCGCAATCGTAAAAGGAAAGCACATAGCACCAGGAGTTGAGGCCGGAATCGCACCGGGAAGCCGCACTACCCTTCTTATGGCAAGCAAAGCCGGAATCCTTGAGGACTTAATCGAAGCTGGTTTCCGCATCCTTGAATCTGCCTGCGGTCCTTGTATCGGCCAGGGCTTTGCTCCCAACAGCGAGGGCGTAACTCTCCGAACATTCAACCGTAACTTCAAGGGCCGAAGCGGTACCGCCGACGCAAATGTATATCTCGTTTCGCCTGAGACAGCCGCAGCAGCAGCCGTAACAGGAGTCTTCACAGAAGCAGAAACTTTGAGCTATGAAGACCCGGCTTACAAGACAGGAGTCAGAATCTCAATGCTTGACGGAAACGATCCTCGATTGTCTAGCCCAATGGTCTTAAACTGCGCAACAACCCGTGCCATGGTTATCCCGCCGCTTCCTGAAAGCGAGGCTAGCAAAGTCGAAATCCTTCGCGGACCTAACATCAAGCCCTGCCCTGCCTGCCGTGAATACAAGTCAAATCTCTCCCTCCCGGTCCGCCTCAAGGCAAGCGACAATGTCTCAACCGACGACATCATGCCGGCCGGAGCAAAAGTTCTTCCATTACGAAGCAACATTCCTGAGATTTCAAAATTCACCCTGGCCCGTCTGGACGAAACTTTCTACACCAGGAGCGAAGAAGCAAAATTCGCTGACTGCTGTGTTGTGGGCGGCGAAAACTACGGACAGGGTTCAAGCCGCGAGCACGCAGCCCTCGGACCTATGTACCTGGGAGTTCGTGCCGTAATCACAAAGAGTTTTGCACGAATCCACAAGGCAAACCTCATAAACTACGGCATCATACCCATGACTTTCGCAAACCCGGCTGACTACGACAAAATCCAGCAGGGAGATACCCTTGAGCTCAAAGACCTTGACGATTCCCTCAAAAACGGAAAGCCGTTCAAAGTCCTCATCAACGGCAAGACCGAGATTGAGTGTGTGAACGACATAGCTGCCCGCTCAGCAAAAATCATCATGGCTGGTGGCTTGGCTGCCTACACGCGAAAGGGCGGAAACTAAGGTAAAATCTCCAAATACTCTATAAATTCATTTGCTTATAAAGAATTTATGAATTATAATAAGGTGTGTTCTGTTCGGGCACACCTTTTTTTTGGAGAATGTTTTATGAATGTACACAACATGATGGAAGACTTAGTCACGGCAGAAGTAAATGCGCTCTATGAGCAAGTCAAAAAAAGCAGTGCACCTTGGCTAACTTGTGATTGTAAGAATTGCCGCCTTGACACAATAAGTTATGTTTTAAATAGAATTCCACCACGATATGTAGTCTCAGGCCGTGGCGTCACTCATTCAAACGAAATTTTTGCTGACCATCAGCTCATAGCCGATATTTCTGCGGTAGCAATGGACGGTATGCGCGTTATCTCATCAACAAAACGCCCCTTCCATTCACTCCCTAGGGAAGAATGTGAAGTTCATCTCGAAGAGAACCCTAGTTTCAACTTTCCCACTTTTACAGGCACCCTCCTTGACGGAAGCACCTTTGAGCCTATTTCCGGGGCAAAAATTCTTCTCAAACTCGACGGAAAGCCAGTGGATATGGTCGATATGACTTGGGCAAACCCAACCCAGACTTTCCAGAGTACTAAAGGGGCTTTCACTTTCTGGGCAAGGCCTATTCCTGCCGAAAAATCAGGAGAAAGCCGCAAATTCGAGTTTGAAGTCGAAATCGATGCGGAAGGCTACGAAAAATCATACCACTATTTTGATGTGCCGATTATCAGCGATCCAAGCACAAAAACAGAACTGAATACGGCCTGTTCAATCAAAATCCGTGATGTGGTTCTCTTTAAACGCGAAGTTTTCGAAGAAGGCGAAAAAGCAGAGTCAAGCAAGGAAGAAGCAAGCGAAAAAAAGCCAAAGCCTACAAAAAAATCTGCAAAGAAAAAGGCTTCAAAAAAGAAGTAGATTTATATCAGAATAGGAATTTTACCGATTGACGCAAATTCCCTATTCTGATAAAATGACTCCATTCTTCGGGCAGTTAGCTCAGTTGGTAGAGCCCCTGGTTTACACCCAGGTTGTCGGGAGTTCGAGTCTCTCACTGCCCACTTTCAAACTCAAGGTCAGCCTTGAGTTTTTTTATTTTACCTAAGGGATTCGATGTTGAGGCTTCCGCCTTTAACGAAAGGAAGGACATTCTCGCAGCGGGCGATTTTCGTCCGCACGAAGACAGGGCCTTTTACATCAAAAGCCTTTTTCTGCCAGTCAGGATCCGCGTCCGCGTCAACAGACCTAATTCCGAAGCCCTCTGCGATTTTTAGCAAATCCGGGTTTGAGGCAAAAGTGCTTGCAGAATAGTGCTTGTCGAAGAGATATTCCTGCTGCTGTCGAACCATGCCCAAAGCTCCGTTTTCAAGGACGATAACTGTGACATTAAGATTATTCTCTGCCATTGTGGCAAGTTCCTGAATGTTCATAAGGATTGAGCCGTCACCAGAGATACAGACGATTCGCTTGTCTGGCTCGGCAAAAGCCGCTCCCAAAGCCGCGGGAAGACCAAAGCCCATAGTTCCCAGAGAGCCTGATGTTAAAAACTGCCGTGGTCGCTGAACGTCAAAATACTGGGCGGCCCACATCTGGTGCTGGCCTACATCAGTTGTAACGATAATATCATTTCCAGACGGAAGGGAGGCGATAAATTCCCGTGGATTACGGTAATTTGCCCCGCCCTTCTTGCCGCAAGTTTTCGCTCCGCAGCAATCTGCCGCTGCGCAGGACATTTCAAGCTGGATTTTCTCCTGATTTTTAAGCTCAATGCAAGAAGAAAGCCATTTTGCCCGCTCATTCTTAAATTCTGACAAATCAGCTTTTTTAAGGGCGGAATTCAACTGTGAAAAAGCATCAACCGTACTTCCGACAAAACTTATATATGAAGGAAGGATTTTATTTATTTCAGCCGCATCGATGTCAATGTGAATTATTTTGGCATTTGGGCAGAAGCCATCAGGTACGCCTGCTGCGCGATCATCAAAACGACTTCCTGCAGCAATAACTAAATCTGAATCATAGGCGGCCTTACCTGCGGTGAATGTGCCGTGCATACCCACCATGCCGAGGAAAGAAGGACAAGAACGGGGAACGACACCCAAGCCCATGAGGCTTGAAATTACCGGAATATCGTAAATCTTGAGGAATTCGGCGATTTTTTCGCCGGCCTCAGGAGAATTACAGCCGCCGCCCACATACAAAATCGAATTTTTTGCCTTGGCGAGAGAAGCGACAATATTATCGATGACAGAAGGAATTTCTGAATCTTTTGTTTTATTGCGCACTGCATGAGATACATATTCATCATAAATACGCTTGAAAGATGTGTCAAAATCTGACGGAACTTCACAAAGCTCAGTCTGAACATTGCGGGGAACATCGATTAAAACAGGCCCCGGTCGGCCGCTCTCTGCGATTGCAAAAGCAAGGGGAACAGCAGTAAGAAGCTCCCTGGCGCTTTTGACCATGACAGAGTGTTTTGTTATTGGGAAAGAAAGACCGAAAGTGTCAGCCTCCTGAAAAGCGTCAGTTCCGATAAGATTTGTGTTTACCTGACCGGTGAAAGCCACAAGAGGAATTGAATCACCTCGGGCATCGGCAACTGCCGTAAGAAGATTCATGGCTCCGGGGCCTGAAGTTGCCATACAGACAGCAGCCTTACCAGTAACGCGGGCAACCCCCTGAGCCATAAAGCCCGCCGCCTGTTCCTGACGGACAAGAACATGCTTGAAATTTGAGACAAAAAGTTCGTTGTAAAGGGGAAGAATCATTCCGCCGGGAAGACCAAAGACGACATCAATTCCGTTCTGCCGCAAGAGATTGATGATAATCTGAGAACCGGTCAACAGTGCCATAGAAGCCTTCCTTAACTGATTAGAATGTCGTTTAAAATAAAAAAAGTTGGCAGTTGTCTACTTTCCCGCGGTTTGCAGTATCATCGACGTAAAGGTGCTTGACTTCCGTGTTCGGAACGGGAACGGGTATTGCCACCTCACTATGACCACCAACGAATATAATACTATCAAAATCAGAAAAAAGTGTCAATACGATTTTCCTGAAAAATACAAGTAAATTTTATTTATGAATATCGAGATTGCGCTTATTCCATGTAGAAGGATTGTAAAGTTCAAGTTCTGTGATTTCCTTCCAGCGGTATTTTGGGAATGTTGGGGGAAAAAGCGGTTTGGGAGCAGGCTTCCTCCTTTTGTTGTTATCCTCAACGACTTTTAAAAGATATTCCGAAGTCTGCAATGATGCTCTCTCATCGCCTTCAGGGACTTTTACAAGATAAGGAGAACCAAATGCAATGATTCCGCCGTCAGAATCATACAAGGGTGTTCGATCGAATTTAGATGACTTCTGAATATTACGGATTTTTGTGCTTCTTCCTGTGGTACACTGATACACGCGGGAGCCAATTCTGAGATATTTATCAACAGAGAAAATTTTATCGCCGTCGGAAAAACTCGCTTTTTCGTAGGAATATGCCATTTCTGAAAGCCAGTAACGAATCCGATAAATTTCATTTCCGCCGCCACTTACATAATATGAAACAACTTCTTTGCTGAAAACAGGAGGCGCAATCATAATCCCGGAAGCAGAAGATGCGGCCCGGTAAAAACCGTCAGAATTTGATTTTTCGCTATTTTGTTCAGGAGTCAGACGCAAATCAGTTACAGAGGCGCTGTCTTTAATAAGGAAATCAAGGTAAATCTTTCCGTCAATAATGCAAATAGGAATGAGGACAGGGATTTTTTCGTGAGGATATTTTACAGAAAGCTCGTAGACGCCAGCCGTTTTTGAAGGATTTTCAACAATCGTGATATAGGAAATCTGAATGTCCTCTGCAGGACTTGTGGTCGTGTCGTTTCGGTCGCGGGATTTTAACTCTGAAAAGGAAGCCGGTTCGGCTGCCCGATCATTGTACCATTGATAGAATACACGCAAAACGAGGGCGAATTCATTTTCATTTGAGAACATAACGAGGCGGTCACTTCCCTGCCAGATTCCCTGCAAAAGAGAAGGAACTCGCTCGCTTGCAAGGCGGACAGAGACTTCTGGGATTCCGGCAGGCTCATTACGAACAGAAACAAGTCCTTCGCTTCCACTTGATGTCTGGGCAAAAAGTCCTGCCAATAAGAAAAAAAACAAAAACAGAGAGATAAACTTCTTCATAAATTATATTTACTTTTCCTTTCGTCCAAGGATTCCAGCCCTAGAAACAGGCCAAAAGCGATATGATGCAGAACCTAACATTCTGGCTCTGCTTACATATTGTGGAGCCATATTAGAATCATAATAAAGACTATATTCGTCATGAACTGTAAGCGGAGTTTTAACAACCGAGTAAGAATGACGCATATCAAGGGAATTGAAACGGTTGTCTCCCATCATAAAGTAGCAGTTCTTTGGAATATACTGAGGATTTCCATTCTCATCATTGGCCGGAAAAATCGGCATGTTACGATTATCAAGGATTTTCGTATAAAAATCCAGTTTTTGAAGCTCTGAAAAATATGAAGCGCGCAGTTCATCAGTCTGGAAACCAACATCAGAGACGCCACTCTTATACAATTGAGCATTACGCAAAAATAATTTTCCAAGAGTCAGTTTAGCCATTACATTCAACTTGAAATTTGCCTCCGAATACAAATCGCCCGAAAAATTCGGAATCGATTTTGCCCAATCCGTCATAAATAAAGCAAACCATTCAGAACCATTCACAGAGGAAAGCAATTCCGCACTCATATAGGTGCTGTTTCTGGCTAGGGTCTCCAAAACAAAATTATTTTTTGAAATTGAGAATGTTGCGTTTCGGTTCGTTTTAATCGTTTTGAAAACGGCGTCAAAATCCTCTGCAATTTTTTTAGCCTCTGAGGCCGCAGCGTCAAGAGAAAGATTTCGCCGTTCCTTTTCGCATGAAATCATATTGTCATAAGCCTTCTTTTCCTCAGACAAAGCCTCTTCCAAAGAGTAGTTCCAATGAAATTTATCCCGCCCGATTCCGCTCAATTCCTCACGATAGATACATGTAATAGGAAGTTTTTCGATTTTAAGTTCATTTTCTGATAGATTATATAAATCTTTTAGCTCATTTATGTTCCATGCCGCATAATCAGCGTCATCTGTGACCGCCTTGAATTCAGGAGAATCTTTCGTTCTGGCATACAAAACTCCGTCCTGCATCATAAGCTGCTCCCCTTCCAAACCACGAACTCTTTTTACAAGAGGATCTGCCTTTTCCCTGCCGTATTCGTCCACATTGAGATTCACCTTGGTGAGCGTGCACATATAGACAAGCTGGGAAAGAAATGTATGAACTTCGCTTTTTCGGTCATTGGCGTAGTGGGGATTTCGGAAAACGACGATGTCCCCCCGCTTGTATTTTTTTAAGTAAGGAAGCCCCACATCAGAAAGAGGAAATTTTGGCCCGCTAAGGGTTTTGAAGACAACGACCCGGTCTTTTATTAAAAATTCAGGAACCATTGATTCAGAAGGAATCTCATAGAGCTGAACGATGAAAATATTAAGGAGCAGAACCATGAAAACGGCCTGCACGAGAGCGTCTATCCAGCTTAAGATTTCGCGGACAGTGGATTTTACGAAAGATTTATTCTTGGGATTCTTGCGCTCAACCTTTTGCTTTTCGACAAAGGCCGCCCAGTCAGAGCTGACTTTTGAAATATGCTTGGGATTAAGGTAATGAAGAATCACTAGAGTCGTTCCAGAGGCTAAAAGCCAGAAGAGCACGGAAATCACATCAAGGGCAAAGCTCGTGCCGAATTCTCCTGCCCGGCGGAAAACAAAGGCGACAAGAAGCACATAAGGAAGATACTGCAAAAGTTCCCGGAAAACAGGAATCATAAAAAGATTCTGCTGGAAAAAAAGTTTTTTAATAGAAAAAAAGGCAAGGGACGCCGTAAAAACAAGGGCAAGAGGAAGGGCAATCAGGGAAATATCAGCGTGAAAAGAAAGCAAGGTCAAAGAAAAAAGTGCGGAAAAAGAAGCACAGGCGAAAGTCAGCCAAGAAAGTCTTTTTGTATTCATAAGGAAGAATTATAGCGTATATGAAAAAAATTGTCATTCTCAATTATGACATCGCAATTATGAATTATGCATTAGTAAAGGATTTTGCATTTTCAGTTATTATGCTATAATTAGGCCATGCAAGAACAAAAAAGTCTTTCAGATTTTGATTATTTTCCAGCCGAAAAGAGTCTTTCAAAAGTGGCCGAAAAGGCCTTTAGCCGGCTTTCATTCACATTCACGAAAGAGCACCTTGAAGCAATCATTCACTCAGCCCTTTCCCCGGATGCCAGCGACAACGACCGCTATGTCCTCGCCTGTATGCTAAAAAACGCTCAGGTCGCCTCTCAGGGAGTCTTCCCCCTTTGTCAGGACACTGGAATCGCAAATATCTTCGCATGGAAAAAAGGCTCTTTTGCAAGCGAAAATGCCTTTAAGGAATTGACCGAGGGGGTCAGAAAAATCTACGATGAAAAAAAGCTCCGCTTTTCAACGACAGTGCCGTCATCTTTTTATGAAGAATTTGACCCGAAAAACAATCTTCCGGCGCAAATCTCGATTTTTGAATCAGACTGTGCCCTTGCTCCTACCCCTTCATTTGTAAAGGATGCCCCAAAAGACTCATTAAATTTTCTTTTCTGCGCAAAAGGCGGCGGTTCATCGAATAAAACCAGTTTCATTCAGGGAACAAAAGCCTTTCTCACAAAAGAGCGTTTTTCTGCCCTCATGAAAGAAGAGCTGGAGCATTTCGGAACCAGTGCCTGCCCGCCCTACACCATTGCCATCGTAGCAGGAGGCTTAAGCCCGGAGCAGAATCTTCTGGCACTCAAACTGGCCAGCATGGGCGCCTACGACGGCATGACCTACAAGGCCAACGAATACGGCTTCAGGGACAAGGAACTTGAAGAGCTGGCAATAAAAATCGCCTCGGAGTCAGGATACGGCTCGCAATTCGGAGGCAAAAAATTCGCCCTCAGCGCAATTGTTGTCCGACTGCCCCGCCACGGAGCCAGCTGCCCGATTTCTTTTGGAGTCTCATGCTCGGCTCACCGCAATTTAAAGGCAATCCTCACAAAAGACGGCCTTTACCTTCAAAAAACGGTGGCAAATCCCAGCGAACTTGAAGGATTTGAAAAAGCAGTGGCTATGGCAGAAAAAAACACAGAAAATGGCGCAAAAGCCGAAAACGAGCGGATTATCACGAGTGAAGGAAACATTTCCTCAGTTCTTGAAACCCTTGACACTGCAAAACCTGGAGACAGAATCATCTTAAACGGGAAGATTCTCGTAGCCAGGGATGCCGCTCATGCCCGCTGGCAGAAATTGCTGGACGCAGGAAAACCACTCCCGGACTACACGAAAAAATACCCCATCTGTTACGCCGGCCCTGCCCGCACTCCGGAAGGCAAAATCATCGGAAGTTTCGGGCCGACCACAGCAGGCAGGATGGATGTCTACGCGGAAAGCCTTATGAGCCGGGGTGCGGCACTAGTCACGCTGGCAAAAGGAAACCGCAGCAAAGGCTGGACGACCGCCTGCAAAAAATACGGCTCTTTCTATCTGGGAACTCCCGGCGGAATCGCAGCCCTCATTGCAAGCGAATATATCGTAAGCCAGGAAATCATAGACTACGAAGAATTGGGAATGGAAGCAGTCCGTCTGGTTGAAGTGCAGAACCTCCCCTGCTTCGTCATCACAAACAAAAACGGAGAAGATTTTTATGAGCGATAAACTTCCTGTATTTGACAGAAAAGCCGCCCTTGACCTTTTGGACAATGACGAGGACTTGCTTCAGATTCTCATTGATTCTTTCCTTGAAGAAAATAAATTTGAAAAGAAAGTCCTAGAAAATCTAATCGCAAGCGGAAAGATGAGCGAGGCGGCAAGTTATGTCCACGCAACAAAGGGAGCCGCCCGCCAGCTCTGCATGGAAAAACTCAAGACATCAGGGCAAAAACTTGAAGACCTGCTCCGCGGAAAAAGCGATGGAGAAGCCCAACCTCTGGTTGAAGAAATGTTTGAGGATTATAAAGAAGCGGTAAAAGTCCTGACAGAATAAGCGGCAAGGAAATTCCTGTAAAGTGCTTCTGAAAACTCTTCTAGGCTCATATTTCTTAGCTGGCAGGCCTTTTCATAGACTCTTTTTATGTCTTGGGGGAAAGTCTCGGACTCGCCCTTTAAAGTTTGATAAGGTGCGTCTGTTTCAAGGAGAATGTTTTCAAGAGGAAGATTTTTAAGGCAATCTATGGCTGATTTTTTGCCATTTAAAATAGGTTTTCCGAAAGAAAAATAAGCATTGACTCCGTGATTTTTAAGGGATTCGGCCTCGCGAAGCGTTCCTGGAAAAGAGTGAAAGACGACGGCAGGGAGTTTTTTCAGTTCTTTTGAATAGGTAAAGATTTTTTCGATTGATTTTCTGAGATGAAGCACCAGAGGAAGATTGTACTTTTTAGCCAGAGAAAGCTCTTCGTTAAAAACGATTTCCTGCTCACGGGCGCTGGCTTTGTAGTCCGGCGTAAAAAAATCGAAACCGCACTCCCCGATTGCGATGATTTTCCTAGAGAGACAGAGAGATTCCAGCAAGGAAAGCATGGAAGAAAAATTATTTTTTATAAAGTAAGAAGTTACAATCTGTGGATGAATGCCGTAGGAAATAAAAGCGCAAGGGTATGTAGCTGTGGCGGAGCCAGTCGGAAGCGAAGCGGACGACCGAGGGCTACCGAGCGGCGGAACACCCGACCCGAACGGAAAAGCGCACGACAACGAGAGTGCGCGAGTGAGGGATGCGCCCGAAAAAAATTCAAATTCTTCCTGAGAGTGACAGGATGAAACGCAGAAATACTGCTCATTTTCGCCAAAATGCGGCTCTTTGGAGTGAGAAAGGTGGATATGAGCGTCACAAAATATCGTTTTTTTCAAAAAATCACCTTAAAAAAGCAAAAAAAGCTAAATGTTGCTTTCAGTATACCGAAAATATAAGTGTACGGCATCGCATTAGCGGTGGAAATTTTGAAAAAGTTGTCCAATTTGGGCTGGGAGAAAAATATGGGAACATACACACTTAAAAGCATTGGAAGCAATTCAGATTACATGACTGTCGTTCGTGAAATGGATGACGGATATGTCGTTCGCATCGTACGCGACAAAGACGGATACGATGATGTGACCACAGACTACATCAGCAAGGCTTTGTTTGAGAGTTGTGTTCGCACAGGATATTTGACGAAAGTATCTGAAACAGAAAAAATCGCGGTAAACGCGTAAATAAAACTCGACAACACAAAAAAAAGCGGGCTCTCGGTGTGAACCTGCCAAATAAGTCGCTGTGAGCATAGCTCAGGCGACTTTTTGTCAGAACCACACCTACGCCCGCTTTTTTATTGCATTTTCGGGTAACCTCGACTCCAACTTTCATCTTCCACAATCTTACAGGCGGCCTCGAATCGCTTTTCTACGCTCATTTCCTGGGGAAGCCAGTGGATTTGGATTCCTTTTTTTTCCATGCAGCGGAACCAAGTTTCCTGCCTTTTCGCGAACTGACCGATAGCCAGCTGCAAGAGATTTTTCATTTCTTCTTTGGATTTGTATTTTCCCTGTAAATAATCGCTTACGAAACGGTATTCAAGCCCCAAGGCTTCAAGGCGGCTCCACTCTGCCCCGTTCTCGCTTTTGTGGGCGTGGAGATTCTCAACTTCCTCGATGAGGCCTTCTTCCATGCGGTCGGAAAGTCTTTTGGCAATTCTCTCCCGAACTAAAGTGCGGTCGAGGGTTGTTCCAAGCACCAGCGGTTTTATCTCTGGCCGGGAAGCACGCAGCTTTTCCCGCTCAAGTCTGCACTCTTCTGAGATATTGAATCGGTTTATGAGGATTGATTTTATCATTCGCTCCTTGTCACCGAATTCGGAAGTGTTGTGGAGCTTTTCTTTTTCACGCGTGAGGATTTCTTCCAGCTCTTTTTCACTCTTCTTTTCAAGCTCTTCCCGCTCGCCAGGCTTTTCGACAAAGGGAATCATGTCGTAGTGCTGAAGGATTGAATCGACATACATGCCGGTGCCGCCTACGCAAATTGGGAGTTTTCCCCGGCTTGTGATGTCGGAAAAAGCTTTGTAAAAATCTTCCTGAAAGTCAAAAAGATTGTACTCTCGCTTTAAATCGCATACATCGATGAGATGATAGGGAATGCTTTTTCCGTTCAGAGTGTAGTCCGCCAAGTCCTTGCCGCTTCCGATGTCAAGACCTTTGTAGACCTGTCTTGAATCCGCGCTGATAATCTCGCCGTTAAAGCGGTCGGCCAGGCGCACACCGATGGCGGTCTTTCCCACGGCGGTAGGGCCGATTACGAAAATGCAGTTAAAATCTTTCACGAGTGTAATATAACATATTTCCGGCTTTTTTGCACAGAAAAAGCAAAGTTAGTCAGTAAAAAGAAACTGGCTCTTAATTGACAGTATACTTTTTTTTTATATAGTATTTCTAAATCATTTCTATTTTAGGAGTTAAAAATGAAAAAAATTTTAGCATCTCTTACATGCGCCGCATCCCTTTTGCTCTCAGCATGTACTTCAATCGAAGACTTGGGAAGATTCACTGTAATCTCATCAAAAAATGTAGACTTGTCACGGCTCGGTGAAATGCAAAGAATGCCAGAAAAAACAGAAACAAAAAAATATAACGCACGATTTCTCTTCATCAAGTACAGTAAAATATCTGACTCGTATGTTCTTGAAAACGCTTTGGACAGTGCCTTGGAATCAATTCCAGGAGCAGTTGCCCTTGTCGATGCAAAAGTTCAATACTATAAAAAAACCGGATTTTTAGGAATCACAGGAAAATGGGGCTATAAATTTGAAGGAACAGCCCTCATTGATTCTGCTATATTCGGTGAAAGCAATTTACCGACTGATAACGGAACGATTTTCGTAATTTCAAATGAAACAGACGGAAAACTTGCATTCGTAACCGAAAAAGAATTCAATTCTGTACTTGCTGAAATGTCAGAACTTTAAGATTCAGATGACCGTATTTCATTGCCGAAATACGGTCTTTTTTTGTCAGGAAAATTAAAATGAAAAAAATTATCACGTTTCTTCTTATTTCGCTGATTTCGATTTCAGCATTTTGCAAAAACATAAGCATCAAAGTAACTGGAGAAGATTACAATAAAATCAGAATCCACAACTATTCTTCTTTTGAAAAAATTAGCGGAATCGTAAAGAAAATGGAAAAATCCAATAACGGTTTCGGAGCACCGAGTATTTTAGACAGATTTACGGTCGAAGGTATTGACGGCGAAACTGACATAAAAGGGAAAATCAAGGAGGACGGTTATCTGGTCATCGTACTCGACAAGGAATATGATGGCAAAATCAAAGCAAGTCTGTCTTATAAAAACTATCCCGGCTATGATATTGTCATCATAAATTTTGAAGACAAATAAATTTGTTTTCACCTTTAACCAAAAATTAAACCGCACCGACGAAAGTCGTTGTCGGCTTTGAAAATTATGTTATGTGATATTAATCTACCACATATAATCCATGTAGTCTGTTATTTTCCTTGTCAAAGCAGTTTTGTATTATCGAATAATAAGAATCGTCACCATATTCAAAGTTTCTGAACAAAGAGAATGCAATCAAATCAGCAACTTGTATAGAACGCGAAATTGATGAATCCAAAAACAGAGGAACTTCTGCAAAATTATTCAGTTTTTCGTTCAGTCTGTTTCCAAGTGTCTGATAGATTTTTGACCAGTTTTGATACTGATTTTCCATTTTGCTTTTATCAAAAATAGCAAGCCCTCTGGCAGACTCATCATGTTTCAAGAATTTCCGTTTTAAGTATTTGTCAAATCGGCTTGTAAGTTGAGAGAATAATTCCTCAGGAACATCTTCCGCTGAATTATTGATTACAGCACCAAACAAGATAAACTGTCTGGGATAATTCTCTTTTATATAATTGAGAGTATCTTTTAAAATCGCCTCTCTTTTATCTTTTGGAAAACCTCTCCAAACTCCTTTACCGCTTCTGATAGGACTTGCATGAAGTTCTAAATCAGATCTTCCTATGTGTTTTAGCATGATTTCATCCACAGCTTTTTGAATCCAAAAAGTTTGGTTCTCAAAGGTTGAGAAGCCTGCCAAAACACTGTATTTTACATTCGGATCTGATGAAACTCCTGAGTCATCTGCATACAAAAGGTACATAAAAACTTCCAAGACAAAAAAAAAGAGAGCCAAGCGAGAAACCTCGACGCACCACTTAAAGGCAGCACTCTTGACCCTTGATTAAAATATAACTACGGTTTTACAAAAAGTCAATACTTTAATATTTAACTTAATTTGTGAATGGTCTGTTAAAGTATTTCCATGTGCATATAATGCAATTGCAAAAATAAAACTCATGGATAAAAGAAAAAAGTTTCTTTATGTGTTAATTCTTAACAATGGATATTGATTAAATACATCAGCGCATATTAAATCTTCATTTAAATTAATCAGTTTTAAAACAAGAGGTCGTATAATCTTCTGTGAAAAGGAGCTCTTTTTCATTTCTTCCTGAAAAACTTCAGATTCTTCTAATGACAAAGTTATCTCCGAATTAGAAATTTCAAAACAACCAAGCCCGTCACATGAAATACGCTCAAGGAAAACCATACCATTTTGTATATTAAAATCTATAAAACAACTACCATCATAGCAGCCCAAACAATATTCTGCAGGGCGTGAATCAGGCATGTTATAAAGATAAAAAGTCAAATTTTTACATATTTCAAGTTCTCTTGAAAATAATACAGATTTAGTTTTCATATAATCTATCATTATTTCCATGCAATGCTTAAAAGCATCGTCATCTTCTTTTAGGCTATTGTAACTATCTTCATCAAGATATTCTAGAAAATGCCAAATGTTTACACATTCTTCATTTTCTGTAACCAAATATGGAACAGTACCTCTTCTAATATATGAAACAAAAATTATAGGACTGAATTTATCATGTACATAACGATATTGTATTATTTTATCCTTTTTTAAATAAAATGACGATTTACAATGATATCCATATTCTTCAAGAAAAGAATATTCTTTAATGAATTTTAACTTCAACTCTTTTATATTTGGAAAATAATAACAAACTGATAATGTTATGCAAAATAAAATAACAAGACCAATCAACCAAGGTAAACAATACCTTAATCTTTCTGACGTATCTGTAAGTCCAGGAGCGTTGATGCATAAAAAGGCTATCATAGTGAGTGCGTAAAATGCAAGAGATATTATACAAATTGTCTGAGGTTTATTTGGAATCCCCTCTATTCTTGTCTTCATACTTTTAAAACCTAAGCGCCCCAGTGCGGGCGTCCACATAACCTTTGTTATGCTTTTATTTATTCTATGAAAATCTACTTCGTGTAGAACTATTATTTTCAAGCTCCCTTACAAGTACAAATCATATCATCCCATAAATATTCTATGTTTATCAATATCCCATTTATTGTTCTTATATGAATTAATTGACCATTTTGAAGTTCTTCTATTTCATGAGATTCAATTAAGGTAGAGTTATTTATTGCATATCCTAACGATTTATATCCTGGATCTGATAGACAAGTTCCATAAAAATTAATTTTTTTTATATTAGAGGTCATAAACATTTTTTCGAGTTTATTTAGAAATTCTTCATAAGACTTTGTTTTAAAAACAGTCTTATTTTTTTTTGTCAAAGATTTTGTAAGTTGAAAATGCAGGAAATCCATTATTTTCACAGAATATTGAATAGTCATGTTTTCCATAATAAGTTATACCATTTTGTTTGAATAATTCATAAGAACCAATTGGCTTTATATTAGAAACAGAAAGTTTTCTTATTACTAATAAACAGGGAAAACAAATTATAGGGAGACCTAAATAAAAAGCTAACGCAATAATAATTCCCTTTTTTATATTTTTTCTTTTTAATTTATTTAATGCGATATTTCTTTCTTCTTCGGATTTACATTCATTTATTATCTTTTTTTGAATTTCAGAATTTTTTTTGAGTTCTCTTGAAATCAATTTATATATTACGAGAGCAGTGCAAATAATAAAAATACCTATAATCGAAAAAAATATAAACTTCATTATTTTTTTTATTTCCTAAAGCGCCTCAAGTAGCGGGCGTCCACATAACTTTCAGTTTACACGACCCGGCAGACCGCGCACTTCAGGTATTCTGACTTCGGGTAGCCCAGCAAAACAGGATGGTCGGGGCCGGCTCCGTATTTTGCGAGAATCTGCACCCGTTTTTTTGAGTCTTCGGCGGCTTTCATGAGCATTCCGTAAAAATGCTCGGCATCGAAGAAATATGAGCATGAGCAGGTGACGAGGATTCCCTTTGGATTCAAGAGGCGCATGGCACGGAGGTTGATTTCCTTGTAGCCGCCATAAGCCTTTTCGATATTCTTGGCGCTTTTGGTGAAAGCCGGCGGATCGAGGATAATCAAATCGAATTTTTCGCCTGATTTCTCGTATTCTTTTAGCAAATCAAAGACATCGGCACAGACGGCCTTCATTTTTGAGCCGGCTTTGTTCATCTCAATGTTCTTCTTGACCAGCTCCACTGCCTCCGGGGAAATATCCACGGAAATGACTTCCTTTGCCCCGCCCTTAAAGGCATTCAAGCCGAAGGCACCTGTGTGGGTGAAGGTATCCAGAACCCGCTTTCCCTGAGAAAGGCTTCCTGCCACGCGGCGATTGTCTTTCTGGTCAAGGAAGTAGCCGGTTTTCTGACCGTTTGCAAAATCCACCTCGATTAAAACATCGTTTTCACAGATAGTGATTTTTTCTTCCCTGACTTCACCGTCCCAGCAGCATCTCAATTTAAGGCCTTCCTTTTCTCGGCTGGGAGCGTCGCTTTTCTCGTAGACTCCGTAGGGCTTAATGATTTTTCGCAAGGCGTGCATGATTTCCTTTCGGAAGACCTCACAGCTTAAAGTTGAGAACTGAACCACGAGATAGACATTTTTGTTCACATCGACGAAACGCTCGACGATAAGGCCGGGGATAAAGTCTGTCTCGCCGTAAACAAGGCGGTAAGAATCCTTTATTGAATAATGCAGCTTCCGCAAATCGTAGGCGGCCTGAATCTTCTCGTCATAAAAAGCCTGTGCGTCTGCCATAATCTGGTCGGCGTGCTCGCTTCCAATCAGGCGGACGGTGATTTTTGATTTTTTGTTGATTACGCCGCTTCCCAAAAAAGCTCCGCCCTTGGCAAATACTTCAACGACGCTTCCGTCTTTTACATCGTCACAAGCACTACATTCTGCCAAAGAGGCCTGCTTTACGCCCTCAGCAGAATCATATTTGATGTGAGAAATCTCGTTATCAAAAACCCAGGGAAAGCCCTGCTTGATTTCCTCTTCTTCATTCTTGTTCAAAAAAATTCGCGCGTACATAAAGACAGTATAGATTTTTTTTCGGGAAGAAACAACTGAGATTCCTAAATAAAATTCCGTAAAAAACGCTTGACAATGAAAAAAAAAAAAATGTATAATAGAATTTAGATTTTATTCAAAAGGAGTGTATTATGAATAAAAAACTTCTCGCTGTTAGTGCAGCATTGTTGATTAGTACTAGTGCAAGTATGTTCGCAGACAACATCGGTCCTGGTCTCGGTCGTGTCTTGCTCAAGGGCAAACAGGGAAAACTTTGGGAATTCTTGGGTACAACCTTGAACGGTCTTTGTGGTAACGGCATGTTCGCTCTCACGACAGGTACATTGGGTTATGAAGAAGGAGCGGCTATCGCGCTCGCTGATACAAACCGCTTCATCGCCGATAACATGGACAACCTCGCACAGGATATTGCTATGGGCGATGGTGAATATTTGGATGTTTTGGCAGATATGCTCGCTGTGTCTGACAAAGCAACTTTCAAGAGCACACTTCAGGCAAACTTCAACGACATCTACTCATCAAGCGATGTTTCGGCAACAGAAGTTAGTGCGAAAATCTACGCTCTCGTAGGCTAATGTGTTAGTCTGTTCCATACAGAAAAAAAGCAGACGGTTAGTATGCCGTTTGCTTTTTTTGTTTTTATTTCTGATTCCCGCAAGAATTTTTTCTCAATCACAATACGAAGATTCCCTTATTCAAAAGGCGAACGATCTTTCTTTATACAAAGATGATTACTGGCTTTTGCTCGGTCATTACAAGCGCACGCTTACAGGTTACAAGAGCCTAGTTGACGGAGAGGAATTTTTTCTCGCCCCTGACGGAAAGCAAAATCCAAAGTCAGAAATGGAAGCTACGATAAGGGCATTCTTCTCTCCAAAAGAAGACGGCAAGGAACATCCGACTTATGTATATTCAGCCCGCTACAAATGGCTGTGCCAAAAACTCGAAATCGACAAATCCCAGATTCTGTATGACGGTGACAAAGACTATGAAATCGTAAAAAGTCGCATAAAACCGACTGCCATATACCTTGTTTTTCCTGCCGCATATATGAACGACCCTGCCTCTATGTTCGGTCATTTGTTCTACCTGATAGAAAGCGAAAACATTCCTCATCTTGCGGGGCTTTCCGTAAACTACGGCGCGATTGCCACAGACCCGCCGAGCCTCATATATGCGATAAAAGGTCTTTTAGGCACTTATCCTGGAAGATACGATATAATTCCGTATTATCAGCAGATTACGAAATACAGTTACCTTGATATGCGCGACACATGGGAATATAAACTTTTACTGACAGACGATGAAATCGACTGGCTTTTGCGCCATATAATCGAAATGACTTTCACCTACTCCGACTATTATTATCTTAACGAGAACTGCGCTTATTGCATGCTTTTTCCGATTGAGGTCGCCCGCCCCGCAACAAAACTAACCGACAAATTCGGAATGATTGTAGAGCCGATTCAGGTCATTCAGAGACTTCAAAAAGAAAAATTGCTTGACGAAGCCCAATACAGACCGTCACTTTACAGCAAAATGCAATACGAAAAATCTTTTTTGACCAGAAAACAAAAGAAATTCATAAAAAAACTCTGCTTCGGGAAGGCAGATGTGTCATCGCTTCCATCTGACGGCATGAAAAAAGAAGAGCTGGCAAAACTCTGGGAATTCAGTGCGGATTATCTGAAATATCTTTTGTCGGAAAGTAAGATTACACAGCAGGAATATCAAAAAAGATTTCTCACAGTTCTTTCAGAGCGCAAAAAAATTTCCGAGATGGAGTCCCTGTCGAAAAATATTCCGGTTCCAGACGAGCAGCCGCAAAAAGCGCACGGGTCTTCGATGCTTTCGCTAGGAGGCGGAGTCGTTGACAAAAACGCTTATGGAGAAGCGAGATTCCGATTGCTCACGCACAATCTCATGGATACAGATTCAGGTTATACGCCAAATTCCCAGATTGAATTTCTTTCAGGATGCGGAAGATATGATTTTTCGCAGGAAAAATTTTCATTGCGCTATTTTGACCTTGCGAACATAATTTCTCTCCCTGTCAGCGATACTTTCATGAAGAAAAAGTGCATTCAGTTCCGCACAGGACTTTCTCAAAATCTCAGCAAAGACGGAACTGAAGACTTAGCATGGCGACTAAAACTCACGCTCGGATTAAGCACCTTGCTCACAAAACATAACCAAATCTATTTTTTCTTGGGTGCGGACACATTTTTCTCGCCAGTCTATGACTATTGGGCAGACGCGCTCGCAGGCGGAGAAATCGGTATTATCACGAGCGCAGGGATATGGAAACAGCACCTCCATGCGACGGCATATCAGTCGCCAGTCGACATAAAACACACCCAGTTCAGCCTTTGCGCAGAAGAACGAATCGCCCTGCATCAGAATGTCGCGCTGAAAGCCTACTACAGTTTTTCAGGAGATTTCAGGCAAACATGGCATGAGGCGGGCGGCTCGCTGAGCATATATTATTAAAGAATAATTCCTAAAATCCATACTCCACGTCTTCGCTTTTTTTGACGGCGGGCTGGAAAATCTGGGTCATAACTTCCATTGCCTGACGAACCGGGATAAATGTAATGCCTTTTTTAACATGATCAGGAATGTCGTCCAGGTCCCGCTCGTTGGCTTTGGGGATAAAAATCGTCTTGATTCCGTTTCGGCGGGCAGCCACAGTCTTTTCACGAAGGCCACCGATCGGCATTACAGCTCCCGTTAAATCAAGCTCGCCCGTCATGGCAACATTCGGCTTTATGGGCCGGCCTGTCAAAAGTGACATTAAAGTCGTGGCCATGGTGATTCCCGCACTCGGACCGTCTTTGGGCGTTGCCCCCTCAGGAATGTGAAGGTGAATTGTATTCCGCTCGAACCACTGGGCTTTTTTGATGTTGTGCTCAATCGCATACTGTTTGACCCAGTTCATGGCAATCTGGGCAGATTCCTTCATTACATCTCCCATCTGGCCGGTGAGCTGAAGGCCTCCCTTGTCGCTTGGGAAAGTGATTGACTCGATTAAGAGTGTGTCGCCGCCCATGCTGGTCCAGGCAAGCCCTATTGCCGTTCCCGGCCGGTCAGCCTTTTTTATTTCGCTTTCGTCGAAGACAGGCTTTCCAAGGTACTTGTCAAGATCTGGAGCGTCAATCACAAAAGTCTCTTTTTTGAGGGAGCCGATTTCCTCATCGGTGACGGATTTAGTGACAGCCCCAAGCTTTTTGCTTTCGGCAGGAATTCCTGTGAGAATCTGGGTGATGAGTTTCCGGTGGATTTTATCGACGCACTTTTCATAATGGCGCACACCGGCTTCACGGGCATATTCCTCGGCGATTCGGAGCAATGCTTCCTTGGTGTATTTGACCTGATTTTTAGAAAGGCCGTTCTTAACAAGATTTTTGGGAATAAGGTATTTTTTTGCAATCTCAAGCTTTTCCTGATCGATGTAGCCTGCAAGGGAGATGATTTCGGCACGGTCAAGGAGAGGCTCAGGGATTTTGTCCAGTGTGTTTGCCGTAAGAATGAAGAAGACATTTGAGACATCAAAAGGCAAGTCCAAGTATGAGTCGCGGAAACTAACATTCTGCTCAGGGTCTAAAACTTCAAGCAAGGCAGAAGCCGGGTCGCCGCCGGAGTAGCTGGCTCCCATTTTGTCAACTTCATCAATCAAAAAGACCGGTGACTTTGTTTTGGCGATTTTCAGGCCCTGAAGGATTTTTCCGGGCATTGCTCCGACATAAGTGCGGCGGTGGCCTTTTATTTCAGCCTCGTCCCGCATTCCGCCCACAGAAAAACGGTAGAAAGGCTTGTTCATGGCCTCGGCGATTGAGTGACCGATGGAAGTCTTGCCCACGCCCGGAGGCCCCACGAGAATCATGATTGAGCCCTTGTTGTCTTTTTTGAGCTTTCGGACGGCAAGATATTCCATGATTCGCTTCTTAACATCGTCAAGGCCGTAGTGGTCGCGCTCCAAAATCTTTGCAGCCTTTACCAAATCATAATTTTCCTTTGACTCGTCCTTCCATGGAAGGGTGCAGACAAGCTCCAGATAATTCCGTGAGACAAAATACTCGCTGGAACTTGGATCCATGAGTTTGAATTTCTCAAGCTCGTTCTCAACCGTGTCTAAGATTTCTCCCTCGAATTCAAAATCAGCGATTCTGGCCTTGAATTTCTGGTAGTCAGAGCCGTCCTCGCCCACTCCCAACTCGTCCTGAATCATTTTCATTTCTTCACGGAGGAAGTATTCCCGCTGGTTCTTCTCAAAATTCTCGTTGAGTTCGTTCTGAATCTTTTTCTGGATTCTAAGCAGATCCTGATCTTTTTTGATGTAGACCAGAACCTGCTCCATTCGGGCGCGAACATTGGTCTCTTCAAGGACTTTCTGCTGGTCAGCCTTCTCAACATTGAGGACAGAAGCCACGAAGTCAGCGATTTTACCGGGATTATCGATATTGACCATGTTAAGGCGCATTTCCTCGCTGAAAAGAGGATTGTTCTCGCTGATTTCCTTCATTTCGCTGATGAGGGCGCGGGTAAGTGCCTTTACCTCAAATGTGTCGAATTCTTCGTCTTCAAGATACTCAACGGCGGCCACAATCGGGTTCGACGCGCTCAAAGTCTTCCTGATTTTGAAGCGCTTGATTGTTGAGATAAAGATGTTGATTCCGCCGTCAGGAAGGTTGATTTTGCGCACGATACGGGCCACGGTTCCCACCGTGTACAAATCCTTGATATTGGGAGTCTTGTCGCCGTCTTTTGAATCATCGTCTTTTAAAAGAACAAGGCCGATAAATCCGTCACCCTCGTAGACGCTCTCCACGGTTTTTGCGTCTTCGGGAGAGTTAATCATAATGGGCGTGAAAATGCCAGGGAACATGGGGCGGCCCGCCACAGGAATTATGTTCAGTTTTGGAGGCAAAAAATCCTCGATGGGCATGATTTGTGCGTCCTCGCCCAAATCCTTGAGGGAAACCTTTCGGGTACGCTTACCTTTTTTTTGGGATGAGGAATCAGACTTTTTTTCTTCAGAAGATGCATCGGGCAAATCGTCAAGATTCACCTCAACATCAAAATTATCCTTCATAAAATCTTTGAAGGCATCTTTAGATTTTTCTATATCTTCGTTGTTTTCTTTATTTTCACTAGAAATACTTTCGCTTTCTTTAGTATCTTTGTTTTCATCGTCGTGTTTAGCCATACTATAAATATAATGGAAAGAAGGGCTATCGGCAAGGAAGTTTTTTACTTCTCAAGCCCGGCGTTCACAAAAAGAGTGTCCTGGTACCAGTCAATAATCATGCTGAATTCTTTTGTCTTGTAGTCGGGGCAATCAGCGTGGATTTTCATAACCTTGCCGCTGGTCAGTTCTTTCTGGGGAACTTTCTCGAAGGGAACGAAAGCGCCGTTGTAGAGAACCGTAAATTTCGTCTTGTTAGTAAGGATTTCGCCACTTTTCGCATCGAAGGCGCGGGTCTGCACCGTAACGGCTCGCACTACCCTCTGCAAGTTGTCGAAATTCATATTCACGCTCTCGCCGTTCACTTGAAAACTTGACCACATCACATAAGAACCGATGAGGATTTTGACCCGGTAAGCTCCGTCTTTTAAATAAACAGGCTTTATCGACAGGTACTTGATGTTCTTGTTTGAGCTTTGAGAGACAGTCTTTCCGCTTTTTGTCCTTGAGATAAGGCCTTCGCTCTGCTTAAAATCCCGCTGACTTCCAGGCACTTCCGGCAAGTCGGGGTCACTTTCGTCAAAGAAATAGGCTTTTACAGGAATGTCCATGCCGTAAATGTTGTTCTGCACTCCTGCCACCGGGGTGACCAGATTGAGGGTGACAGGCTTGTACCAGGGACTTAAAATCGATGCGTGGAAAATTCCCGCGTTCCAGGCATACATCCCCAGACAGAAAAGAGCCACTGCAGAAAGAGCATAGCTTGCGATTTTTACTCCCAGCCGGCTCTTTTTTTCAAATTCAGGGATTACGAACTGATTTTTCGACAAGATGATTTGAGCCAGGGAAATTCTGATTGCGTGGGTGTCGTAGTCCCTCAGGTATTTCTTTACGATTTTGATGACAGAATCGATGGACTTATAGCGTTTTTCAGGATTAGCCTTGAGCATTTTGTGAATCATGCGGCATATAACCACGGGAATTGACGGGTCGATTTTCCGGGGATTGATGTACTTGCCCTTTTTGATTTTTTCAAGATTTTCAGCACTGATTGTCGAAGGAAAGGGCTTAGAACCAGTGAGCATTTCATAGAGCATGACGCCCATGGAATAAATGTCTGCCCGATTGTCAACAGAACGGGAATCCATAATCTGCTCAGGGCTCATGTAGGCGGGGGTTCCCAAAGTGACTCCTGTCTGGGTGACATCTCCCGCAACCTTGGTTACAATCCGCTCTGATTTTGTGACCGCGATTTCCTCTATGTCGTCGCTGGCGGCAATTCCGAAGTCAGCCAGTTTCACTTCGGCACGGCGGCTGATTAAGATATTTCCGGGCTTAATGTCACGGTGAACGATTCCTCTTGCATGGGCGAATTTGAGCGCGTAGCAGGCGTCAAGGAAGACAAGAAGAGAAAGTTCCGTACCAAGCGACACCTGTTTTTCAATGACTTGGGCAAGGGAAAGACCATCAACGAATTCTTCTACTATATAATGGCTGTTTCCCTCAACGAAATAATCAAAAAGATGCACGATATAGGGACTTTGCATGTCAAGGAGAATCTGAGCTTCCCGCTTGAAACGCTCCCGAATGGTGGCATTGCCCTTTATCGTGAGTTTCTTGAGAATGACCATGCGGCGAAGAGTCGGATGAACGGCCTTGTAAACAGCCCCCATGCCGCCCTTAGCCACAAGCCCCATAATTCTGTACTTTCCAATCATCTGAGGAAGATTCTCTGCCATCATTTTCTCCATATATAAATTTCTCACAGAGTTCAGGAGTACACAGAGAGCTTCTTTTTAAGGGAGTATTTTCACAAACCATAAGAAACTCTGAGACCTCTCTGCCCTACGAGCATAGCTCTTCGGGAGAATCGCTAAAATTGCTTTGCAATTTTTTAACGCTCCCTATCCGTGAGGAATTTTTATTTTCTTTCTATATCTATAATATCCCGCTCTGGATCGAAGTCGCTCTCTGGAAGAAGCAGGGCCACTTGCTCCACATCGGGATTATGAATCTGAATCAGGCGGTCGCCTTGACGCAGGGCGTACTTCCCCAAAACCGGGCGGTGACCTGTAAAATACAAAGCCTCTTTTTGCGCTGATTCCGGAAGCAGCTCCCTGAAAAGATGCTCCACAGTGCCGTCCTCTGCAGCATCGTTTGCCGTCCATGTGAGGGCAAAAGTGACGATTGAGCGGTCTGCATGATAATTTATAATCTGCTCCCTAGAAAAAAAAGTCGCAGGCTCGGCGTGGCTCACCAAAAAACGGGGAAAAGCGGCGCAAACAGGAAGGGCTTTCTCAAAACAGGAAATTTCATGCAGAATCAAGTCATCGTAAAAATGACGCAAAAAATCAGCCACCATGTTGCCCTCGTCACAGAATTTTCGGAAAGGCACATTGCCGTATTTTTCCCGGTGGTTTTCATTCGTCACATTCTCATGATTTCCTTTTAAAATATGAAAATGAGAGGCAAAGGCTGATTTTAAAGAAAGAATAATTTCCAAAAGGGAAAGATTTTCCAGCATTTCCTGACGCAGAGGTTCATTTACCAGATTCCCCGCCATGCACTCTAAAAAAGCGTTCTTCCACCGCTGTCGGCCACGGTTCTCCGAGTGAAAAATATCACCTACACAGCAAAGAAAAATCCGGCCTTTCTCCAAAAGTGAAAGAACTTTCTCGCCATTTAGTTCAAAATCAAGGATGTCAAGGAGGAATTTTCCCCGACCGTGCAAGTCAGGAATAACAATCACCGGAAGAGAAGCATTTTTGGAATCAGTAAAATCAAGAAGACCGCCGGCATTTTTTTCATCATCTTTGGGTCGGTAGTCCGCGTTTTCCCCCTCAAGCACAGAAATTCCCCCTTCCAGAAGAGAAAGAAGAGCCTCATGACTGGGAAACTGGGGAGAATCAAGATAAGACTGAAGGAGAAAGCGAAGATTTGACAAGGGCGTCCCTGTTTTAAGACATTACCAGTGTCGTTGCGCCTATCGTGATTTTGTCGCCAGGATTGAGCTTGACATACTTATCCGGCGGAATGCGATGACCGTTCAAGAAAGTGCCGTTTGTGCTTTTTTCGTCTTTCAAAAAGTAAGCGTCACGGATTTTCTGAATGGTCGCATGCTGACGGCTGGCCAGTTTGTTATCGATGACAATGGAACATTCAGTTGAACGGCCGATTGTCATCTTCGCCACAAGATTAATCTTCTTTTGATTGAACATTAAATAAGAGACAGGCGCACCCTCAGCTACCTTTTCCAAGTGCTGTCCGATTGGGCTCGTCGTCGCGATAGTTGTATCATTTGCCATATGGCTTGATTATAACACCACATGCCGATTTTTACAAATTATTTCCCTAAAACAAAAACAGGCTCCCAGCGTGAACCTGAAAAAAAGTCGCGGTGAACAAGTTCAAGCGACTTTTTTTCAGAACCCCGCTTCCGCCTGTTTTTGCATTAGCTTACACATGTAAACATCACATGTGTTCTACTCAAGCGTGAGATCACCTTCTTTAATCCAGCCGATTTTGCGGAGGAGGAGGCCGAAGGCCCAGCTTAAAAGGCCGGGGAGGATAAAGCAGACCAGGATAAGGCCAATCCAGTCGAATGCTGACGGGGAAATTGCAGCCGCTCCGTGGGCAAGAGCCGCCTCGCTGGGTGAGTACCAGCCTGCAATCACGCCAATCTGGCCTACAAGGCCGCAGGTTCCCATGCCGCTAGAGACAGCCGCGCCGTTCATTTCCATTTTGAAAAGGCAGGTTGCAATCGGGCCGGTGATTGCCGAGGCAAGCGTAGGCGGAATCCAGATTTTCGGATTTTTGATGATATTCGGCATCTGGAGCATGCTCGTTCCCAAGCCCTGAGAAAGAATGCCGCCCCAACCGTTTTCGCGGAATGAAAGGACTGCAAAGCCCACCATTTGGGCAGAACAGCCGGCCACAGCAGCCCCGCCCGCCAAGCCTACCAAACCGAGAGCCGCACAGATTGCCGCAGAAGAAATAGGGAGAGTGAGGACGATTCCCACGAGAACAGAAATGATGATTCCCATTACGAAAGGATGAAGTTTTGTCGCCCAAACAATGATATTTCCGATTGAAGAAGCCGCAAGACCGATATAGCGGGCAAAAAGAACCGTGAGAAGAGCACCTGAAAGAATAGTCACCAAAGGAGTGACGATGATGTCAACCTTTGTTTTTTTGCTGACCAAGTTACCAAGCTCTGCTGCCGCAACTGCAATCACGAGGACAGCCAAAGGCCCGCCCGCCCCGCCAGTCACATTTGCCGCACTGCCGACCGCGACCAGTGAAAAAAGAACCAGGGCAGGAAGCTGCATTGCAAAACCGATACCCACAGCCATTGCCGCGCCGACGACATGACCGTCCGTGGCAAAGTTTCCCGCATCGACTAAAAACTGAAAGACAGGATTTGTTCCCAATCGAAGGAGCTGCTGCCCCAAAGTCTTGATGATTGTTCCGATTAAGAGGGAAGCAAAAAGTCCCTGAGCCATACCGCTGAGAGCGTCAATAAGATAACGCTTGACATACTTGTTCATACGAACTCCTTGTTCAAAAGAACCTTGTGAGAGAATAAAAAAATTGGATTTTTCATTGAGTCACTTCTGATGTAGACCTAGGAGCCTTCGTGAACCCGTTAGACAGTACGCATGAATCTTAAAAGAAGCGGCGAGTCTGTCATCAGTCATCAAAACCGTAACATCTGATTAAATATGTCAGAAAATGTAACAGAAAACTAGAAAATATGCTACTATAAATTATGAAAAAAGGAATCTTTTATGCCGTTAGCACCGGAGCGGGAAATCCAGAACAGATTACATTTGAGGCCATTCGAGTTCTGCGTGAATGTGACGCGATTTTCTTCCCGGAAAGCGAAAAAAACACCATCGCCCTCCACTCAATTTCCCAAATCTCAGGACTAGACCTTTCCCGAAAATCGCTCATTCCCTGCCGCTTTTCCATGACGGACGACAAGGAAAAATCCGCCGCCGAATATGGGAAAGTCGCTTCTGACTGCCTGAAATTCTTACAGGAAGGAAAATCTGTGGTCATGCTCTCCATCGGCGATGTTTCCCTCTACTCCACTGCCGCCCGCACTGTCCGCCTTATACAGAAGGCCGGATTTGAAGTCAAATTTATTTCCGGGGTAAACTCATTTTCTGCCGCCGCCGCTTCCAGTGAAATTTCTCTTTGCGACAGGGATGAAAAACTCACCGTAATTCCGGGAGACGCATTTTTCTCACAAGGAAAGCTAAAATCCGCCTTAAAAGACGAGGGCACAAAAGTCTTAATGAAAATGGGCCGCCACCTAAAGGAAATTATCTCGATTTTGGAGAAGCTGGACATGATTCAAAATGCCACGCTGATTCAAAAAGCCAGCTGCCAAGACGAAAAAATCTTCCGAGGCAAAGAAATCGCCGCCATGACAGAAGAAGACATAAAAGCGTCATACCTTTCCGTTATGATAGTAAAATGCTGATTGCTAATCGCTAATTCCTAATTTCAAGTTTCTGTGCTATACTTCTCTTATGAAAAAAAATATTCTTTCTATATTTCTTGCGCTTTTTGCTTTCTCTGCTTTTTCTCTTTCAAAAGCATTTGATTATAAAAATTACACGCTCACGGCCTACTATCCTGAAAGCGTCCAGCCGGGAGATGCGGTCTTTATACGCCTTTGCTTTGAGTCAAAAAACAAAAATTTCATCAAATCTCTTCCCGCTGCAAAGGAATCAGGCAGTCTTGAAATATTCCGAGTTAAAGAGGATGGAAATCTTAACGAAAAGGCGACTTCAAAATCACTTTTTTACAAAATAGAAGAAAACAAGACAAAAAAACTTCTTCGCTCGGTGCTGCTTTCAGGCGCTCCTCTTTCAACTTACGCAAAAACCGGAGACTATTCAGCAGAAATTAAATTTTCGGTCCTTGGGGAAGAAAACAAAATCTCCCTTCCCGTAAAAATCATCGAAAAAGAATTCGTCTCGGAGACCATTCCCCTCAACGCGTCAAACACGGCAATCAAAACAAATGTCTCTTCTGAGCGCATGGATCAAATCAACCGACTCAACAAGATTCTGGACACAAAAAACGCAGACGCAATATATTTTGACGCCGCTTTTAATCCGCCGAATCCAGCTACACGGCGAACTTCTTTCTTCGGGGACCGCCGTATTTACGCATACAACAACGGAAAATCTTCCACAAGCCTGCACTACGGAATCGACTACGGAGTTCCCACTGGAAGCGAAGTCCGTGCCTGCGCCGGCGGAAAGGTCGTTATGGCAGAAGACAGGATTTCCACAGGATGGAGCATCTGCATTGAGCATCTTCCCGGCCTTTATTCCCTTTACTATCACATGAGCGAGCTTAAAGTCGAAGTCGGGCAGATGGTAAAACAGGGAGAACTTATCGGGCTTTCAGGGGCCACTGGCCTTGCCACAGGTCCTCACCTGCACTGGGAAATGAGATTAAACATGGAAGCCGTAAGCCCGGACTTTTTCGTAAGTGATTTTACCTTTAAAGAAGAGGCAGGCAAAAAGAAAAATTAACTTCCGTTCACTAAGCGAAGGAATTCCTCTTCATTGATAATAGGAATTCCGAATTTGGCGGCTTTAACATTCTTGCTGGAGCCGCTTTCCGTGTCGTTGGTAACCAGGTAGCTCAGGTCTTTTGTAACGGAAGATTTGCAGCTGCCTCCCGCTTTTTTGACCATAGCCTCAGCGTCAGTCCTTTTCATAGTGCGAAGCTCGCCTGTAAAACAGAATGATTTTCCGCTCAGGGCTCCGCCACCGATTTCCTCGATTTGAATAATGCCATTTGCCACAAGGGAGCGCATTTCCTCGGCGTTTTCAGCCAGCCCTTCCACAAAGATTTTGGCGGTGATTTCGGCAAAGCCGTAGACGGCGGCAATTTCTTCTTCGCTGGCAGAAAGGAGTTTTTCGAGAGAATTGAAGCCAGCGTCAATGAGTTTTTGTACCATGGTTTCGCCCATTCCCTCAATGTCAAAGCCCGCGATAAAGACAGCAAGTGCCATTCTGCGGTGATTTTGTATGCTCTCATAGACTTTTTTTGCGCCAAGGGAATCTTTCTGGCTTTCTATTGACTCTTCGTTTAAAAAATAAGGGACAAGGCTTTCTGTCGTAAGGGAGTAAATGTCTGAAATTGAAGAAACTTCCTTATTTTTAAAAAGGGAGCGCAAAAGAGTGTCGCCGAAGTCGCGGATATCTACCACGCCAACCCATTTTTGAAGCTGGTGCAGCACTCTCTTCTCGCAGGATTTATTTGGGCAGAAAAGCCGGCTTCCCTCGTCCCGAAGTGGACTTCCGCAGACAGCGCAGGTACTGGGGAAAATAATAGCGCTTGTTTTCTGCCCTTCTTCCTCAGGCAGAACGCTTTCGATTTTGGGAATGATTTCTCCACGCTTTACGACCACAACCTTGCTTCCGATTTTGACTCCCAGAGAGCGCATGGTGTCGGGATTTGCAAGGGAAGCGCGCTGAACAGTGGTTCCGTTTAGCTGAACTTCGTCAAAAATAGCCACCGGGGTGTAGGTCGCGCCCGACTCGCTCCACTCAACCTCGCGCAAGACAGAGACTGCCTCTTCAAGGGAAAATTTAAATGCAATCTGCCGGTCAGGGCGGGCGCGGCTTGCGTCTGCCAAATCAATCCGTCTCTCTTTTATGACAAGACCGTCGATGTCGTAGTCAAGGCTTTTTCGCTCTTCCATTACTTCTGCCCGATAAGAAATTACATCTTCCGCGCTTTTGCAGATTTTTAATGGAGAAGTCTTAAAGCCCATGCTTTTAAGCCAGCTGATTTTTCCCTCTTCGTCTGAAAAAGGACTTTCCCCTTCCGTGGCAAGGGCATCATAAGTCATAAGAAGGAGATTTTCGCTTCCGCTTCCGTCCTTTCTCTTCATGAGACCGTTGGCGGCATTACGGCAGTTTGCCTTGTCGGAATAGAATTTTTCGTGGACGGTGTGGCTCATAATAACTTCGCCGCGAATTCCGCCCGTAAAATCGATTTTTTTGTGTTCACAATCAAAGAGGGCTGCCTGAACGCCCTGCATTTTTTTTGCGTTGGCCGTGATGTCGTCTCCAATCGTTCCGTCGCCGCGGGTAACAGCCCTCATAAGCTCGCCGTGAACATATTGAAGTTCCAAAGATGCTCCGTCCAGTTTGTACTCAACCAGATATTCATCGTAAGCGTGATTTTTTGCCCATGCCAAAAATTGTTCCGGGTTCGCCGCCTTTTCCTGGCTTCCCATAGGCATAATGTGGCGGATTTTTGCAAAGTTTCCGCTGTCGGCTCCGACCCTTTGCAAGACAGGATTATTCGGGTCAAGGGATTTCAGCTCATCCCAGAGCCTGTCGAATTCTGCGTCGGAAATTTCTCCCTCGCCGTTGTAGTATGAGTCCTGATATTTTTTGATGAGTGTCGCAAGCTCGCTGATTCGAGCCGATTCGTCAATGTCAAATAAATCTGCCATAGGTAATCCTTTTTTTATCAGACGCAGATATACGCAGATACACACAGATTTATTGTTTGGCCATCTGCGTTAATCAGTGCCATCCGCATCAAATTCTTTCAAACATCATTTCGTTGATGACACGGTTTGCGTCAATGCCTTTCTGCTCGAATCTCGTCTCAGGCCTCCATTCCTGGTGTGGAGCATAGCCTTGGTAGCGATTTTTAAGTCCCTCAGTCGCCGTCAGTTGCTCCATGCCGAACTCTGCATAAGGAAGCCAGTCGGTCACAAAATAGAGATAGCCGCCTTTTATGAGCTTTTGTGTCATTAGGTCAGTGCGGGGGCGCTGAATCAGTCGGCGCTTGAAATGGCGCTTTTTCTGCCAGGGATCTGGAAAGAAAATGTGGAAGGCAGAGACGCTTTGGTCAGTGAGTTGATTTTTAAGCACTTCCATAGCGTCATACTCAATAATCCTGAGATTTTTAAGTCCCCGGTCACTGATTTCACCAAGAAGTTTTCCAACGCCTGGTTTGTGGACTTCAATTCCTATGTAATTGATATTTGGATTTTCACTGGCAATGATTGCGGTGGCCTTTCCCATGCCGAAGCCTATTTCGACCACCACAGGATTTTTATTTCCGAAGATTTTCTCAAAATCAAGCTTTTCTTCTGAATAAGGAAGGCAGAATTGGTCATGAAGCTCCTCGTAAGCCTTTCGCTCACTGGCCGTAAAATGCCCCTGACGGAGGACGAATGTGTGTATCTCCCGATGAATTCCGTCGGATTTTCGAACTATTTCATTATTGTTATTATCGTCACTCATTTTAATACCTTTTTTCCGTTTTCAACTTTCAGTTTTCCGTTTTCAAGTTTTCTGCCGGCATCATACAGATAATACTGTTTCCTGGTGCGACATAACAAATTCGTTTAGTACGGGCAAGTTTGTAGTCTCTGAGAATCGCATCATTATTTTTCCACGAACTTTTTGCCTTTCCCATAAAAAGAAGCTCGCCAGATGCATCGTAAACAGCAACATTCTCCGTAACATTGGAGAGAATTTTTTTGCAAGCAGTGGAATTTGCCGAAAGCAGCTCTTTATCGTAATTTACCGAAAAACGGATCGAATCCTCACTGCCAGCTGCATCTTTATACAAAAGCATATATTCTCCAGTCGGAAGAGAATCGCCTTCAGGTACATTTAGATTCAAAGAATAAGCATAGCTTTTATTCAGGCCTGTGAAAATTCCAGGTTTGGCAACTGACCATGTATAGCCTGATTCAGTATTTGAAATCGTAAAATTATCCGCTCTCTGTATGTCGCTCGTAACCTGAACAAAAACGGCAAGGCGAACGGAAGGAAGCGATTCACTGTCAGAATAATCAAAAACTACCGTAGCGGATGCAGATACAACATCGGCCTCGCTTTCTGCACATGAAAAAAGAGAAAAAGAAAAAAGCGCAATGAAACAGAAAAAAACTGAATGACGCACGGTTAAAAATTGAAAATTAAGTTGATAACCGTCAAATCCTGATTAGCGAATTCATTAACGATAGACTCGAATTTGACATTGAGTTTTTTACAGGCATCGTCAAGGTAAGAAAGATAGTACAAGCCCAAATCCGTGCTGCCCTGACCGTCTGGAATTTCACGGTAAAAATCGATAAGGGAGCGTTTGTTTGTATCGGCAGCCATTTTATCCTCAATGTTTGCCTTAGCTTCCTGATTTTCGTCACTTTTGTTAAGGACCATAATCTGCAAGCGCCCCTGCTTACCGATAGCCGTTGAGCCACCGCCTAATTTCCATGACAGTGAAACAAGTTCGTGCTTGCGTTTGAGTTCTGCTATGATTTTTGAGCGAACTTCTGGGTCAAAAAGCAATGCGTCGAGGTCATCCACACCATTATAGAGAACTTTCGCTTCTTTTTTGAGATTCTGGTTTTCGGCATTAAGAGCAAGTTCCATAAGAAGGATTGAAATATACTCTGCAACACGAGATTTCTCCATATAAATCTGAAGAAGATGGCGGATTGCGATGTTAATCTGAGTGAAAGCCTCTTTATCCTTGAAGAATTTCAAGATGATGTACCAATTCATGAGAGAAAGCCGATTAAGGAATTTTTCGGTCATGAGAAGATAAATGTTGCGCTCCTCAAGGGAATATTCCTTGTTTTCCATGATTGACTTCCAGACTGGGTCAAGGATTTCTTTTTTTGCCTGACGGACAACAGTTTCTTTTTTGGAAATCATTCCG
>ODAI011550077.1_pt1 | contig 103581 bp, 86 predicted proteins | sample 1539321 | NCBI WGS metagenome assembly ODAI01 (sample SAMN02144231, study PRJEB22623) | gut metagenome | biome: sheep rumen | host: Ovis aries | place: New Zealand
CCGACGCAGATAGTGACGCCGATTCCGACGCAGACTCCGACGCAGATAGTGACGCCGATTCCGACGCAGACTCCGACGCAGATAGTGACGCCGATTCCGACGCAGACTCCGACGCAGATAGTGACGCCGATTCCGACGCTGACTCCGACTCGGACGAAGACGACACCGACGATACCGACGACACCGACGACACCGATGATACCGACGATACAATCGACGACGCAGAAGATTTGCCGCAACCCGACATTGCTAATAAAGCACTTAATGATATTACGGCTCTCAGAGAAAAACTCGGTGCTAATATCGGCGACGACGAAGGCTATGCAGACCTTGCAGACGCTAACAGCGATACTGCCGATTTCCGTAGCAGAAAAGACGGTGGCAATACTGCTTACGTTCCGGCGGGCGCAACTAATCCCAAAACTATCACTTTAAGCAATCTCGGTGACTTAGCAGTTATCGATAGCGGCGTTAAAGCAACCGTTACCGGCGGCAACGGTCCTGATACTCTCGTCGTGCGCGAAAGCGGTGCTGAAGTCGTATTCGATATGTCTAGGGGCGGCAGAGATAGAATTTATCTTGCAAGCGACGAAGAAACTATCAATGTCACCATGAAAGGCTATAACGCTTCCAATGGCGGCGGTATTGTCACCAATAACAATAGCGTCGAGGAAATTCAACGGGCAATCCAAGATATTAATAAATCCAATCCGGCAATCACCTTCGGCAACGGCGCATTTTCCATTAACGGCGTAGCCGGTCAAGCCCGTGTTGCTTTCGATAACACCAGTGCTGAAGGCTCCACAACCTTTAACTTCTTTGACGCAAACAATGATAAACAGGCTGTCGGATTCACGCACAGCGCGGGCGGCACCCTCAACCTTAGCTCTTCAAAAGATGACTTCGTACTTGTCGGCAACTGGCTTGGAAATAAATCTGCTGGCTCGACAATCGCTGGCGGCAAGGGTAGCGATACTATTCTCGGCGGCGCAGAGGATATTATCAACGCCGGCGCAGGTAACAATATTATCAATCTCCAAGCTGACGAAAACCGCGACGCCGCGAATATCGTTTTGACTGAAGGTCGCGCCACTATCAACGGCATGCATAATTCCTTCGACGAGGAAAAAGGCGACGTCATCACCGCTGACCTTACCAACGCTAAAGTCTCCTACGACGGCAACGGCACGCTCACCATTAAAGATAGCAAATACCGCGCACAAATTAATAACGCAACCGAAGCTGACGGCGGCTACGTCGAACAACTCTTTAACTCCAGCTCTAACGGCATAGCAATTAAAGCGGCTATCGCGGCGGCTGATAACACCATTGACGCGGCTCGCGGCGCAAACTTCTTCCAAGGCGATAATTCTGCTGTCGACTTCTCCAACGTTGAAGGCGATGTCTTCGTTAGCCTTAGGGCGGCGTCCGAGTGGGCTAACACCGTTGACGGCGCACAAGTCGCTTTCAGAGGCATTTCCGAATTCATCGGCGGTCAAGGCAAAACTTCTATCAGCGGCTCCGACACCAACGAAACTCTCCGCGCAGGTATCGGCGAAACTTCTCTCTACGGCGCAGGCGGTCAAAACGTCATGGTCGGCTACAGCGGCGAAGATAAAGATTCCCGTACTACTTTCTTTGTTCTCGGCGACAGCGCAGGCGCACGCAATACCATTCAAAGCTTTGCTTTCGTCGACAACGTCGCGGATAAATCTTTGGCTGACGTTATCGAAATTCAAACCGATAGAAACTATACGTCCGGCGTAACTGCTAACGGTAACAATGTTGTTATCGAAATCAGCAGCCGCACGACCGGCGCAACTGAAAGAGTTGTTGTCGAAGGCGCAATGGGTCAAAATATGTTCGTCACTGACAAAGTTATTGCCCAAGTCAATGCAACAACCCTCGACTACGACGGAACCGCAAATTATTTCGTCGCGACCGGCGCAAATGCTGTACTCACTGTCAACGATACTGTTAGCTCGCAAGCTAATATCTGGCTTGATACTCCTGGCTGGCGCAATCAGGAAGATACTTACATTGGCGACATCAGAACCATTGACGCTAGCACCTACGCTGGCAAAGCTGAACTCGCTGGCGGCAAAGATTCTAGCGACACAATCTTTGGCGGCGCAGGCAAAAACAGCCTCTGGGGCGGCGAAGGCGTCGACGGCAATGACTCGCTCGTTGGCGGCTCCGGTCAAAATACTTTCTATTACACAATGGGCAACGGCGAAGACACCATTTCCGGCACCCACGAAGGCGATACCGTCTTCCTGACTCAAGTCGGTATCGACCAAATCACCGGCGCAAGCTTTGAAGGCTCTACCGCTACTCTCAATTTCTCCGACGGCGGCAAACTCACTATCCAAAACGCTAACAAAGCTAACTACGTTGTCACCAGCGGCGAAGAAATGCGCACCTACAGAGTTGAAAACGGCGGCTTTGTTCAAAACTAATCGCTGAAAATTTTTCCGGCTTAAACTTTTTCTGGGGAGAAGGTTTTAAAAACCTTTTCCCCGTTTTTTTCGCCTTCCGCGCAGTTTTTTAGGAAATTTTAATAAAGTATACGTTGACTTAAACTTAAAACTTTGCTATAAAAACAGAGACGCAAGCGGGTTACACTTCCGCTTATACTCGAAATTCTTTAAGAAAGGAGAAGACTCGCTAGGGAATGTTCACTTTCTTAGCGAGTATCGGCTGGTGCGAAGCCGCCTACCCGTTACCTCGGAGGTGCAAAGTCAGCTTGCAGATACGCACAATACCGCAAGAAGAGCGGAAATTCACGCCTGTGGAGACTTCGTAAGACGCAACCTACGGCGCGGCTGTCGTTGAAGCAGGAAGCCTTTTTTTGGGCAACCTTCAACAATGCCTATTGCAATTTCTTTTTTCTTGTAGTATAAATCTAATGGCTCATAGCTATTCTAGAAGAAAGGACGTTTTAGAATGAGTGAAGAAAAACTTGTTACTTTTGAGGAAACTGGAGGTGAGAATAAATTGAATTCTTTCGTTTTCGACTTGCAGCGTTTTGATTTATCAACTAAAGATCTGTTCTTGATGAATAGTGGCGGCAGTGCCTTTATCGGTGCTCTGTCGTCAATCGGCAGTCTTTCTATGGGTGCGCTGGAGGGTTTGACCTTTGGTCTTGGTATCGCCGACGGTTTCGCGATTGGTTATAGCAGTGTCGCTGACAGCAAGATAGTCGACGGTAAAGTTCAGCTCGTTGTAGATACGGAGAAAGATAATCGTGTAGTTGGTATCAGCGGTCTCGACGAAGGCGAAGTCCTCTCCATTACCGGCTTCAGTACGGCCATTACTTCTTTCTTGAAGAAAGATGAACATGCGGTAGCAACAAACCGCCTCTCAAGCGTATTGGGTGCTGGTTACACCGCTTCGGTAAACGGTGCATCTTACGCTTACTATCTGGGCGGCTTCGGCGGTAGCGCGGCACTTGACGCTCTTTTTGGTGGTAGTGCGTTTAAAGACAATTCCGCAGGCGGCCTCTCTATAATTGGTGGTCTTAGCAATGCAACGCCGTTGTCTTTCAATTACGAAGATCCTGGCAATGTAAAAATCGTGAACGCTACTACCAATCGTGGTATCGCTAATGCTCAGGGTTTTGCTACCAACTGGTATAATGCTACGAATGGTTACGTAGGTATTAATGAACAAAGCTCCAGCAAATTTAGCAACGATACTACCACTGCTTCAACTAACTTCACCTTTGTGCTTGGCAATGGCGGTAACAATAGTGGTGGTCTCTCTAGTTTTATTGGCAACTTGACGATTGGTGGCATTACTAGTTTGAGTGCCGTATTTGATGCCGCTGGTGGCGGAACTCTTGTTGACGGAAGAGTTAGCCTTGTTGGTAGTGCGTCCGGTGCGAATGCTTCTATAACCGGTATTCTGGGTCTCGATGCAGGCGAAATAATCACTTTCACCAGCAATAATACTATGGGTGCTAACTACCAGGATGCTTACAAGGATGGTAGCTTCAAGAGCTTCTATATTAACGGTAGCGAGTCGACCTTTAGTGTGAATGGTTTCAGCGTGGCGTATGGCCACAGTGATAACAAAACACTTACTATTGCCGGCGTGAGCGCATCTGTTTACACTGCTGAGGCTGAATTTACTGGCGTGCTTTCAACTGACGAGACTAATGTCAACGCTGTTGCTAAAAAGAGCGGTCTGAGCGTTGGCGAACTGGGTGGCTTGACCTTTGAACTTGGTGGAACTCTTGGTGCTGATGCGGGAGCTGGCGACGGCTATGTTACGTTGACGGGCTGGACTTCAGCTGGCAACACAGTATTAGGACTTAGCGGTCTTGACAGAGACGAAATCGTTACAATTAGCGGCATTACCGGCGATGACCCCTTCGTGCTCGGTGGATTCAGCACCTTTGCAATCAGCGGTAATTCAGCCACCATTCAAGGCATGGGCGATTCAGGATTTGCGGCGAAATATGCTGATGGTAGCTTAGTTATTGCTGGTAACGCCGCTGCATTAGAGGCATTAGGGCAGTGGGCTGAAGACAGTGACAGCGACGCGGATAGCGATAGCGACGCAGACAGCGACGCCGATTCCGACGCAGACAGTGATGCTGATAGCGACGCCGATTCCGACGCAGACTCCGACGCCGACAGTGACGCCGATTCCGACGCAGACAGTGATGCTGATAGCGACGCCGATTCCGATGCAGATAGTGACGCAGACTCCGACACGGATAGCGACACCGACTCCGACACGGATAGCGACACCGACTCCGACACGGATAGCGACGCAGACAGTGACGCAGATTCCGACGCTGACAGCGACGCCGACTCCGACGCTGACAGCGACGCCGATTCCGACGCTGACAGTGACGCAGATTCCGACGCCGACAGTGACGCCGATTCCGACGCAGACTCCGACGCAGACAGTGACGCAGATTCCGACGCTGACAGTGACGCAGACGCTGACTCCGACGCTGACAGTGACGCAGACGCTGACTCCGACGCTGACAGTGACGCCGATTCCGATGCAGACGCAGACTCCGACGCCGACAGTGACGCAGACGCTGACTCCGACGCTGACAGTGACGCCGATTCCGATGCAGACGCTGACTCCGACGCTGACGCTGACTCCGACGCTGACGCTGACTCCGACGCTGACGCTGACTCCGACGCTGACGCTGACTCCGACGCTGATGCTGACTCCGACGCTGACGCTGACTCCGACGCTGACGCTGACTCCGACGCTGACGCTGACAGTGATGCTGACGCTGACTCCGACGCTGATGCTGACGCTGACTCCGACGCTGATGCTGACTCCGACGCTGACGCTGACAGTGATGCTGACGATACTGACGATACCGATGACACCGATGATACCGATGACACCGATTCCGACGCTGATGCTGATAGCGATGCTGACAGTGACGACACCGACGATACCGATGACACCGATGATACCGATGACACCGATTCCGACGCTGACTCCGACGCAGATTCTGATTCCGACGACACCGACGATACCGATGACACCGATGATACCGATGACACCGATGATACCGATGATACCGATGACACCGATGATACCGATGACACCGATGATACCGATGATACCGATGACACCGATGACACCGATGACACCGATTCCGACGCAGATTCTGATTCTGACGATACCGACGACACCGATGATACGGACGACACCGACGTTGACGATACCGCTGATGACACTACACCTGGTACGAAGATTGAAACACCTGAATATTTGAATAAGGCAAGCGATCCCACTGGCTCAAGTGTTGTGAGTGCACTCGGCTTCGACGGTGCTACGGAAGTTGAAGGAACTGGCGACTTTAGCAGTAGTCCTGTACCGGTATCTGTAACATTGGCTGAAACCACCAACGAAAGCGTCAAGTTCAATGACGAAGGCGGCAACATAGCGCATGTTGGTGCAGGCGCAGCGGGTCAGAAAGATATCACGCTCGGCAAGGGCAAGACTTACGGCGGCGACTTGGTTATCAGTGACGCTGATAATGGCAGAGTCAATGTCACGAGCGGCGCAGGTGCCGATCAGATCGTTGTTCGCGGCGATGCTCAAGTCAACGTCGACATGAAGAACGGCGGCGCAGATAAACTCCACCTTGCAAGCGACAGTGCTAACGTAAATGTTGTTCTTAGCAACTACAAAGCCTCTAGCGGTGCTGGCATTGCGACGGCTCAAGAAAGTGCTGAAGATCTCGCAAAGGTAATCGAAGATGGCGGAATTGACTTCGGCACCGGCAAGATTGAAATCAAGAGCAACACTGATGAAGGCTACTCCGCAAAAGTCACCTTCGAGAGCAATGCAGATCCTGAAGGCTCGACAATCTTCAACCTGTTCGATAAATACGGCGATAAACAAGCAGTCGGCTTCACGCATAAAGCGGGCGGCGTAATCAACGTAGGTGCCAACACGAAAGATGATTATATCCTCGTCGGCAACAAGGACGGCAAGAAGACTAACGGTTCGACAATCGCGGGCGGCAAGGGCAATGATACAATCTTTGCGGGCGAAGGCGACATAGTCAGCGGCGGCGAAGGTTCCAACCAAATCTCGCTTGACGATACCGAAAACCGCGAAAGCGCAACAGTTGCTGTAACTGCCGGACGCAATACGATTACTGGCTTGCACGGCGGATTCGATGAAGATACCGGCGACGTTCTCAACGTAAGCTTCAACAACACGACGTTCAAGTATCAAGACGGCGTACTCACGATTAAGAACAGTGACTTCCGTGCAGAAGCAAGCGTAAGCAGCGCAGATGTCGGCGCAGGCACTGGCGAATATATCGAACAACGCTTCGTAGACGGCACCAAAGCAGTCAACGCGGCAATCGCGGCAAATAGCGACACCGTAATCGACGCATCTAAGGGCGCGAACTACTTCAAGGGCAACAACTCCGGCGTAACGTTCGCAGAAGTGACAGGAGATGTCAACGTCAACTTCAGCGGCGACGATTGGAACAGCACAATCGACGGCGCAGCGGCAGGCTTCGACGGAATTACGAACGTAATCGGCGGCACGGGCAAGACCACTCTCTACGGCGGTGCGGCAAACGAAGTCTTCACGGCTGGCAATGGCGATACCTCCTTGTACGGCGGCGGCGGCAAGAACACCTTGGTTGGTTACAGTGGCGAAGACAAAGATGCAAAGACGAAGTTCTTCGTACTCGGCAACAACAACGGTGCACAGAATACAATTCAAAACTTCGCGTTCGCAGACACCGCAGCAGACGGATCGGTAGCTGACGTTATCGAAATCGACACCAACAACAACTTCACCTCCAATGTCTATGCAAAAGGCACAAACGATGTCGTTATCGAAGTCAGCAACCGCAACACCGGCGCAACTGAAAGAGTTGTTGTTGAAGGCGCAATGGGTCGTAACATGTACGTCACCGATAACCGAATCGCGCAAGTCAACTCGACCACTTTGGACTATGACGGACAAGCTAACTACTTCGTCGCAACCGGTCAGAACGCGGTACTCACGGTCAACGACACGACCAGCACAGAAGCTCAGATCTGGCTTGACAATCCGGGATGGCGCGGTCAAGAAGACAACTTCATCGGCGACATCAGAACCATTGACGCTAGCACCTACACCGGCAAGGCTGAACTCGCAGGCGGCAAAGACACCAGCGATATAATTATTGGCGGTCTTGGCAAGAACAGCCTGTGGGGCGGCGAAGGTGCCGAAGGTAATGACTCGCTCGTTGGCGGTGCAGGACAGAACAACTTCTACTACACAATGGGCAACGGCGACGACACCATCAGCGGTACGCACGAAGGCGATACGGTCTTCCTGACTCAAGTCAGCATTGACCAAATCACCGGCGCAAGCTTCGAAGGCTCTACTGCAACGCTCAACTTCGCTGACGGCGGCAGACTCACCATTCAAGATGCTGACAAAGCTAACTACGTTGTCACTAGCGGCGAAGAAATGAGAACCTACAGAGTTGAAAACGGTGCTTTTGTTCAGAACTAAGCTTTGATGGAACGTTGAAAATAAATAGATAACGTAAGCTAAACCTTTTCCGGTCTGCTTCTCAAAACGAGGAGCAGACTTTTTTTATGAAAAAAATTCCCTTAGCGATTTGCTTAGGGGTAAATTTTTATAAGAAACGTCGACTAAGAGACTTTGCCGCGTAACTGGCAAGAAATTTATATCGGTCGGCTTTGGCTAAAAGTTCTCTTCAAAGGAAATTGCTATGCGCGACAGTTTTGTTTTGCTAAATTTTTTCCAGTCTGCTTCTCAAAACGAGGAGCAGACTTTTTTTATGTAAAAAAAATTCCCTTAGCGAATAGCTTAGGGGTAAATTTTTATAAGAATCGTCGACTAAGAGACTTTGCCGCGTAACCGGCAAGGAATTTATAACGGTCGGCTTTGGCTAAAAGTTCTCTTCAAAGGGAATTACCCTGCGCGACAGTTTTTCCGAGTTCGTAAGCCTGATTTAATTCCTTATGCCCTTTAATGTCGCCAAACTTGAAGACACCGCCCGCTAAAACGTGCCCGCGTTCCGTCCAGCCCAAATGCTTCATGAGATTTTGATAATATTGGAGTGCGTCATCAAAGCCGTAACCTTCCGCCGCCATTAAAAGCACCGATTCTTTCTTCGGATTGGCAAGATTGGGGTCGCATTCGGCGACGGCGAACAATCTATCAAAAGCCGTGCGAAGTTGCCCGCTGAAATTCCAATAGTAAAGAGGCGTCGCCAAAACTACAACGTCAGCCGCTTTGTACGCGGGATAAATCTTGTCCATGTCATCTTTTTGCACGCAAGGGCTATCGGGATTGCGTCCGCCGCCAAAACAACCTTTGCAGCCGTGAATATTCATCTTGTCAAGGAAGAAAATTTCGACTTCGCAACCGGCTTCGCGTGCGCCACGCGAAAATTCTTCGACAAGCGCGGAAGTATTTCCTTTCGGGCGCGGACTGCCATTCAAAACGATAATCTTTCTGCTCATTTGAGTCACTCTCCTAAAATTTGCGTTCAGTGATATAATATCAGAAAATTTCTCAGCTACAAGTACGAACTTTTTTGTTAGAGGTGATAAAAAATGGAACGCTGTATCGGTAATGAAAGTTTCAAAGATACGGGCTTATTTTATACGCTGAAATTGATTAAGGGCAAATATAAAATGCGCGTCCTTTATACGTTAATGGAATTTAGCGTTGTGCGATTCGGAGAAATGAAGAGATATTTGGGCGAAATTTCCTACCGCATGTTGAGTAGCACATTAAAGGAATTGGAAGCGGACAATTTGATAAAAAGAAAAGAGTACGACCAACTTCCGCCGAAAGTTGAGTACTCTTTGACCGAACGCGGGAAATCTTTAATTCCTTTGTTAGACGGTTTATGTCAATGGGGCGACGAGCATAAGCCTTGAAAAACTAACTTGCTATCAGCGTCTGAATCTTTTTTCGACCTTAGTAAATATCAACGGGATTATAAAAAGTATCGAGAAAAACGGCAGAAACGCTTTAAAAAATTCGTACGCCTCGACGCTGAATAAAACTTTCATTATCGGATAAATCACGACCGCGATAACGCCCAAAATAGCAAAACCGATTATGATTCTCCAGAGCCGGTCTTTAAAACTAATCTTTATGCTGAAATTTATGAATCTCTGCTCAAAAAACCAGCCCAAAAAGAACGCTAGCCCGAATCCTAGCGCGTCAAAGGCATCTACTCGCGCCTTCAGCGGGTCGACGATTATTTTTCCATTCAAAAATTCTTCCGGATACGGCTTGAAATACAGCCACAGGAATACGACTAAGCAAAATATCAGCCCGCCAAGAAAAAATAATACTTGCCGCTCTTTGTCTTTGCCTATCCACGCGAAAATTTTCTCCGCCACGAATAATAAGCCGATTGAATACGCTATCGCAACTATTACATCTTGCGGCGTGTGCATTCCTAAAAAATTTCGGCTGAATGCTACCAAAAATACTATCAAACCGCATGGAATTATCAGCAACGGCAAAACTTTCCTGTAAAAAAACGCTAAACCGCCATAAACTGCAGTCGTAAATTGCGTGTGTCCGCTCGGAAAGGAATACTCTGACGCCTCTTTTAACGCCTCCGCTGAAGGTATCAAGCCCGCGTCCTTTATCCACGGACGATAGACGCAAAACGTCCCTTTTATCAGGACGTTAATCACTCTTCCGCACGTCGCGTTGAATAAAATAAAAATTCCCGCTTGCTTGTTGAAACACCAAAATAAAATCGCAGGTATCGCCGCCGATAATGAGCTTTTGGGTATATTTGATATAAACGTAAAAAAGCCCTCGCCGCCCCAATCGTTGCGAATTTCCTGCAGAAATATTAAATAATCTAAATCCACAACGCGCCTCCTCAGTACAGCGGATATTTTTTGCAAAGCGCGGCGACTCTGGCTCGCGCCGTATTTTTTTTGCCTTCGTCAGTCGGATTATTCAGAACCAACGCAATAATATTTGCAACTTCGCGCATATCGTCTTCCATAAAGCCGCGCGTCGTCAAAGCAGGACTTCCAAGCCTTAATCCGCTCGTGACAAACGGGCTACGCGGCTCAAACGGGATTGTATTCTTATTCGCCGTGATATTTACCTCGTCAAGCACGTTTTGCGCCTCTTTGCCCGTGATTTTTTTGCTCGTAAGGTCGACAAGCATTAAATGATTGTCCGTGCCGCCGCTAACTATCCTAAATCCGTCTTTTTGGAGCGTTTCAGCCAAAATTTTCGCGTTCTTGATAATCTGCGCGGCATATTTTTTGAATTCCGGTTGCAACGCCTCGCCAAATGCTACAGCTTTTGCCGCTATCACGTGCATTAAAGGTCCGCCCTGCGTGCCAGGAAAGATTGCTTTGTTAAATTGCTTGCCAAACTCCGCGTCTTTGCACAAAATTAGCCCGCCACGCGGTCCTCTAAGCGTTTTATGCGTCGTCGAAGTCACTACATCGGCAAAAGGTAGCGGACTTGGGTGCAATCCCGCCGCAACTAGCCCCGCTATGTGCGCCATGTCTACCATTAAATACGCGCCGACCTTTTCAGCCGTGTTCGCGAGCCGTTCAAAGTTGATTATCCGCGAATATGCCGACGCGCCCGCCACTATTATTTTCGGACGGCAATTTTCCGCGATTTTTTCTAATTCGTCGTAGTCAATCGTTTCAGTTTCGCGGCTAACTCCGTACGGAACGATTTTAAAATACTTTCCGCTCATATTTACTGGCGAACCGTGCGTTAAATGCCCGCCGTCAGTCAAATTCATGCCCATAATCACATCGCCAGGCGTCGCAAGCGCAAAATATACCGCCATATTAGCTTGTGCGCCCGAATGTGGCTGAACATTTGCATATTCGCAGTCAAAAAGTTGCTTAGCGCGGTCAATCGCAAGCTGTTCCGCCACGTCAACGAACTCGCAACCCCCATAATAACGCTTTCCAGGATAACCTTCCGCATATTTGTTCGTTAAAACCGAGCCTTGCGCCTCCATTACCGCACGACTTACGATATTTTCCGACGCGATAAGCTCCAATTTGTTGCGCTGGCGATTCAGTTCATTTTCCACCGCCGCGAAAAGTTCTTTGTCCTTCTGCAAGCCTTCCATTAAATTCATAATGCAACCTCCGTTAATTTTTAATCAATCCAAGTGCCGACAAAAGCCCGAACATGCCTTGCGCCGCCACATCGTTAATTATTTTGCCGTCCGCGTTGAAATAATAGAAATTCATCACGCTGAACGAAATTTTCTTGCCGGTCGGCGCGAGATTCATAAATTCGCCGTCATGCGTGCCGCTGCAAATCCAACTGACCGCAACTTTGTCATCTTCCGCCGCCATATCAACCATTTCCCAGCGAATATCCGAAAAACTTTTGCGCATTAATTCAACTACCGACAAATAACCCGCGCCGCCGTAAAGCGGCTTTTCTGATACCGGCGTCGTAAATTCCGCGTCATCGGCTATTAATTCTGCCGCTAAAGCCGCGTCGTTCGTGTTTATGCACTTCATAAAGCGTTTCATCGCATTTTTATTGCGCTCGGCTTTGTTCATTTTAAAACCTCCCATATTTTTTCCGCCGAAATTGCCCCGTGACGTAATATTTTCGGCTCCGACCCTGTTAAATCGATTATCGTTGACGAAATTCCGAATTTACATTGCCCGCCGTCCAATATTAGCGGTATTTTTCCCGATAAGTTGTCAAAAACTTCCTGCGCGGTCTTCGGCGGCGTTTTTCCCGATAAATTCGCGCTCGGTGCCGCTATCGGCACGCCAGATAGTTTTATCAGCCTCAATGCTACGTCATTTGCCGGAAATCTTATCCCAACGCTTGATTTTCCCGTCACGAAGTCTGGAACAATTTTATTCTTTGCTAATATTATCGTCAAGGCTCCTGGACAGAACATTTTAAATAATTTTTCTGCCTGCGCGGTGATTCTCGCGATTTTTTCTGCCATTTCTAGGCTTGCGACGTGCAAACTTAGCGGTTTATCGCTCGGTCTGCCCTTTGCTACGAATATTTTCCGGCAAGCCTCGACATTTAAGCCGTCCGCGCCCAATCCGTAGACAGTTTCGGTCGGAAACGCGACTATTTCGCCTTTTTTAATCATTTCCGCCGCTAAATTCAGATTTTCTTCCGTCGCTTGTAATATTTTTGTCATTAATTCCATTTCTCCTTGTACTGATGAAAAATTTTGATATAATTTCGCTAATGCCGAACCTCTAAAGGCGGTAACTTGACGCTTTGAGGAGGGAGGTGAAAATCATGTTAGATGTCCTCATTAGTCTCGGAGTTCAAGTGGTTGGAACGGTCGTTGGTGGGCTAATCTTGAATTACATCAGCAAACGATGGTTCTAACCGGCAGATTGTCCACTCTTACTGCCCGCTAATCGATTAGCAGTCGGTTATGGCAAAACGAAGCCCCCGTACAGTTTAGCAGCCTGTGCGGGGGTCATTCGTTTTCGGTGAAATCATGTTAGAACTGCTGTCCTCATTGCAGTTGTTGCCTTTAATCAACGTCGTTAATTTATCACAGCCTTATTGCTTTGTCAACTTTTTGCCTGAAATTACGCGCTCAAGCCCTGCTAAGTCTTTAAAAATCGTCACGTCAACGAAATTTGCCGCCTCAAACATTTTTTTGACTTCCAACGCCTGATTTATTCCGATTTCGACCGCTAAAACTCCATTTTCCGATAAAAATTGCGGCGCGGCTGATATTATTCGCCGATAAAATGCTAAACCGTCCTTTCCGCCGTCCAAAGCGATTAGCGGTTCGCTCTGAACTTCTTTTTGCAAAGTTTTTAGGTCGCGAGTTGGTATATATGGCGGATTTGAAACTATCGCGTCGAAAATTTTACCTTTGAGCGGCGAAAATAAGTCTCCGCAGTGAAATTCTATTCTATTTTCGACGTGAAACTTAATCGCATTGAATTTAGCGACTTCCAAAGCCTTTTCCGATATGTCGACGGCGATTGCGCGAGCATTTTTGACGAATTTGAGGATAGAAATAGGAATTGCGCCGGAACCGGTGCCCAAATCGGCGAAAATAACTTCCCGATTGAGTCCGCGCAGGTATTTGCCGACGATTTCAGTTAAAATTTCGGTTTCAGGGCGCGGAATGAGCACATTTTCATTAACGGCGAAGGTTAAGCCCATAAAATCTTTTTTTTTGATGATATAAGCGACGGGCGAGCCGTTCAGGCGTTGATTTATGAGTTCATTGAAGCGCAAAACGCTTTCGAGCGGCAAAATTTTATCAGAATCGATATAAAGATTTAATCTGCGACAATTTAGGACGTTTGCGAGCAAAATTTCTGCATCGAGGCGCGGATTTTCGATTTTAGCGGCAGAAAATCTTTCTGAAGCGGCTTTCAAGGCATTGAAGACGGAAAATTTCATTTAGAACACCTCCGAAGCGATTTTAGCAAAAAAAAACGACCTCTGAAAGGCGATTTAGGAAAAAATTTTGCTTGCGAGGCGATTTGAGCGTTTGAAGTCGGTTTGAAAGTGGTTTTGAGGGTTTGAAAGTGGTTTTAAGGCGTTAAAAACGGTTTTGAGTGCTGTTTGAGGGCGCGAAAGTAAAATTCTGTTTAAATATAATTTTAAGGTCTAAAAAATGGCGTCGTGACGCGGATTTTTGTGGGGTACAAAAAAAGCCCCTATTTTTGGGGCAAAAAATCGGTGCAAAGTGAAAAATCTATTTAAATGTAATTTTATCTCGGCTTAGCGAAAATCATTCTGCCGGCGGAAGTTTGCAACGCGCTAGTGACTTCAACCGAAATTGTCCGGCTCAAATATCTATGACCGTTCTCAATAACAATCATTGTGCCGTCGTCGAGGTAGGCGACGCCCTGACCAGGCTCTTTTCCGTCCTTGACGACCTGAACTTTCATAGTTTCGCCCGGAATCACGACAGGTTTAACGGCGTTAGACAATTCGTTAATGTTAAGCACTTCGACGCCGCGAAGTTGAGCGACTTTGTTAAGATTGAAATCGTTTGTGATGATTTTTCCGCCTAATTTCTGCGCGAGACGCACCAATTTTGAATCAACGCCTTGAATGTCTTCAAAATCGACGTTCATAATTTCAACTTCCATATTTGATTCGTCTTCGCGAATTTTTTGCAGAACATCAAGCCCGCGACGCCCGCGAACCCTTCTAAGCGAGTCCGACGAATCAGCAATGTATTGCAACTCCTCCAAAACGAAAACCGGAATTAAAAGCGTGCCCTCAAGGAATCCAGTTTTGCAAATATCCGCAATTCGCCCGTCGATAATAACGTTGGTGTCCAAAAGCTTATAATTTTTGTCTTTATTCTCTTTAAGCTTGACGAGATTAACTTTTGCGCGTTCAACGGGCGGATTTTCTTCGGGCGTGGGCGTTTCTTCGACTTTTTCAGGCTCTTTAGCGGTTTTAGCAACCTTTTCCGCCTCGCGATTGCGAATAATTTCCTTTATGAAGTCAAAACTGCCAGTAATTTCCTTTCTTTTCTTGATTGTGAGGCGAATTCCCAAATAACCGAGCACGAGGCTAAAAATAATGGGAATATAGTCGCCGACGACGGGGATTCGCGCAAATGCACTGCCTAATAAATTCGCGATTATAAGTCCTATTGCCAAACCGACCGCTCCAGCGATTACGTCGTTGATTGGCATTTTGCTAAGCTGTTTTTCGACAAAAGTAGTAAAAGTTTTTAGTTTTCCGATTAGATACGGCGAAATGAACCACCCGCCAAGCCCGCCGAGCGTCGCGCCCGCCAAAATGCAGAGTAAATTTGCGATTGTAAGGCGGAAAATGCCCGTATCGACTTGAAAAAGCTCCAAATTGATGTAGGAAATTAGAAATGGGCTTACTCGATGCAACGCAACGCCGCCCAATATCGCGAACGTCAGCGTTATGAAAAATTTTATTGCCTTATCTAACATAAGCTTCACCTCCTATAAAATTTGAGGCAAGCCTAACATATCTTCCTGAAATTTTACTGATTAAGTATTATAGAAACCCTCAGAACGATTTTTTCGGCTAAATCCGCCTTAGTCATCTTTGAAAAGTTTTCGACCTCGCCATTTCGCCAAATTATCGACGCAATATTAGTTTTAACGGCAAATCCTGCGCCTTCAGCGGTAACATCGTTAGCAACTATGAAATTTAAATTCTTTTCGACCAATTTTTTCCGCGCATATTCCAAAATATTTTGAGTTTCGGCGGCGAATCCGACTAAAATTTGATTTTTTTTCAATGCGCCGAGTTCTTTTAGTATATCGGGGTTTTTTACGAGTTCCAGAGTTAAATTTTCGGCGGATTTCTTGATTTTCTGCGCGGCGGGCGTTTTTACGCGATAATCAGCGACGGCGGCGGACATTATCACGCAATCAGCCGTTTCAAATTCATTTAGAACTTTTTCGCGCATTTCTAACGCCGATTCGACCTTGAAAAACTTTTTTAAGCCGTTCGGAGGCTCTAAATTACTATTTCCGGAGACTAAAACGACTTCCGCGCCCGCATTTACGGCAGATTTTGCAATTTCGTAGCCCATGCGCCCGCTTGAACGATTTCCGATATATCGCACTGGGTCAATAGCCTCAATCGTGCCGCCCGCCGTCACTACAACTTTTTTTCCGGCTAAAATCTTATCTTGAGCAAAAAATTTCTCGATTTGGGCGCAGATTTCTGTTGGTTCGGGCAATCTACCCTTGCCGACGGTGCCGCAAGCTAAAATTCCGACGTTTGGCTCTAAAATTTGCACTCCACGCGCCTTTAAAACGGATAAATTTGCTTGCGTCGCTGGATTTTCATACATTTTGGTATTCATTGACGGCGCGACTAAAATTTTCCCATCGAAAGCTAAAATTGTCGTCGTAAGCAAATCATCGGCTATTCCGTGCGCCATTTTCGCTAAAAAATTCGCTGTTGCGGGCGCAATCAGTATTAAATCGGCGAAATTTGCTAATCCAATGTGCGCAACATGAAAATTAGCCGCGTCGCCGAACATTTCGACGGACACGGCATTATTTGTTATTTCTTGAAAAGTTCTCGGCGAAACGAACTCGGTAGCGTGCTTTGTCATCATAATTTTGACGTTTGCGCCCGATTTTTTGAGCAAACTTGCGACTTCGACGACTTTATAAGCCGCAATTCCGCCCGTCACGCCGATTAAAATGTTTTTTTTGTCAAGCATAGCTTAATCCTTTATCTTGTAGGTAATTTTCCCCTCATTAATCTCTTCCATAGCGTTTGTGACGAATTTATTTGCGCGATTTTCGACGCGGCAGGGCGCACCGTTCAAAAGTTCGCGTGCGCGTTTACTTGCGAGCACTACAAGCGCGTAGCGGCTATGCGTTTGCTGTAACATTGAATCTGTCGAAGGATTTACCATGCTGAGCACGTCTTCTTTAAGTTTCATTCAAAAAACCCCCTTCAAAGGCGAATTTTTCGGCGTTTCGAGCGACTTTTAAGCGTTCGGCGGTCAAAATCGCCTTAATTTGTTCGACTGCGTTATCAACCGTATCATTTACGACGACATAATCATAATTCAGCCCGATTTTTATTTCAGCGACGGCATTTTTTAATCTGCGAGCTAAACTTTCGGGATTTTCGGTGCCGCGACCTTCAATTCTGCTTTTTAATTCCTCTAAACTCGGCGGAAGCAGGAAAATATAGACGCCTTCGGGGCATTTTTGCTTAACATTCAATGCGCCTTGCACGTCAATTTCCAAAAGAATATCTTCGCCGCGATTTAGCCGCTCTTCGATTTTATTTAGCGGTGTTCCGTAAAAATTCCCGTAAACTTCGGCGTATTCGAGGAATTTTTCTTCTAAAATCCACGTTCTGAACTCCGCGAAGCTCAAAAAATAATAATCTTTGCCGTCGATTTCGCCTGGACGCGGAATTCTGGTCGTAGCGGAGACAGAATAAGCGACTTCGGGCAAGTCAGCCAAGATTTTTTTACAAACTGTGCCTTTGCCCGTGCCGCTCGCGCCAGAAATCACTATCAATAGACCTTTTTGCATTAAAATTCTCCAGAAAATACTTTTTCGGCGGCTCCGGTCATGAAAATATGATTATTTGTGCGCCAATAGATATTTAATTCGCCGCCGTCAAGAATAACGGTAGATTTTCTGCCCGCAAAGCCATTTAAATTCGCCGCAACCGCCGTAGCGCAAGCTCCGGTGCCGCAAGCCATAGTAATTCCGCTTCCGCGCTCCCAAACGCGCATTCTAAGCTTATTTTCGCCGATAACCTGCACAAATTCGGTATTTGTCTTACGCGGGAAGAATTTATGCGTCTCAAATTTCGGTCCGACGTGTTCCAAATCGATTTTTTTAATATCGTCGACGAAAATAACGCAATGCGGGTTGCCCATGCTTACGCAAGTCATTTTATAAGTCTTTCCGTCGACTTCGATAGGCTCGGCGACCAATTTTTGACTGCCGAAGCCGTCAACAGGGATTTTATCGGCGTTAAAAATGGGTTCGCCCATGTCGACGGTAACTAAATCGTATTTCATGCTGACAGTAAGGACGCCCGCGCCGGTTTCGACGGTTAAATCGTCGTCGGAGAAGAATTTATCGCCGCTCAAGAGGTAACGAGCGAAACAACGAATGCCATTGCCGCACATTTCCGGCTCTGTGCCGTCCGCGTTAAAAATTCTCATGCGCGTGGCGGCTTTAGTCGAATTTTGAACATAAATCACGCCGTCCGCGCCAATTCCGAAGTGTCTATCGCACAACTGACGAATTTTTTCGGGACTTTCAATCTTATCGCCCACGCGGTCGATTATTATAAAATCATTTCCGCAACCTTGCCATTTTTCAAACTTCTGCATAGTTTTTTCCTCCTTTGATTGGCGCAGTATACTACTTTTTTTCGCGCTTTGCAACTTTTACGCGCCTTTGCTATAATCTTTAAAAAAATTTTTGGAGGCATTTCAAATTTGGACGCTATCATCTCTAAAATTTTTCCAAATTCGCTCGCGGAAGAGCTTCAAATCGTTTCCGGCGATAAAATTTTAAAAATCAATGGGAAATCGCCGCTTGACATCATTGATTTAAGTTTTTTGCTCGCAGAAGAGGAAATTGAATTGCTTATCGAACATTCCGACGGCGAAAAGGAAATTATTGCCTTTGAAAAGGATTTTGATGAGGAATTGGGCGCGGAATTTGAATCGGCGGTCTTTGACGGCATTAAACGCTGTAAAAATCATTGCGTTTTCTGTTTTGTCGACATGATTGCCCCGAATATGCGCAAAACTCTCAATATCAAGGACGATGATTACCGCTTATCGTTCCTTTTCGGGAATTTTATTACGCTGACGAACTTAACGGCGAAAGATTTCAGCAGAATTAAGAAATATCATCTATCGCCGCTATTTATTTCGGTTCATTCTATGAATCCGGAGCTTCGCGCACGAATTTTACGGACGCCGCTAGGAAAAAACATACAAAATCAGCTTGACGAGCTGGAAAAAGCCGGCGTCGAATATCATACGCAGGTAGTTTTATGTAAAAATTTAAATGACGGCGAGGAATTGGACTATACAATCGCGGAAATTTTAAAACGGCGACCGCACGCGCTAAGTTTGGCAATAGTTCCAGTCGGAGTGACGAAATATCGCCGTGATAAGTTCGTTTTAGAGCAATTCGACAAAGAATCGGCGTTAAAAGTGATTGAGCAGGTTGAAAAGTGGCAAAAAAAAATCCGCGCAGAGTCTGGACGGACATTTTTATATTTGGGCGATGAATTTTACCTTTTAGCGGAAAAAAATCTGCCGCCGGTCGAGTTTTACGACGATTTTCCGCAGATAGAAAACGGAATCGGCATGACGCGCAATTTTATAGATGAATTCGGCGTGTTTGAAGTAAAAATCGCAGAAAATTTATCAATAGACGTGATAAGCGGAACTTCTTTTGGCAAAGTGCTAAAAAAATTGGTCGACGCGCCGAACGTTAGGATTTTGCCTGTGGAAAATAAATTTTTCGGGTCTAAAGTGAATGTTTCCGGACTTTTGACGGGAAAAGACATAATCGAGGCGTTAAAAGGCGGCGGCGAGCGCGATTTGATATTAATTCCGGCGACGGCGTTAAAATCTGGCGAAGAAATCTTTTTAGACGACGTTTCACTAGCAGAAATGCGGAAAATTTTTGCTCCCGCGCAAATTTTACCAGTTCACGACGGCGCGGAGTTCAGAAAAATTTTGGAAGGAGAAATTTAAATGAGCAAACCAATAGTAGCGATAGTTGGACGCCCGAACGTGGGGAAATCGACGCTTTTTAATCAGATAGGGAAGAAAAGATTATCAATCGTTGACGATATGGCGGGCGTGACGCGCGATAGAATCTACATGGACGCGACGTGGCTAAATCGCGAGTTCACATTGATAGACACGGGCGGCATTGAGATAAAAACGGCGGATAAAATGCTAAACGAAATAAAAATTCAAGTAAAAATCGCAGTTGAAGAGGCTGACGCGATAATTTTCGTAGTCGATGGGCGAGCGGGAGTGACTTTGGAAGATGAAAACGTAGCAAAATTCCTTCGCGGGTCGAAAAAGCCGATAATTTTAGCTGTAAACAAAATTGACGGAATAAATTTGGAGCAAGAAGCGTTTGAGTTTTATAAATTGGGATTAGGCGAGCCGATAGGAATTTCGGCGAGCAACGCGCTAAATTTGGGCGATTTACTCGACGCGGTGATAAAAAATTTGCCTGAAGACGAAAAAAATACGCCTAAAGACGACGACGAGATAAAAATTGCGGTTATAGGGCGTCCGAACGTCGGGAAATCGTCATTAGTTAATAAAATGTTGGGCGAAGAGCGGGTAATTGTCAGCGACGTACCTGGAACGACGCGCGACGCAATCGACACGCATTTTTTTATGAACGGAACGAAATTTACGCTGATAGACACGGCGGGAATGCGTAAAAAGTCGAAAATTGATGAGCCGGTCGAAAGATACAGCGTTATTCGTTCGCTTAGGGCGATTGACCGCGCAGATGTCGTGCTGATGTTGATTGAAGCACCGGTCGGAGTGACTGAACAGGATAAAAAAATCGCGGGCTACGCGCATGATTCCGGCAAAGGTTGCGTTATCGTCGTCAACAAGTGGGATATTTTCCCGAATAAGCATGACAGGTCGACAAATCGCTTTACAGATGAACTTCGCGAGCGTTTAGGCTTTCTACAATATGCGCCGGTGGTTTATATCAGCGCGTTGACGGGTCAAAGGGTCGAGCGCGTGACGGAACTTGTTAAATTTGTCGCCGAGCAACAGTCAATGCGGATTCAAACGAGCGTTTTGAACGAATTAATTCGCGATGCGGTTGCCGTCAATCCGCCGCCGAGCAAAAAGGGCAAGTCGGCAAAGATTTTCTTCGTGACGCAAGCGGAAATTTGCCCGCCGCGCTTTATAATCTTCGTCAACGAGCCGGAACTTTTGCATTTCTCCTATCTGCGTTTCATTGAAAACCGATTGCGCGAAAGTTTCGGCTTTGAAGGCACGCCGCTTAAATTTTTCGTTCGCAAACACAATCAAAAAGAAGATGAGCAATAAAAACGCGATGATTTGCTAAAAGTTTTGTAACGTTACAACGCGCTAACTGTTCCGCCGCTTTCAAAGCGGATTTTTCGTTCGTAAACACAATCAAAAGGACACTGAACAATAACAAACACGAATTGAATCAATAACGATTGCGCATTGCGAAAAAAAATTACTCCTGCTATACTTTGCACCGTTTCAAGGGATTGGAACGATGACTTAAGACAGGAGGCAATCACCATGAAGAAATTTTTCAAAGAAGACGCCGCAATTCTCGCGTTCAGCACGGGCTTGTTTAGCGCGTCGCTGGTTATCGGATTAATTTTCATGTATGGTTTCGACAAAGTTTTTTAAGCAAATTTTTTACCAGAAATTTTAAGCAAAGGAGGCACGAATCATGAAGAAAAACTTCAAAGACAGTGTCCTCGCGGTGAGCACAGGAATTTTCGCCTGCTCGCTGGCAGTTGGTCTAGCATTCATCTACGCATTCGATAAATTCATCTAAAGTAAATGCGTTGAAGGTATCACGGCGGCGGCTCAAAGTAGCGTCGGCTAATGAGCAAATCCTTCACGCGCTAGGATTAAAAATCCCTTCCCTAAGATAGAAATCCCCCCCCCAAAAAAATTCCCCGCCACGTCGACGGGGAGTTTTTTTATTCCTTGAAGCCAACAAAGGCAATTCCATTTCTGGCAATGCCCGTGCTATTTGTGAGCCGCGATTGACCGTAAACATAGCCTTTGACGTTGATAATAGAATCTTCCGCGACGCCTTGAGCACTGCCGACAATGTAAATAGAAATCGTCACGGGCTTATTCTTATCCTTGACAATCATCATAGCATGATAACAATTTCCGTCAAAAAATCGCGCAACCGAATTTTCAGGCGGCAGTTGTTGAATAGAATAAATTTGCCCTCGAAAATTTACAACTTCGCCATAATATTCCCAAGGTTCATCTAAGACTTTCGACGCACTAACTTTATTTCCATGCGCCTTGCGTAGGTATTCGGGATACTTTTTAATTAAATCGGTCGCTTTTTCCCAATTAAAGCTATCTCTCTCGGTGTCGGCGGTCGTCTTATTCCAGCCCATAGTAATTTCGCGCATCATTTCCTTAGTATCGCGATTCCCTGCCGTTCTGCGCGATTCAAGCGCGGTTTCGTCCAAACGTCTTTCTTGCGGCGGCGTGTTGAATTTTACAGGGCTTGAATCTGAAACTTTTCCGAGCTTAGGTTTTTCGTCCCTTTGCGCCCATTCGTCATATATTTCTACAGCCATAGCTTTATAGGATTCAAGTTGTCCGGGAATTTGCGTCCGATAAAAGCCGTAAAAGGCGATTGCGCTAATAATTACCCATATCAGCAATTTTCGCCTGTAGTAGCGCACCGGCGCCGTCAACAACCTTGCCGATTTAAGCGCGATTAGTAGCGCAATGATGAGCTTGTAAGCGTAATATATGCTGGCTACTCCTGCGATTAAAAACGCTACGACGAAAGCTCTATTAAACGTCAGTCCGTAACGAATTGCGACAAAAATTAATGAGGCGATATATAGTGCAGTAAGGCGTCTGTTATTTATGCTCATCTAAAGTCCTCCTTAACAAAAATTTCCCTGTTTACGGAAATTTTAGCATAGGAGAAATTTAACGTCAAAGATTCTTTTCTGCCGAATAGCGACCGCGCAGATATAAAAACGTCGTATCTGGCACGAGGCTTTTTATTTTTTCGAAGTCGCCGCGCTTGAGAGCTTCGCGAACAGAACTTGCGCTAATTGTTTCGTCGGAAATTTCTCTGCGCGGAATTTCGCAGAACTCAACGCCGTAACGAGGCAGAATTCTTTTCATAGTCTCGTTATATTGGCGCGTGACATTATCTTTCGGCTCTTCGCCCGCAAAACGTATCGTTATCCCCAACGTCGGCGCAATTTCTTTCGCGAAAATTTCAACGTCCTCGCTAGAATCAACTTGCACGTCTTGGAGTTCAGCTTTGTTGAAGTAACCCGAAAATGTCTGCTGGGAAATGATGAACTTGCCGCTTGGCAAAACTTCGACGTTAGGGAAATTCTTAACGCCCTGCCGCACAAGGTCAATCCTGTCAGCAAATGGAAATTCGCTTTTATCCTCTTCCACGACGAAAATATAAAGCCGCGCAACTTTAGCCGCCGCGTACTCGACAAGGTATTGATGACCTAGCGTGAACGGATTGCAATTCATGACGATTGCGCCGATTGGCAATTTCTTCGCCCGAAGTTTTTCCTTGTAAGCTTCCAACTCCGCGCCATAAGAAACTTTTGCTCCGCCCTGCTCGAATTGCGCCGGAATTCCGTAGCGATGACATATTGGCGGCGGCGCAGGATATTTAAATTCTTTATCGCGGAAGAAATTATTCTGCGTCAATATGTCGAAATAATTTTCCGCCAAAACTTTATAGCCGAGTTCGTTTAAATGCCTTTTCGCAGAGAAAAAATCTTTGTAGTTATGCGGCGGGTCGAAAGCGTCGGAAACGTCAATGAAAGGAATATTTTTCGCCGATAAATCAGACAGCCACACAAAGATAATATCGCCGGGCGAAGGCGTTAAGTTATTAAGGTCGTAAAAAATATCTTGATAGCGGAACCAACAGCGATGGCTTTCGTTCTCGACGCGATAGGGCAAATTGTTTTCGTTTAGCATTTTCTGCAGATAAGATTCAATCGTTTTATCGAAAGGCGCGTAAATTCCTTCGTGGTGACACGAGCCGACGAAATAAATCCTGTTCAAAAACTTTTCGGGCTGATAAGCGGTCATGCGCTTGCCGTTTTTAATCATTCTAAGCGGGTGGTCGTTATCTTTAACAGTGACTGTGCCGTCAGGATTCGTTACGGATTGTTCAGCCTCCAGCAAGACAAAAACTTCTTCGTTCGTGTAGCCCAGCTTGTCAAGGGGCGTCTTAACCTTGCCGCTTTTGTCATTGAGCAGAAGGCTTTGCAAGTCCTTATGCAATTTGAGTTGCTTTTGAAAGTCAAGCCCGTCCTTATAGCGTTGAACTTTTGGAAAATTTGTCAGGAACAATTTGACGCCTGGATAACGTTGCAAAAAATTCAGCAATGGAATTTCGGCGTAAGCTTTGCGCATGAAATGAACCGCAAGCCCGTCAAGATAAATCGCTTTTTCGTCCGGAGACTTTTTATCCGACGTGAGGAAAATAATTTTGTCAAAGCCGTCAGTATTCATTTCGGAAAAATTTTTGTAAGCAAGCGGCGCGATAATGCCGTATAAGGAATAATTTATTTCGCCCGCCGGCGCGTCAAGCGTACTGAACTGCGCGGTTAATCTTTTGTCGTATTTAAATTGAACGTAAATTTCCCACATAAAGTTCAAGAATTTTTTCTCGGCGACGAACAGCGGCTTTTTAATTTCGTTATCAATGCAGTATTGCGGAAAAATATAGCCTGCCGTGAAACAATCGCGCAGGACGACTAAACGTGTGGTATCTCTCATAATAAACCTCCTAAAAACTTAAAAAAATGGAGCCAAATGGCTCCTCTTAAAATTTTTCATCGTTGCTCCTGATTATATTGCGCTTGCTGATTGTACTGCGGCGTTTGGTCGTATTGCTGATTGTAGCCTTGCTCGTACTGCTGCTGGCTGTAACCTTGTTGCCCGCCGTAGGATTGCGAATAATTTTGCTGAGCCGCTTGTTGATTCATTTGAACTTTTGCCTGCTGAAGAATTTGCCGCGCATTTTCTAGCCCGGCTTGAGCCTGTTGCACGCCCTGAAAAGTATTTGTCACGTGCGCGATTAGCTGGTCGAAAACTTGATTAGCGTAGCGGTCGGCGTCGTCTTGCAGTTGCTTAGCATTTTGGCGCGTCCGCTCCATTATCTCGGCTTCTTGTTGTTGCGCTTGACTTAGAACCATTCGCGATTTTTCACGTGCCTTGATTACTATGTCGTTTTCGTCCATAAGTTGTTCGGCTTGCAGTTGCGCTTGCTTGATTATGTTATTTGCTTCTGCCTGCGCGTTCTGCAAAATGGTATCGCGTTCTTTCATGACTTCGCTTGCGTGTTCTAGTTCCTGCGGCAATTCTTGGCGCAATTCGTTGACCAGATGGAGAAATTCTTCTTCCGATATGAGCATTTTGTTAGTTAGCGGCAAATGTGGTGCGCCCGCCGCCATATCCTCTATTTTGGCTAAAATATCGCGTACTGCCATAATCATCCCCTCTTAAAAGCAATTAGGAATTTGGAATTAGGAATTATTCCTGAGTTTTCATTTTGGATTGGAGCGCAAACTCCACGCACTCCGGCACAAGTCCATGAACGTCGCCGCCGAAATGCGCTAGCTCTCTTATTCCCGAAGAACTTATAAACAAAAATTCTGGAGCTGTCAATAAAAAAATCGTGTCGACGTTCGGGATAAGGTGGCGCATCATTTGCGCCTTATTGACTTCGTATTCAAAATCTGTCGCCGAACGAAGTCCGCGAATTATCAAATTAACGTCGTGTTCTTTAATGTAGTCGGAAGCAAGCCCATTGCAACCGTCAACTGTCACGTTATCGATATGAACTGTCGCTTCGCGCAGAAGTTCAACGCGCTCTTGCATATTGAACAGATATTTTTTCTGCTCGTTAATGAAGACGCAAACAATCAGTTCGTCGACCAGACGCGCCGCCCGCTCAAAAATATTTACGTGCCCATTAGTTACGGGGTCGAAACTGCCCGTGCAAATTGCTTTCTTCATGATGAAGCTTTCCTTTCAAAAATTGTTATGGCTGTGGTGTGTCCGTAGGTTATTTTCCGGACGAGTTGGAAATTTATTGGGGCGGCGAAAATTTCCGTCGTGCCGTGTTCGATAATCATTAAGCCGCCTTCGACGAGTAAATTTTTTTCCGCAACGAGTGCTAAAGATTTTTGCGCAAGCCCTTTTGCATAGGGCGGGTCGCTGAAGATTAAATCGAACGCCTGATTTTGTTTAGCGAGCTTGACTAGAAATTTTTCAAAGTCGCCGCGCAGGACGTTGCAATTTTCAAAGCGCGTCCGAGAAATATTTTCGCGAATAATTTCAGCCGTTGCGTTGTCGATAAAAATTGCTGAATTTGCGCCGCGTGAAATTGCTTCAAGTCCAAGTGCTCCCGTCCCCGCGAATATGTCCAGCACCGAATTTATTTCCGGAAAATTTATCAACCCGCTAAGTATGCTAAACAGCGATTCTTTGACGCGGTCGGCAGTTGGTCTCGTCGAAAGTCCTGTTGGCGTCTTCAACCGCAAGCCCTTTGCCCGTCCTGTAATTATACGCATTTTATCTTAGTAAATCAATTTTTTCAATCTCGTAGCCGTGCTTGTTGAGGGCGCGAACAATTCTATCAATGTGCGTTTGATTGTGCGTCTCGACCGTCACTTCCAAAACAACTTTCTTAAAGCTGTCAGTGACGCGAGCTTGGTCGTGTTCGAGCTTAATGACGTTGGCATTTTCTTCTGTCAGAATTCGCGAAACGTTCAGAAGTTCTCCAGGCTTATCGGCGAGCAAAACGCCAAAGCAAAAGATTCTGCCGCGAACAATCAACGCCTTATCAATCAACGCGGACAAGGTAGAAATATCGATATTGCCGCCGCTGACGATTGCGACGACCTTTTTACCTTTAAAGCCAAGCTTATTGAGAGCCGCCAAACTCAAGACGCCTGCGCCCTCTGCAATAAGTTTATGTTTTTCAATCAGATACAACAGCGCGGACATAATTTCCATTTCGTTGACGGTGATAATTTCGTCGAGATATTTTTGGCAGAAAGCGAAAGTTAAATCGCCCGCCGTCTTGACTGCGCAACCGTCAGCGACCGTATCGGAACTTTTGAGCGAAACGATTTTCCCAGCGTCAAGGGCGGCCTTCATGCAAGCGGCGTTTTCGGGTTCAACGCCAATAACTTTAACTTGCGGGCTGACAACTTTAGTAGCCAGCGCAACGCCCGAAGCAAAGCCGCCGCCGCCAATCGGAACTAAAATTGCGTCAACGTCCTTTAGCTCGTTTATAATCTCAAGCGCGGTCGTGCCTTGTCCGAGAAGAACTTCCAAATCGTTGAAGGGGTGCACGTAAACATAGCCGTATTTCTTTTGCAATTCGAGACTGTGTTTATAAGCGTCGTCGAAGCCGTCGCCGTGCAGGACAACTTCCGCGCCATAAGCTTTAGTTGCCTCAACTTTCAAAATTGGCGTAGTCGCGGGCATACAGATAACCGCCTTGACGCCGAGTTTCTGCGCGGCGAACGCAACGCCCTGTGCGTGATTGCCAGCAGACGCCGTAATAACTCCGCGCTTTTTCTCATCGTCGGTTAGGTGACTGATTTTGTTATAGGCTCCGCGCAGTTTGAACGCGCCAGTATGCTGCATATTTTCGGGCTTGAGGAAAATTTCATTGCCGCTAAGTTCCGAAAAAAAATCGCTCTGGATAAGCTTAGTTTTCTTGACAATGCCGGCAAGTTGTTTATCTGCGCGGTAAACGTCGGCAATCGTGGTGCGCTCGACAATTTCGGCGGGCGATAATTTCTTTTCCGCCTCCGCATTTTTCGTATCACTCAAAATTTAAAACCTCCTGTTGCTTAGTGCAAATAATTTATCATTCCAAAGGCGCAACGTCAATAAAAAAAGCAGGCGTCCGAAATTTTTTCAGACAGCCCACTTTTTTAGTTGGATAGAAAATTAATATTTCATTGAATCATAGTTGACGAATTGATAACCTTGACGTTGCCATTTGTTTTTGAATTTCTCTGCCTGTTCCGCTGGAATCTCGAATTTGCCCGTAGAAGAATCTTTCATTTTGTCAGCGTTTAAGGTTTCGCCTTCCGTGAAAAGCTCTTCGACGCCCTTCTTACTCAAGCTGTAGTTCGATTTGACGCCGAGAAAACTTTTGCCATTAAGACCGATAGTCTCCTTGAAGTACATGTAACCGCCGCCGCCCGTCACGAAGTCAAGCTCGTCGTCCGACATAACTTCATCTCTCAAAATTTCTTTTGCCATAATTATAAGCCTCCAGTTTTATTTCAGAATTATTATACACTACTTGTCAAGTTTTTTTCATGCTTTTTATACGTTGCGAACCAAATTTCGTTACAAGTTGCGAAAAAATTTTTTGGCTGGTAGAATTGGCAAAAACTTTGGAGGAGATTTAATGAAGAGAGTATACAATTTTAATCCCGGACCGGCGACTTTGCCGCTTGAAGTTTTGAAGGAAGCGCAAGCCGAATTCCTGAATTTCAACGGAACGGGAATGTCGATTATCGAGATAAGTCACCGCTCCGCGTCTTACGAAAAAGTTCACAATCAAGCGAAGGCTGACATTTTGGAGCTAATGGGGCTTGGCGACGACTACGACGTTTTATTTATTCAGGGCGGCGCGTCGTTGCAATTCGCTATGCTTCCTCTGAACTTCGCCACGAAGGAAAATCCTGGCTCCTACGTTTTGAGCGGAACTTTTTCCAGCAACGCTTACAAAGAGGCGAAAATTTTGGGCGTTGGAGAAGTTGCCGCCTCGACTAAGGAAGAAAATTTCCGCCGCGTTCCGCGTCAAGACGAACTTAAAATAAATCCCAACGCCGCTTATCTGCACGTTTGCTACAACAACACGATTTACGGCACGGAATTTCACTACGTTCCAGAAACGGGCAATGTTCCGCTTTTCGCCGATATGTCAAGCGATATGCTTAGCCGCCCTATTGATTTCAAAAAGTTTTCGCTGATTTATGCGGGCGTTCAAAAGAATTTGGGTCCGGCGGGCGTCGTGATTGTCGTTGCGCGGAAAAGTTTCATTGAGAAAAGTTTGGAGACTCTCCCGACAATGCTTCGCTACGACACGTTCTATAAAAAGAATTCGCTATATAATACGCCGCCCGCGTTCAGTATTTACATTGTCGGCAAGGTCGCGGCGTGGATTAAAAATTCTGGCGGCTTAGCTGAAATGGCGCGGCGCAACGCAATTAAGGCGAAAATTCTTTACGACGCGATTGACAACTCAAACGGATTTTATCGCGGGCACGCCGAAAAGGATAGCCGCTCTTTTATGAACGTGACGTTTAGATTGCCGAGCGAAGAACTGGAGAAAAAATTTGTCGCACAAGCTCTGGAAAAAAATTTGAGCGGCGTAAAAGGTCACCGCTCTGTTGGAGGTATGCGCGCCTCAATTTATAACGCTATGCCGATTGAGGGCGTGGAAATTTTAGCCGACTTCATGAATAAATTTAGCGGCGAATCGAATTGATAATTGGCTCCGTGAGAATAAAATTAGCGGCGATTTTAGCGACGTTGCTTTCTTCTCCTGTAAAATTGTGGTCGACACCAGTAAGCAACCTAATTTCGCCGCGCTGATAAATTTTCTTATAACTCAAACCGTAAGTATAAGGAACGATAATATCTCCCGTGCCATGAATCACTAAAGTTGCGCCCGTGAATTTTTCTGCCGTCTCGTAAATGGGCAAAGCCTGTGCGGTCAAGATATAGTTGCGCCCGACTTTGTGCCCGTCAAAAATTTCGACGTATTCGGGCGGGTTGCTTGAATCGAAATGAACGCCGAATAAATTCCCGCGAATAGCATCATCGCGCAGAACAGCCGCCGGAGCCATTAGCACGACGGCTTTAATTTTTTTCGCGCCGAGTTCGCCCGCAACCATGCTAGCCACAACGCCGCCTTGAGAATGTCCCGCAATCGAAATGCTTTTGACTGCGTGAATTTTGCTTACATAATCGTAAACCTTTTTGGCGTCTGCAATCTCGTTTAAAACGGTCATATCTTGAAAATTACCTTCGCTCTTGCCGTGCCCGTTGAAATCAAAGCGAATTGACGCAATGCCAGCCGCTTCTAATTCATCGGCAAGGCTCGTAAGCAACAGTGAATCTTTGTTGCCCGTGAACCCGTGACAGATTATCACAAGCGGGTAATTTTTTTGCGTGTCAGGCGTCTGCATAATTGCGGATAATTTCCCGTGATCACCGTCAATCAAAATTTCATGACTCTGAGCCGACGCTGTCAAAGGCATTACCATTAACACCAGCGCGATTAAAAATCTCAACATAAAAATCACTCCTTAAATGTTACATGAATATTACCTGCGCCCAAAACTTTTGCCAAGCTCGCGGCGTTGTCGATTTTGCCCAATCTCGTATAACTGTAGCTCGTCGAAAAATCTTTGTAAAAAATTACGACGCAATTTGAGCCGAATAACATTAAATCGCCCGCGTGAATCTGTTTAATGCGCTCGGAATCGCTCGGCAAATCGCTATCCAGATAAAAATATTTCTCGTTGCCATTAAGCTCTTGCATGTCGACTTCAAGCGGCAATTTTTCCGCAAAGGCTCGCGCACTCAAATTATCTTCAAGTCGCGCCGAAAAATTTTGCCCGTTAATAGAAATTTTTACGCTGTCCATAACTTTTACCTCCTGCGCTTTTGAATTGCCTCCGCAACCCGTCATTAGCAACGCCGCGCAGATTATCGCTAAAAATTTTTTCATTTCGTCACCTCAAAGGATTTAATTCTTTCCGCGCAGATTGAATCCATATCACGACAGCCGAACCTATCGCGAAAATTATCCCGCCGAAAATTACGTAAGGTATCCCCAAGCCGTCAATGAATAATCCGCTAAACGCCGTCCCCGCCATGCAACCTAAATTCGCTGACGTCAAGAAAATCCCATTAGCAAAGTCTGGAGCCTCCGGAGCAGCTCGGAATATCCAAAATTGATAAATGTTCGCCGCGACGCCCGCCAATATTCCCCAAAAAATTATCAGCACCGTTAGCAGATAAAAATTCGGCTCGTTGAAAAATGCAACGTACACTGCCGCCAATATGAATGGGAAAAATTTTACCGTCGCGAGCGGTTTAATCGTCAGCAAATTTCCCGCTAACATGCTTCCGAATATATTGCACACGCCGAAAATAAATAGCATTGCACTGACTGAACTCGGCGCGACTTGTGAAACTTTCGCTAAATACTCAGCCGCGTAGTTGAACACGCCGAATATCGACCCGTCCAAGAAAATTACTGCCAATATAGACGCCCATAAAACTTTCTTGTGCAAAATTTTTAGCTGACTGCCGTAGCTCATAACTTTTTTGACGGGCATTGACGGCACATAAAAAATCGTCGCCAATAATGCCGCGAACGTCACCAGCGCAAAAAATGTCATCGACGCCGTTAAGGAAATCCTTTCAGCTAAAAAGTTGCTTATCGGCACGCCGACGACCATTCCCGCCGCCACGCCGATATTTATTTTAGCGACCGCCTTTGGAGCCTCTTTAGCTCCTACGACCATTGCCGCAACTGTAAACGCCATTGAACAATAAACCGGGTGGAAAAATGCCGGCAACACCCTAACCGCTAACAGCAAATCGAAATCCTGCGCGAAAATCGAAATTGTGTTGCAGACCGTGAACAATCCCAAAACTAAAAGCATTACGTATTTCCGATTGAATCGCGAGAAAATCAGCGGCATTGTCGGACCCGCTATCGCCACGCCCAACGCAAATAGGCTGATTAAAAGTCCTGCGTGCACTATCGTTACGCCGTATCGCTCGGAAATGTACGGCAAGATTCCGATAAAGCCCATTTCGGTATTCAATATCCCGAAAACGCCAACCATTAGAATGAATATCAGCAAATTTTTCTTGTCCATGAACTTAATCGCCTCCGAACTGCATTTTAATGTTGAAGTTAAATCCGTGTCAAATAAAATTCTTGCTTTTATCCTGCGCGGCATTTAAAATAAGTCAATTCCACTCGAAAGGAGCTTTGAAAATGGGAATCCTCGACAAAATTAAAAGTATCCTGCCTAAGCGCAAGGAGCCCGAACTTAAAAATAATATCCCGAACGAAAAAGAAAATATCCGTAAGACTTTCGGCAAATATTGCAACGCTAATCACGGCACGACCGATAACAAACTCTGCGCCAAATGTACCGCTATCCTCTCAACCGTCATGATTAAAATTAGCCGCTGTCCTTACGGTATTGGCAAGCCCATTTGCGAACAATGCGAAACGCCTTGCTTCGGCGAACGCTATACCAACGAATTTTTAGAAATTATGAAGGGCGGACAGAAAAAAATGCTCCTGAGCCACCCGATTATGACTGTTAAGCATAAAATCGCCGGTCTAGGCGCGGAATATGCCAAAATGCAGCGCGATAAAAAATCTACCGATAAGCAAAAGGAACAAGAAGAAAAAATGAAGGCTAAACTCGCTAACGCTACTCGCTCGCCGAAAAAAGCCAAAAAGCGCAAGAAAAAGTAAGGGACGTAAGAAATTGGAAATCATAAAGAAAATTACAGGGCTAACTAAAAAATATCCGCGTCCAGTCGTCGCGCTCGGCATGTTCGACGGCGTTCACTTGGGGCACGCCAGCGTTATCAATCACGCTATCGATAAGGCTAAGGAAATCGGCGGCACTGCCATTGTCTTTACCTTTTCTAATCACCCGCTAACCGTCATTGCGCCCGACGATGCCCCGCTTATGATTAGCAATAAAAATCTGCGCCGCGAAATTTTTTCTAACATGGGCGTTGATGTCCTAATCGAAATTCCGTTTACCAAAGAGTTCAGTAAAAAGTCGCCCGAAGAATTCTTAGAACTTCTGCAGGAAAAAATTTCTCCAGCTTACGTCGTCACCGGTCCGAATTATACTTTTGGGCGATTCGGGCGCGGCAATGGGCGTTTACTCCTGCGCGAGGGCGAAAATTACGGCTTCAAAGCGGAAGTTTGTCAAAGCTTCACGGTCGATAGAAAGATTGTCAGCAGTACCAGAATTCGCGCACTGATTGCGGCGGGCGATTTGATTTCCGCTAATCAACTTCTGGGAAGAAATTTCACTTATTCCGGAAAAGTCGTAAATGGCGACCGGCGCGGACGCAAAATCGGCTTCCCGACTGCTAATCTCGAAATTTCAGACCGCAGAGCTATGCTTCCGAACGGCGCGTATATCGTTCGCGTCAAAGTTCGTGGCAAATTTTATAACGGCATTGCCAACATCGGCGATAATCCAACTTTTAAGGTCGCGAAACGCCGTCTGGAAGTTTTTATCGACCATTTCAGCGAAAATATCTACGGTGAGGAAATTTTTATCAGTTTCATCAGCAAAATTCGCGACGAAAAAATTTTTAGCTCCGTCGACGATTTAAAAACTCAACTCAATGAAGATTTAAGGATAATGCGAAATGCCACAGCTAATTAAAATCCATAGTTTAGGCTCATCGGGTGAAGGCGTCGGCAAACTCGATGAGCTTATTATTTTTGTCGAAGGCGCACTGCCCGGCGAAGAAATTTTAGCCGAAATTCAAACGCACAAGAAAAATTACGCCGTCGCTAAGCTTTTAGAAGTCGTAAAGCCTTCGCCCGAACGTACGGAGCCATTTTGCCCGCTTTATAATGATTGCGGCGGCTGTCAGCTACAAAATTTAAGCTATTCCGCGCAGTTGAAGTGGAAACGTCAGCAAATCGTCGACGCGGTCGAAAGAATCGGCAAAATTAACGGCGTGGAAATTCTAAACGCGCTCGGAATGGATAATCCCTTGCGCTACCGCAATAAAATGCAATTTCCTGTCGGGAAAAATCTAAAAATCGGCTGTTATGCTCGCGGAAGTCATAAAATTATCGATACCTCCTCTTGTATGATTCAGAACGCTAAAAATGACGAAATTTTAGCCGCCGTCCGCAAAATCGCCACGAAATTTAACCTTCAACCTTATAACGAGGACACTCACAAAGGTTTTTTACGTCATGTTATGGGGCGCGTCGGTTACAACGGCGAATTTATGATTGTTCTTGTCACTGCCACTAAAAATTTCCCGAATGAAAAGAATTTTATCCGCGCTTTGCTTAAAGAAATCCCAAACGTCACCAGTATTCAGCAAAACGTACAAACTTTTCACAATAACGTTATTTTAGGGCGCGATACGAAAATTTTATACGGAAAACCGACGATTCACGATAAAATTGGCGAATTAACTTTCAATATCTCGGCGCGTTCGTTTTTCCAAGTAAATACCGCGCAGGCTGAAATTTTATACAAAACTGCGCTCGATTTCGCCGAAATTCGCGGAAATGAACTGATTATCGACGCTTACTGCGGCACCGGGACGATTTCTTTGTTTATGGCTAAAAAAGTTCGCAAAGTTATCGGAATTGAAGTCGTTTCTTCCGCTATCAGCGACGCAATTAAAAATTCCCGCCAAAATCATATCAAAAACGCTGAATTTATCGTCGGCGACGCCGTAAAAGTCATTCCGAAGCTTTTTAACGACGGAATTTACGCTGAAATTGTTATCGTCGACCCGCCACGCGCTGGTTGCGATAAAAAAGTTCTCGAAACATTCGCCGCCATGAATCCAGAAAGAATTATCTACGTTTCCTGCAATCCCGCCACTTTAGCTCGCGATTTGAAGATTTTAGACGATTTCGGCTATAAAACTAAAAAAATTCAGCCCGTCGATATGTTTCCATTCACTTCGCACGTTGAAAGCGTCGCTCAACTCGTTAAATCATAAAAAAAATCGCCGTCCAAATAGCGTGACGGCTTTTTTATTGAAAAAATCGTTTCTGCGTTGTAAAATGTGTTTATCACCGCCGTGAATCCCTTCAGGCGAGGGAAGGGAGGTGATATTTTGGAAGATTTCCTTTTCTGGTTAATTAAGACGATAGGTGACTCCGTCATTGGCTATGGCGTCCACCGCGTGCTCGACTTCTTGCGCAAACGTCGGTGATTCGGGCACTCTACAAAGGGTTCCACTTCGACCCAGCCCCGCTCTCGGCGGGGTTTTCTGTTTTTAAAGCGCGAAACCTCCAATCGTTGGCTAGACGAAAGGAGGCGGCACGTTTGGTGATACTTTGGAGTTTCTTTTCTGGTTGAATTTATTATATCAGCCAAAAATCCCTTTTGCAAGCCAATTTGTTTGAAAAAATCGTTTCGGAGTTGTAAAAATTCCGCAAAGTGCTCAACTTCTTGCGTAACAAGCGGAATTGTAATGGAATCGAAGTTGCGAAAGCCGAAAAAGTTGGCGAAATGGTGTTTAAGCTCTTTTTAGTCATGAAAATTACCTTTAAAGCCATTATAACATAAAAAAACGCCAGTGAAAGGCGATTTTCGGGCGCGAATAACGAAATCCTATATATGGGGGGCGGTTTTGTAAAATGGGCGTTGAGATTTTTAGCTGTGGACAGTTTCGCAAAAGAATTGTACAATCGGGCGGTAAAGGAGAATTTAACATGCGTAAAAAATGGCAGATGAGAGAATCGAATCCAGAGACGGTGAAAAAAATCGCTGAGGAATTGGGCATAAGTGATTTGACGGCGAAAGTATTATGTCAACGCGGGATAAGAGACGCGCAAGCGGCGAAAAATTATTGGGAGCCGGAAAAATCGCCATTTCACGACCCGTTTTTAATGTTAGGAATGCGAGAGACCGTTGACAGAATCAAAAAGGCATTGGACGCGGGCGAAAAAATTTGCGTGTATGGAGATTATGACGTTGACGGAATGAGCGCGTCAGCGATTTTAATTCGGACGCTAAGACGCTACGGCGCGAACGTAGAAAGTTATATACCGGAGCGTTCAGAAGGTTACGGGCTGAATATTCCTGCGCTGAAAAAGATTGCGGCGGACAATTTCGGGCTTTTAATCAGCGTAGATTGCGGAATCACGAACGAAAAGGAAATATGCGCGGTGAAAGATTTAATTGACGTGATAGTAACCGACCACCACTTACCCGCGCTGGAAAAAGTTCAATCGGCGGTCGCGGTAGTCAATCCGAATCAGAAAAATTGCCCATATCCTGAAAAAAATTTATGTGGAGCGGGCGTTGCGTTCAAAATAAGTCAAGCACTGGCGCAGGAATTTAACGGAATAGAAATTCAGAGCTACACAACGGACATAGAGCTAGCCGCGCTGGCGACAGTGGCAGATTTAGTGCCGCTCGTCGGGGAAAATAGAAAAATTGTGCGCATTGGCTTAAAAATAATGCGCGAAACGCCATGCATAGGCTTAAACGCGCTAGTAAACACGTCAGGGACTGGAAAAAAGAGAATTTCGGCGGGTCACGTGGCATTTCAGATTGCGCCGCGCTTAAATTCGGTTGGGCGGCTGAAAACGGCAAGCGAAGGGCTAAAACTTCTTTTAATAGAGGACGAAGAGGAAGCGAGAGTATTAGCGCGGCGATTTAACAAGTTGAACCAGAAGCGCAAGGAAATAGAGGACAAAATTTTATTTGAAGCGGAAGAAAAAGTGCGAATCATGCGCGAAGAGCGCGGCGGCGACTTAAGCACGCTAGTAATTGCGGGCGAAAAGTGGTTAGAAGGCGTAATTGGCTTGACGGCGTCGAAATTGGTTGAGCGATACAATTTGCCGACGATAATTTTGACGACGCAGGACGGAATAAGTTATCGGGGCTCATGTCGGAGCATTTTAACGTTGCACATGAAAAACGCGCTTGATTCGATGGCGGAATTGCTTGAGCAATACGGCGGGCACTCTCAAGCGGCAGGATTAAGCATTTCGGCGAAAAATTTGGAGGAATTCGCGTTGCGGTTTGATAATTATGTTCGTAGGAAGTTGAGCGACGAAGATTTTCAGCCGATATTGAATGTGGACGCGATAATTGACCCTGCGCAGATAAATTTAGAGGTTGCGCAAGAATTTGTGAACTTTGAGCCGTATGGAATAGGAAATCCGCGCCCTGTGTTGGGATATAAGAATTTTCGCGGGAGTTCAGCGCGTACAATGGGCAAAGACGGAGCGCATTTGAATTTTGCGATAGATTTGGAGAAAAATATCCGTGCGGTGGCGTGGAATTGTGGAAATCTTGCGCCGCTGGTGGAAAATGAAGCGATAGACATAGCCTACGAGCCGGAAATCAACGAATGGAGAGACGAAGTGCGGATACAGTGCAATATTTCGAGTTTGGAGCCGGCAGAAACGGGCGAATTGATATTAGAGCGGGAAAAAATGCTTGAGATATATAATTTTTTGCGTCAAGCGCGGAGTATGACGGAAAAATTTAATTTATGTGCGCTCGTGAAGGAATTTAACAGCCAAAGCGGGCAAAATTTATCGACGTATGCATTTGACGGGGTGATAAAGATATTTGAGGAGTTAGGATTGCTGATAATTGACGTGGAGAAGAGTACATTTGAGTTACCGCGCCCGAAAAACAAATTGGAGCTGAGAAATTCGCGAACATACAGGCTAGAAAGTAAAAAATCGGAATATCGGGAGCCGGTGAGCGGGAAAATCATTTCGTTAGCGGAAGAAGTCAAGCGGCGGTCGATGAAAATGTAAAAAAAAAATTTAATCCTGTCGAAAGGCGGGAAATTTTTTTTGTAGACAGTTTGAATAAAGAATTGTACAATCAAAAAGGGGAATGGAGGCGAGAAAATGAACGACAAGGGAAAACCACCCGTTACGATAAAATTTTTAATGGACACGGTGAAAAGTTACCAACCCGAAGCGGATTTGGGCTTGATAGAGCGAGCGTATTTGGTGGCGAAAGAGGGACACGCCGGACAAACGCGGGCATCGGGCGAGCCATATATAAATCACCCGTTGAATGTTGCGGCGATTTTAGCGGAACTGCAAATGGACGACACGACGATAGCCGCCGCCCTTTTGCACGATGTAGTTGAGGACACACTTTTCACGCTAGATGAAATACAAGACATGTTCGGCGATGAAATTGCGCTATTAATCGACGGCGTAACAAAAATCGGACAAATTTACTTTAAAACTAAGGAGCAACAGCAAATTGAAGCGTATCGCAAGCTGATAATCGCGACGGCAAAAGATTTGCGAGTAATTTTGATAAAACTAGCCGACCGCCTGCACAACATGCGGACTTTAAAATTTATGCGCGAAGATAAACGCAAACGTATTGCGCAGGAAACTATGGAGCTTTACGCGCCGCTTGCAAATCGGTTAGGAATATCGAATATCAAATGGGAGCTGGAAGATTTATGCCTGCGCTATCTTGAGCCGGATATTTATTATGATTTAGTCGAGCACGTCAAGCAGAAACGGCGCGAGCGGCAAATTTATATCAGCGAGGCAGTTCGATTGATTGAGGAAGAGTTTGACGAATTAGAAATACACGCTTCGATAACCGGACGCGCTAAGCATTTCTACAGCATTTATAAGAAAATGTCGCGGGAGAATAAAGAAATTGGCGAGATATATGACTTGTCGGCGGTGCGAATTTTGGTTGACGATGTAAAGGACTGCTATAATGTTTTGGGCGTGATTCATGCAAAGTGGCGACCGATTCCGGGACGATTTAAGGATTATATCGCAATGCCGAAAAGCAATGGCTATCGTTCGTTGCACACGACGGTTATGGCGTTGGGCTATCCGCTAGAAATTCAGATTAGGACTTTCGCCATGCATAAAATTGCAGAGTATGGAGTTGCGGCGCATTGGAAGTATAAAGAAAGCGGCGCGTCCAAAGCCGCCAACAGCGACCGTGACCAAAAAATTTCGTGGCTTAGGCAAATGGCGAAGTTGCAGAAGGAAATCAAAGACCCGAAAGAATATTTAGAGGCATTGAAGTTAGACTTTTTCAGCGACGAAGTTTTTGTTTTCACGCCGGGCAGAGATTTAGTTGTCCTGCCGAAAGGTTCTAATCCGATTGACTTTGCCTACAGAATTCATACTGAAGTTGGGCATCACTGCGTAGGCGCGAAAGTCAACGGAAAAATCGTCCCGCTTGAATACAAATTGCAGAACGGCGACTTTGTCGAGGTCGTAACTAATCGTTCAAACAACGGACCGAGCCGCGATTGGCTAAATATTGTTGCGTCGAGCGATACGCGCAGTAAAATTCGTTCGTGGTTCAAAAAGGAAAATCGCGAAGAAAATATCGAGCACGGGCGCGAGCTTATCGAAATTGAACTTAAAAAGCTTGGCTACGTTCCCAAAGATTTGCTCAAGGAAAATCGGCTGGAAAAAGTCGCTAGGCGCATGAACATTGACAACGAAGACGATTTACTTGCCGGAATTGGCTATGGCGGAACTTCAATTCATTCAGTGATAACAAAGCTTGTCGAGTTGCATAAAAAGGAGCTTGCCGACAGCAATTCGCCAGACGTCTCCGCACTTCTTGCCGAGATTAAAAAAATCCCCGAACGCAAGCAGGATAATTCCGAACACGGCGTGTTAGTTGAGGGCGAGCGCGGATATTTCGTGCGGCTGGCGAAATGTTGCAATCCAATTCCAGGCGACGAAATTGCCGGCTATATTACTCGTGGAAACGGAGTTTCCATTCACCGTACAGATTGCCCGAACATTTTAAACAACGTGACCGATTTAAATCGCATGATTGAAGTTAGCTGGGACACGGCGAACGATAATCTTTACACGGTCGAGCTTGAAATTGTCTGCGAAGATAAAACGGGCGTTCTTGCCGATTTAATCGCGGTGCCCGCTGAAATGAAATTGAATCTGCATTCGATACACGCCGTGCCAAATAAAACTAATAAAACTTCGACGGTTAATCTTGGCATTGAAGTTAAGAACGCGGCGCAGGTCGAAACCGTTCTAAATAAGTTGCGGCGCGTCGAAAAAGTTTACAGCGTGACGCGCCCGATGAAAAAGCAATTAGGAATTATGAATTAGGAATGAGGAATGAATTTGGCTTTTTAATTCCTAATTCCTAATTCCACATTCCTAATTGGTTTTGGAGGTGTTTGCTTGGAAGGAATTTATTTAATATTAGTGATGATAGTGACGGGCGGCGCGATAGCGTTTATCGGCGACAAGCTAGGCACGAAAATAGGCAAGAAACGCCTTTCGATACTCGGCTTGCGCCCGCGTCATACGTCAATGGTCGTAACGGTCGTGACAGGTTGCCTGATAACGGGACTGTCAATCGGATTTATGGCACTTATCTCCGAAAACGTTCGCACGGCTCTTTTCGGCATGGAAGAATTGCGCCAGACAATGGACTTGACGTTAAAAGAACTCGACGAGGCGACCGAAAATCTTTCCTTAGCGCAATCCGAATTTGAAAAGGCGAACTCAAATTTACGGGAGTCGAAAGAAGAAATTCTCGTGCTAAAGGGCGAACAGGAAGAACTCCGCGCAGAATCCGACCGGCTCAAGGAAGGTAACGAACGACTTGAGGCGACGAACTCCGAACTTTCCGCGCAGAACGAAAATCTTTCTGGCGCAAACGCCACGCTTGAGGCTGATAATAAAAAGCTCGGCGAATTCAACGTGACGCTGACCGCCGATAACGAAAAACTTTCTTCCGACAACGAAAAGCTTAACTCCGATAACAGCGAACTTGAGGAGCGCAATAAACGCCTGCGCGAAGGCATTATCGCAATTCGCGAAGGTGATATAACGTTGCGGGCGGGCGAAGTTCTTGCCAGTGGAATCATACGCGGCGGGCAGACTGCCGAAGAAATTTCAAACGCCATTAACGAGCTTGCCGAACAGGCGACGCAACTTTTGATTGCTCGTTTCGGCGGCGACGAAGATAATTCGGTTTGGATATATCAACCGGAACTTCAGCGCGTCATTTCTGAAATTGAAAGTGGCGGGCGCGAAGTGGTTTTAAGAATTTCGGCGGCGGGCAATTTGGTACGCGGCGAACCCGTGCGCAGTCGGCTTGAGGTTTATCCGAATAATTTAGTTTTCAAAAAGGGCGAAGTAATTTTTTCCAAAGAATACGAACTTAGCGGCGAAGAAAATCAGCCCGAATTAATTTTGCGCGACTTTCTGACGGAGATAAATCAAATTGCGGTCGAAAAGGGAAGTTTAGCAGACCCGCTAACAGGAAGCGTCGGAAGCATGGACGGTACGCAACTTTATGAAATAATTGATTCGTTAATGACGGCGAAAGGAAAAGTTTTACTGACGGCGAAGGCTCGCAACGAAACGACTTCGATTGGGCCTTTAAGATTGAATATAAAATTGGAGCAAAGATAATGTTTATGGGAATAGACCCCGGACGCGACAAATGCGGCGTGGCGATTTTGAGCGCGACGGGCGAAATAAAGTATCAGCACGTCGTCCCGACAGAAGAACTCGACACAGTGATAAAAAATCTTGCGGCGCAGTTCTATATAGAAAAAGTGATTCTGGGCGACGGCACGACACATAAGGCGGCGGCAAAGAAAATTTCGGCGGCTGGCTTAACATTTCAACTGGTTGACGAAAAGCATACGACAGAGGAAGCACGGCGCGAATTTTGGAAGAAAAATCCCCCGCATGGTTGGCGAAAATTTTTGCCTACATCAATGCAAGTGCCACCCGAACCCGTCGACGCCATAGTTGCTGAAATTTTAGTCAGGAGATATATACAATGCTAGATACTATGAAAAATGTTATCGAGATTATCAAGGAAAATTTCCCGAACGGGATACGCGACGATTTCATTGATACAAACAAAGTTTCGCGCATTTACTCGGCAAGCTATGACAGCGAGCACATTTCGCGCAATTACATTGTAGAAATTATTCGCGCAAACGGCATTGAGGACGGCGGGCGATTTTATTTCATTTCTAACGAGGCGACCGAAAATATTCGGCATTTTCTCGACGAAATTTTGAGCGCAAATTCAATCGCCTACTATACTAAAATTCACGAAAAGCATTCGGACTTTTTTGCCGCTACGCATGTTTTTTCGCCCGACGTTTTGAAAAAGATTTTACAGACGGCTGTTGGCGGACATTTTTATTTTTCTGAATTCTGCTCGGCGAAAAGAGCCGTACGCCTTGATTATTTAATCGCGCAGATTTTTACGGCTGCAAAAACTTCTTTGTCGCTTGACGACTTGCAGGAAAAGTTGCCTTACGTCCCGTCCGAAAAAATTTTAGAAGTACTCTCCGACGCGAAAAAATTTCTGCCGACGAGCGCAGGCAAGTTCATTCCCTTTTCCAAAATCCAATTCGATACGGACGAGATTGACGCCGCTAAAAAGCAAATTTCTCTGTACATTGACAAAGTTGGCTATGCGATTCCTGAAGATTACAGCTTGTCTTCTAACTTCGCGCTCAATCCCGAAGTCGCCGAAAAGGATATGCGCAATATTATCTACGAAAAATTTTTCTCCGAAAATTTCACAAAGCGCGGTAAACGGCTTTTCAGGAAAGGCGGCGTCAAAATAAGAAACGCAAAAGGCGCAACGAATCAACTTAGGGAATTTATTGCCGAGCAAAACGAATTGTCAGCCGATAAACTTTTTGCCTTTGCTGAAACTTTAGGACTCACTCAAAGGGAGACATTCATTATATTGACGGTCGCTCATGAACAAATGGTTCGCGTCGACAAAGATTTATTCGTTAAAGACGCGCTGATAACTTTCGACGTTGACGAAGTCGACAAGGCTTTAAGACCTTTCGTTAAGAGAAAAATTATTCCCCTGCGCGGCGTCACGAGTTTTACGGGTTTTCCGCCGGTCGAGGGTTATTCGTGGAACTTATTCCTGCTCGAAAGTTTCTTGCGCAAGTACAGCCGTAAATACGTTTACGACGCTCCTGCTCCAAATAGCGTGAACGCGGGCGCAATTTATCCTAAGTCTATGGAATTCGCGGATTATCTTGACGTTCAAGCAACGGTGATTCTTCAAGAAAAGGTGCCGCTCGAAAAATCTGTCGTCGGAGAATTTTTGGTTAGTCAAGGCTATAGGGCAACGCGCATTGACAAAGTTACTGAGCGTGTTATTATTCGAGCGCAAGAAATAATTAGCGAAAGGCATTAAAATGTATGCTTATAATTTCGACGAAGAGACCGGCGGCATTTTGCTGATAGATACCGAAGCTCCTATGTCTAAGGAGCCGCGTCCCGTCTACGCTGAAGAAATGAATATTTTGGGCTTTGACCGCCGCTGGCATTACGAAAATCAAAATGACGTTCCATACCTTTGGGCGGAGGCGAGCAACTATTTTTATCGCGGGAAAAAAATTGCCGTCGTCAAGGGCGGTTCCCTTTATGAAAAGCCTGCGCTTGAGTTCATCGAGGAAGACGGCTTGGCGGAAGGCGAAACGCTTTTGCCCGTCGACCTAAAGAAGATATCCGAGAAAAATTTTGAGCTTATGGAGAACTTGCGCCAAGCGACCATTAAGCGCATTTACAATTATTGGCGGCGTATGCACACGCGGCTTGATTGTTTTCATGTTGCCTTCAGCGGCGGAAAAGATTCTGTCGTTCTGCTGGATTTAGTCAAGCACGCCCTGCCTAAGGCGTCTTTTATCGTCGTGTTCGGCGATACGCACATGGAATTTCCCGACACCTACAAAATTGTTGACACTGTCGAAAAACAATGCAAGGCTGAAGGGATAGGATTTTATCGCGCCGCGTCGAAAATGTTGCCCGAAGAGTCTTGGAAACTTTTTGGCGCGCCGTCGAGAATACTTCGCTGGTGTTGTAGCGTCCATAAAGCCGCGCCGCAAACTTTGAAAATTCGCGAAATTTTGGGCAAGCCCGATTATGTAGGAGCGGCATTTGTAGGAGTTAGAGCTCATGAAAGCTTATTACGCTTAGGATATGACATTGAAGGTTTTGGAGAAAAATTACGTGGACAATATGCTCATCATTCGATTTTGGAATGGAACGCGGCGGAAATTTGGCTTTATATTTTCATACACAATTTGCCGATTAATGAAACCTACAAGAAAGGCAATTCCCGCGCAGGTTGCTTATTCTGTCCTCTTGCAAGTAGTAAAAATAATTTTTTCAAAATGCAGGGATACAAGCAATCAATCGAGAAATATATATCGCTTACATTTTCAGCTTTAAATCCAGATAATACTGATGATTCATATGTAAAGGGTGGTGCTTGGATAGTTCGCAGAAGTGGCAGAGATTTAAAAAATCCCGTGACCAATTACCGCGAAGAAATTTCCGGCGATTATCTTTATATCACCGTCACGGCTCCCAAAACCGATTGGCGCGAGTGGATTAAAACTATCGGCGAGCCTGCCTTCCCTTACGAAGTCAACGAAGCGGAAGATAAAACCATTATTGCGAAAGTCAATGTTGCTTACGACAAATCGCCTGCTATGAAAATTTTTAAGTCAGTCTTTCATAAGGCGGCAGCGTGCGTAGGTTGCGGTGTCTGTGAATCGAACTGTAGACACGGCGCGATTTCTTTCAAGGACGGCTTGCACATTGACGAAAAAAAATGCGTCCATTGTCTTCAGTGTCATGATATAGAAAACGGTTGTCATTTATATGATTCTACAAGAACTACAAAAGAAGGAGTCGATGTTAAATTGAAAGGTTTAAATATTTTTAATACCCACGCTCCCAAACCTGAATGGATAAAATTTTTCTTTGATAAAGGAAATGATTTTTTCTCTTTGAATCAAATGGGAGCTCCACAAGTAAAAAGTTTTAAACACTTCTTGCTTGATTCAGAAATGATAAACAGTACAAATTTGAAAGTATCGAAAACATTTAATCTAGTAAAAAAAATTGGTGTCAATGCTACTACAACATGGGGAATTATTCTTATCAATCTTACTTATAATAATAAGCAAATTAGATGGTATGTAGACAATATGCCAATAGGGCAAACATTTTCAGCTAAGGAAATTAAGGATAAGTTAATTTCTATGGAAATTTCTACTACAAATGCATCTCATATTACTTCAGCTTTTAAGCGGCTGTGCGAAATTCCGTTGGGTACAGAGTTGAACTTCGGGACGACGACAAGCGACGGGAAAAATCTATCGACGTTGACGCGCACCAAAGCGAAAGTCGACGACGGACGAGTTGTCTTGTACGCGCTGTATAAATTCGCGGAGGCGTCGGACGGTTGGTATCAATTCAACTTGTCGCGGCTAATGAGCGATTCTGATTCAGCGGGTGTGAGTCCGTCAAAAATTTTCGGCATCGACCGCGAGGAAATGCAACAATTTCTGAACGGACTGTCGGCGAATTATCCCGACTTCATCAGCGCGACTTTCACCCACGACCTTGAAAAAATTTCGCTCGTCGCGGAAAAGACTTCGCAGGACGTTTTAAAATTGTTTAACCGTTAAGGAGGGACGGCTTTGGCATACGAACCTAATAAGTATCTTGAGTACTTCGAGATTGACGAGGGCTATTACCCCGAAATCAACGAAAGCTCAATCAAAGACCCGAAAAACAGGTGGCAATATACCTTTCCGCACAAGGATATTGTCGCGCTGTTGAAAATGACTGAGCGTGCGTTATCGCGTTCGGAAAAGAAAAGTTTGTGGATTGAAGGCTCTTACGGAACGGGCAAGTCGCGTATTCTCTGGATGATGCAAAATCTTTTGTCGTGCCCTGAAAGCGACTTCGACGCCTATTTTGACGAGTACGACAATTTACGCGATGAAATTGATTTGCGCGAACGCCTGCGCACAATTCGCAACGGCAAAGTCATTACGGCTGCCCGCTATGCTACCGGCGATATAACTTCCACGCGGAAATTGATTTTTGCCGTTTTCGAGAGTTTATCCGCCGCGCTCAAAAAGAATGGTTGCAAATTCGACGGCGCAAAAACTCTGCGCGGGAAAATCGCAAACTGGCTTGAATCCGATAGGGCTAATCTTGAACTTTTCCGCGCTAAAATCCAAAAGCCCGAATATCGCATGTCCGCAACTTTGGCAAGTCGTAGCGCGGAAGAAATTATCGAACGCCTCAAAAACCCCAACGCGGAAGTCTCTCTTCTTGTCGAAGATATTTTGAAACTCGGCGAGCGCGAAGGCATTTTGGCATTCAATATCAACATGAAGGAATTGACAGAATGGATTGCCGAAGTTATCACCGAAAATGATTTAAAGGCGATTATCCTGTTTTGGGACGAGTTCTCTAAGTTCTTCGGCAACAACCGTAATAACCTGGACGAATTCCAGCGGCTAGCGGAACTGTCGAATATCGCGCCGTTTTATCTGGTCATTGCAACGCACGAATCACAAAGTTTAGCCGGCGAGGGCGACCAAGCATTTCGCATTGTCAGCGACAGATTCAACCATATGAATATCACTATGCCCGATAATATCGCGCTTGAACTCGTCGGGCACGCGCTGAAAGTCAAAGACGTTGCCAAAACCGAATGGGAATATATTTCCGCCGCGCTTAGGGAACGTACTGCCGAGCCGCGCAAAGCTGTTATGGACTTCGTTAAAATTCGTGACGAAAAAATTCTAACCGACATTTTACCGATTCACCCGATAACAGTAATTCTGCTGAAAAATCTTGCGTCGTACTTCGCCTCCAATCAGCGGAGTATTTTTAATTTCATAAAGAACAGCGACCCGAATATAAAAGCATTCCAAGAATTTATCGCGACGAAAAGCCCCGAAGAAGGCGACCTTTTGACGATAGATTATCTGTGGAATTTTTTTTACGAGAGCGGCACGGACGAACACGGCGGCAACGTCGGACGCATGAATTTAAAACCGTCAATTCGCGCAATTCTCGACTCCTACGCGCTGAACAAAGAAAGATTGAATCTCGATGAGCAAGTTGTTTTGAAAACGGTTTTGCTTTTCCAGGCGATTGACCAAGAATCCGGCGGTAGCGTCGACCTTTTCCACCCGACAGAAAAAAATTTGGAGCTTGCCTTCACTGGCGTCGCCGATATGGAAAATGGACGCGCCGTCACTATAGCTAGCGATTTAGTTCGTAAAGAATTTTTATTCAAGAAACCGGGCAGACCTGGTGAACCGGATACTTTCGCGGCAATGGCTCTGGGCGGCGATTTTGCGGAAATTGAGCGGCTGAAAAAATCCATTTCTGAAACCGTGAGGACTGCCGAACTTGTGGAAAGTGCTAAGCTACTTGAAACAATAACTCTGACTGCGGCGCAAAAATCTCGCTACATTCTGCACGCCGTAACTACCGATAATTTCACGCTGACAATAAATCGAATCACTAACGAAAAAGAAAATTATAAAATCAAGGCGGTTGTCTGCTTTGCCCGCAACGAGGACGAACAGAATAAAATTTATAATCTGGTCGTCGGCGCAATTCGCAACGAACGCTATCACAGGCTGGTTTTTATTGACGCATCGTCCAATCTGATAAACCGCGAAGTCTTCACGCGCTGGATTGAAAACGCCGCGAACGAAAAATATTGGCGTAGCAAAGAACCTTCCCTTGCCGATAAAATGAAAAATAACGCCGCCGATTGTCTCAAGGAGTGGTATAACTCTTTCGCGGACGGCTCTTTTGTCTACTATCCCGCCACGAAAACTAATGACGAAAAGCGCAACGGCATTTCCTGTCAAAGTGCAGACAAGATCACCGACGAGCTTAAAGACAACGTGCGCCGCCTTTATCCTTATTCCTTCGACAACGCAAATATCACGGACACGCTTTTTTTGTCTACAAATTTGAAACGTCTTTCCGAAGCGGGCATAAAACAGGAAGAATTTTCCATGCTCAAGGTAAGCTCAATTAAAATTATTCTTCGCGACGCTTGGCAAATGTCCGATAAGTATTGGGAAGTTTATCCTCATGCAAATATTTCGCGCTTGAAAATCCAACTCGATGCGCTGATTAAAAATGGGATTGAAAAGAATTCTAATATTTCCTTCGACGATATTTTTAGTTGGCTGATTGAGCGCGGATTTATGCCGGTGAATATTTATGCGTTCTTGACGGGCTTTTTGCTTAAAGAATATGCTGGCGACCCTTACCGATTCAGCGCGGGTATCGACGGCAATTTAGGCGGCGCAATGAGCGTCCAGAAGTTGGCGGAATGTATTAACGACAGTATCAAGCAAGCACTTTCGCCCGCAAGAAATTATCGTCCGAAATATCTTGAGATTATGTCGCCAAATCAGCGGCAGTTCATGGAGTTTGCGTCAGAAATTTTCGGCGTGGCGGAAGATGTTTCCGTTGAGCAGAGTGCGCAGAAACTTCGCTTGAAACTGAAAAATTTAGGCTATCCGCTGTGGTGCTACGTTGAAGCGGCGGAAGATGATTATAGAAATTTTTTACAGCTATTGACAGAGATTGCCAATTCAAAGCAGGCAGTCAGCGTATCGGCTTTGGCGGAACGTGCCGGACAATTTTTGAAGAATAATCCTGCTGCCTTACAAGATTTAAAAATTTTCTTAACGGCTCAAAAGGGTTGCGAAATTTTTAGCGACTTCGTTAAAAATTTTGAGGACGGAATAATTTTCGACTTGGCGCAGGAAATTGGAATAGAAAATCCCGTTGTGGAATGTCAAAGACGAATAACCGCAGGCGACGGAATTTGGTTGCATGATAAGGAAACTGCTATTGACGACTTGAAAAAATTGATTGTCGACTGGCAGATTGTCGCGCAAAGTCATAAATTCGGCATTGACGGCAAGTCGCTTAGTGAATGCGTAAAAAATTGGGCGGGGCATTGCCGCTTCAATCTGAAAATCCCTGCCGACGTAATCAGCGATTATTATCCGGCGTTGAAAAATTTCTTCGCCACGTTGAAAGAAATTTGCGAGCGCGGAGAAATTCCCCAAAGCAAGAGGGACTTTTTTTTATGCCAACTTATAGACAACGCCGAAATTATTCGCGACGCGCTTTCCGAGCCGCTTAGAATTTTGCGCGATAAATATTATTATCAGCTAACCGGCTTGAACGAAGAGGAAATTAAAGAGCTACATAGTTGCTTATCCAAAGACTCGTTCACTGATTCGCAAGGACGCTATCATAAAAATGTTGACGATTTGGCGAAGAAAATCAAAAGCAAACAGTTAAAGAATAATCTGCTGGAGTTGTGGGAGAAAATTGCCGGAAATAATTCGCCGCGTGAATGGTCGAAAGCTTATCGCACGCCGATTTTGGCAATGGTGCCGCAGTCGGAACAGGATACCGCCCGAAAAGTTTTTGCTATCCTAATGGCAAATGCGCCGGAAGAAAAAGACGTTCAGTTCGCGATTGATTATCTGGAAAAGCAGCCGAATTATTTCACCGCGCTCAATGATAAACAGCAAATTGAAGAGGCTTTTCGCAGGGCGATTATTGACGAAGATTATCGCGTTTTGCTTGACGACAACGACGAAGTGCGCGACGAGTTGGAACGGCAATTTAAGGGCGACGCTTTTCAATGGTATCCTAATCTGCGCGTTAAAGAAATCGTCGAGAAATTTGCCGAGAATAAATATTACAGCGGCGGGGCTTATGACAAATTAATTGCTCGAGTTATGCGAATGCCCAATGAAGACGCAAAAAAACTTTTGATTGCATTGCTGAATAAAAATTTTGAGGTGGGCTTGAAACTTTTAAGGGAGGCTTGAGCGTGGAAATTTTAAGCGTTGAGGAAGCCGCCAAGAAAATTCGCCTTTATCTAAGCCGCGACACGTTGCGCCCCTACTTTATCATTTCGGACGGCGCGGCTGATTTTAAAAAACACTTCGGCGACTTCGATAAGATTTACATTTCGGATTTATGCAAAGGCGATTTTTTACTTGATGCTGATTTACTCGTCGAAAAGCTGAACGCGCTGACAAATAACGCGGTTGTCTTCGGCTTAGGCGAGTATATTTTTTTCACCGCGCAGGAAGATATTCTGCGGGCGTTGCAGGATAAAAATTTTAATCGAAAAGTCATCTTCGTCTGTCGAGGCATTGCGAACTTGTTGGAGCGTCTCGCCGACGAAGATTTTAAATTTCGGACGAATCAAATTTGCCGCATCGAAGGTAAAATAAATTTTTCCGTCGTGAAATATAATCCCGCGCTAAATTTCCCGACCGACGCCCAAAATTTTTCCGAACTGTTAAAGCTTGCGGAGAGCGGCAAAACTTCGGCGACCGTGCAAACAAATTTGCCGCTTGAAAATGTCACGGCAATAGATAATTTTTACGACGCGATTAAAAATCGGGAGCCGCATTTCAACATTTCTCCCGATGCGTTAAACGATTGGCAATGGCAAGAATATTTTTCCGATGAAAATTGCGAAGGCTATCCGCCCGAACATTGGCGTAGCTTTGCGGCGGGATTCAGGAATAAAATTTCTAATCCGTACTTGCGCTTTGTCTTTACTCGCTCTGCAAACTTTGAGGCGTATCGTAAAAATTTATTCTTTGCGCTACTTGACGTTAAGGACGAAAAAACTTTTGCGGAATTCTATTCGCTGAGGAAAGCCGCCGTCAAAAATATTTCGTCGCCGTATCTCGCCGAGTATATTGAGCGGTTGAAAACTTTTCCAGACACTATAAAATATTTGACGGATAATACTGCCCAAGAGCGTCGCGCAATGATTGAAGCCGCGCAGGGCAAAGAAAAAATTCCCGACGTATTCAAGCGAAATTATCCGGCAATGAGCGATTATCTGACGGATTACGACTCCGGCGACGCGGAGATTACGAATTATTTTCGGCAGTACAAAAAAATTAAGCTGTGTAACGTCGACGACGAAAATTTTAAAAGTCGCGTGCGAGAGTTGGCGACGCAAAGACCGTATAATAAATTCGAGACGCGACAAAAGATTTTAGACGGAGCAGACAAAACGGCGAAGCTGTATTGGCTGGATGCGCTCGGAGTTGAGTTTTTAAGTTATATCAAGGCGCGGTCGACGCAACTTGAACTTTTCACGACGATTAAAATTGCGCGTGCCGAATTGCCGACGCTGACAGCGCAGAATAAAAATTTCTACGACGATTGGCGCGGCGATAAGTTCAATAAAAATCAACAGCTGGACGAGCTGAAACATACGCCCGAAAATTTCGACGCGGACGGCAAATGTTCTGCGCCGACTTACCTTGACGACGAACTTGCAATTATCGACGCCGCGCTTGACGAAATAAAAAATTCTCTGGCGAATAATCACGCTGCGAAAATTATTCTGACTTCAGACCACGCCGCGAGCCGCCTTGCCGTAATGTTCGGACGCGAAAATAAATTCAAAATGAATTCTGCCGGCGAACATTCCGGACGCTGTTGCCCGATAAATGCGCTTGACGAAAAGCCAAATTGCGCGACAGAGGAAAATGGCTGGTGGGTTTTGGCGAATTATGATAAATTTGCGGGCGGGCGGTTATCATCGGTCGAAGTTCATGGGGGCGCAACGTTGGAAGAAATTTTGGTGCCGGTGATTGAATTCAGCTTGCAAGGCGCGAATGTTGAAGTTAAAATCGAGCCGCAGAAAAAATCTGACGATGCTTTTGATTTTCTTTTGGATTGACGGGGGCAAGCAATGGAACAGCGATTAAAAAAGATTTTCGCCGATATGGTCGTTTATAAGGATTTAAAGAACAGTAATTTTTTCTCCGCGCTAAGTCTGCCGTCATTTATGCGCGATTGGCTTTTGCGACGATTCGAGGACGCCGACGGCAAATTTGACGCGGACGAACTTTCCGATTTCATACGGCGATTTATTCCGAAAAAAGACGACTGGAAAGCGATTAAGAGCCGCATTGTTATGGAAAATGAGCACGTCAAACTTTTGGCGAAAATATCCATTGAAATTGACATTGCAAACGGTGCGGCGTCGTTTTCTCTTCCTGACTTCGGGCTTGCGGCTAAGGAAACTATGATTGACGAGAATATTTGGTATCTCTACAAAGATGAACTGGTTGGCGGGCGCGAGGTTTGGGGCATGATTGAGTTGGGCTATCGTCCGCCCGATTATGATGCTCGTCCTAAAATTCCTGGCAAAATTCGCCTGTTGAAGTTCAAAAACTTTTGCCCGTATAAAATCGACTTGGACTTTTACAAGGATGCACGGAAAAATTTTTCGTTCGATGAGTGGCTACAAATTCTTTTGGGCGCGATTGACTATAACGCGGCAGGTTACGAGCACGAAGAAGAAAAATTGACAATGTTGACGCGACTTTTGCCCTTCGTCGAGAAGCGATTAAATCTGATTGAGCTTGCGCCAAAGGGAACGGGCAAATCTTATGTTTTCGGGCAAGTCAGTCGTTTTGGTTGGCTATCGAGTGGCGGAATTATGAGCCGCGCAAAAATGTTTTACGACATGCAGAAACGGCAGGAAGGTCTTGTCGCCTACAATGACTTCGTGACGCTGGACGAGGTGCAAACAATTTCTTTCAAGGATACGGACGAAGTGCGCGCCGCTTTGAAAGGTTTTCTGGAAAATGGTGTTTACACGGTCGGCAATCACTCCAACAACGCCGACGCCGGAGTTATTTTGAGCGGCAACATTGCAAAGGCAACTATGGACATGGACGGCGTGACAAATATGTTTGACGAATTGCCGACGGTTTTTCACGAGTCCGCGTTGATTGAACGTTTTCACGGCTTTATAAAAGGTTGGAATATTCCGCGCATGAATGACGATATGAAAATTTGCGGCTGGGCTTTGAACTCTGAATATTTTTGTTCAATCCTGCACGAACTGCGCGAAGACGTGAGTTATCGGGCGATTGTCGATAAGCTCGTTAAAGTTCCCGAAAAAGCCGATACGCGAGACACTGCCGCGATTAAACGGATTGCAACGGCGTACTTGAAATTATTTTTCCCGAACGTCCGCCGCGCAGAAGAGGTCGACAAAGAACTTTTCAACCGATATTGTTTGGAGCGTGCTTGTCAAATGCGTTCAACGATTAGAAAACAACTTGCCCTGCTCGATATTGAATACGCCGGCAAAACTATTCCGAAGTTCGAGGTAATTTAATTGGCTAAGAAAATTTTCAGTTGCATTGCTTGCGGCAAGCGTCCACTTACTAAAAATGAAATCGGCATAAACAAAAAACTCTTGGGCATGAAGTCCAAGAATTTTTATTGCATTGAATGTCTAGCGAATTTTTTGGAAGTCGAGCCGCAAGATATTTTAGATAAGATTGAGGACTTTAAAAATGACGGCTGCAAACTCTTTGAATAAAATCATTTACGCTGACAACGCCGCGACAACTAAAATTGACGACGACGCTTTAGCTTTAATGTTCGACCTACAGAGAAATTTTTTTGCTAATCCTTCTGCGACTTATAAACTGTCGCGCCCGCTAAAAAAAATTCTGCGCGAATCACGGGAGAAAATCGCCGCTTGCATTAATGCCGAACCACACGAAATTATTTTCACGTCGGGCGGCACGGAAAGTGATAATTGGGCGATAAAATCTTCCGTGCTTGCGCATTTGGGCGAACGACCAAATATAATCGCGTCCGCCATTGAGCATAAAGCTATTTTGAATTCCTGCAAGGCAATGGAAAATCTCGGTTGCACCGTAACGAAATTGCCCGTCGATAAAACTGGCGAGGTTAATCCTGCTGACTTGCACGGAAAGATTTTGCCGCAAACAAAGATTATTTCCGTTATGCTTGCCAATAACGAAGTCGGGACGATTCAGCCGGTTAAGTCGCTTGCGGAAATCGCGAACGCGGCAGGAAAAATTTTCCACACGGACGCAGTGCAAGCAGTCGGGCACATTCCCGTTGACGTGAAATTTTTGGGCGTAGATATACTCTCTGCCTCTGCTCACAAGTTCAACGCTCCGAAGGGTATCGGCTTCCTTTACGTTCGCGGCGGGCTGAAACTTTCGCCTTATATTGACGGCGGCGGGCAAGAATTTTCACGGCGTGCGGGAACGGAAAATATTCCTGCGATTGCGGCTATGGCTTTGGCTCTCGAAAATAATTGTCGCAATATGAAAAGAAACGCCGAAAAACTTTCCAGCGTTTCAAAAGTTCTGCTTGATTGCCTAAGAAATATTAACGTCGATTTTATTTTGAACGGCGGAGAAAATCGCCTGCCAGGTCATTTGAACTTGTCGTTTAGAAACTGCGAAGGCGAAACGCTCTTGCATAGACTAGACTTGAAAAATATCTGCGTTGCGACTGGCTCGGCTTGTAATTCTCAGCAAACAAAAATTTCTCACGTTCTGCAAGCTTTAAAAGTTCCGGAAGATTATATTCGCGGGACAATCCGAATTACCTTTGGAAAAGAAAATTCCTGTGATGACGCGAAAACTATTGGCAGGGAGTTAATAAAAATTCTTCCTAAAATTTCTTAGTTGTGCGAGCTTCTGCAATTCGTTCTGAAATTTCTTCCAAGCTACGTCCGCCCGCTGACTCGACTGCCGCTAAAACTGCGCCTTCAACAAGTGGGCAGTCCAGCATTTTGACATTCGGTTTATCTAAATCTTCTAAAACCATTTCGGTTGTCATAACCGCAGAGCCCATATCCATTAGAACAATCACGCCGTCGGAAGAATAAACTTTTTCGACAGCCGCGCAGATTTTATCGTAACTCGTCCCCAAGCTCCCATCTTCCAAACCGCCGGCGGCGGCAAGCGGTGCCGTTTGAGCCATCATGCGCGAAATTTCTACAATACCTTCCGCAAGCTTTTGACTGTGCGAAACTATCACTATTCCGACCATAGCTTATCCCCTTTGCAAAACTTCAAACGCGGTCTGCAACATGAACAGCGACGAAGTTGCGCCTGGGTCTTGATGTCCTAAACTGCGCTCTTTAAGATAGCTTGCGCGTCCTTTCGTAGCGATTATCGTTTTGGTATACTCAACGCCTTTAGCCGCCGCATCAATGCCGTCTGCTAATGCCGCGATTAAATCTTTGCCGCCGTCAATGCCGTCCTTTAAAGCCTTATAAGCCGGACAAAGCGCGTCAAGCATAGTCTTTTCGCCCTCGACAGCTTTACCGCGCATTTTAACGCCGCCAATCGCCGCGTCCAGTGCCGCTACAAATTCTGCGTCCGTGAGTTCCATTTTGCCTTTGCAAACGTTGCCCGCTTTCATGAAAGCTGTACCGTAAAGCGGACCCGACGCACCTCCGACAGTCGATACGAGTTGCGTGCCGACGCCCTTAAGAATTGCGCCAATGTCCTTATCGGCGAAGGTCGGCAATTTTTCCTCAACGCTCTTGAAACCGCGAGCAAGATTTATGCCGTGATCGCCGTCGCCGATTTCGTTATCAAGTTCGGTCAGAAAATCTTTCTCCGCCTTAATCTTTTTGGCGATAGCGGCGATTATCTCCAAAATTTTCTTATTGTCCATATCCTTACCTCTTAAGCGCGGGCGTATCTGCGGGCGCGTCGTAAAGTTTTTTCAATTCGTCGTCAAGGCGCAGAAGCGTTAGCGAAAAGCCTGCCATTTCAATCGAAGTCATATAATTTCCAACCATTGTATCGTAGACTTTGACGCCCGCCGCCGCAAGATAATCTTGCACAAAGTTATTAATTATATAAAGTTCCATAAGCGGCGTTGCGCCCATGCCGTTGACGAGTACGACGACTTCGCGCCCTTTATAATCAATGTCGGCAAGAATTTTATCAAGGAGAGTTTTAGCGATTTCGTCGGCGGTAGCGATTTTGTCGCGATGAGTGCCTGGCTCGCCGTGAATCCCTATGCCAATTTCCATTTCGTTTTCGGAAAGTTCAAAGCCGGGTTTACCTGCGGCGGGCACTGTGCAAGGCGAAATTGCCATGCCCATTGTCCGAACGTTAGCAATAACTTTTTCCGCAACGGCTTTGACTTCTTCCAAAGTTGCGCCTTCTTCCGCCTTAGCACCGGCGATTTTGTGGACAAGAACTGTTCCCGCGACGCCGCGACGCCCCGTCGTATAAAGGCTGTCCTGAACGGCAACATCGTCATTAACAACAACGTGATCAACTTTTATGTCTTCGTCGCTCGCCATATCGATTGCCATTTCAAAGTTAAGAACGTCGCCTGTATAATTTTTGACGATGCAAAGAACGCCCGCATCAGTCGCGACTGCCTTAATGCCCTCGAAAATTTTATCGGGCGTCGGCGACGTGAAAACCGCTCCGGCAACCGCGCAATCAAGCATGCCTTTGCCGACAAAGCCGCCGTGCGACGGTTCATGACCGGAGCCGCCGCCGCTTACGAGCGCAACTTTATTCTCTTTCTTCTCAGCGCGAACGACGACATTGCCGCATTCGAGCTTACGGAGTTTCTTCGGCGCGGACTTCACCAGCCCTTGAATCATCTGTTCTTCGACCGCCTCAACCGAGTTAATCAGCTTTTTCATAACAATCCCTCCCACAAAAAATTAAAGCCTAGTGCAAAAAATTTATCACTAAGCTTTGAGCGTGTCAATCGCTAATTTCACATTGAAAATCTTCTGAAGCTGTGCTAATATCGTGGCGGCAGGTTAGTTCAATGTGCCGGCTTTCTTCCTCGAAGGAAGGAGGTGACGCGTATGGATTTCTTCGATTGGATTGACCACGTGTCTAACATCGGAACGTTCATTATAGCGTTGCTGACATACCTTAACGGAAAAAAATAAGCCGCTCCACCGGCTCAAGAATCGTCTAATGTACTATTAACGAGGAAGGAGCCCAAATCGGACTACCTGCCATCAAAATTGTCTTTTTGATATTGAAAATTTATCACAAAGCTATAAACAAGTCAAGGAGTGATTTAAATGATTATCTACGCGACGCATAAGGGTGGGAAATATCTTCCACTCGCTGAAAGTTTGAAAATTGATTCTACGACGCCACGCGGGCTTTACATAAATTTAACTAATCGTTGCAACTGCGATTGCGTCTTTTGCCTGCGTCAAAAAAAATCTATGGCTAAAGAGTCAAGCCTTTGGCTGGAGCGCGAACCGACCGTTGCTGAAGTCAAAGCCGAACTTGACGCCGCATCTTGGCAAGTAGTCAAGGAAGTGGTTTTTTGCGGCTTCGGCGAGCCGACGATTAGACTTGCTGAACTTCTGGAGCTGTTAGCTTACGTCAAAAAATTTCGTCCGAATATGCCGACGCGCCTTAATACGAACGGCTTAGGCGAACTTTATCACGGACGGGAAATCGCGCCGGACTTTGAAAATATTCTGGACACTGCGTCAATTAGTCTCAATGCCGCGACTGCTGAAAAATATTTCAGAATCACCCGCGCCGCTTATGGGATTAAATCTTTCGCCGCCATGTTGACTTTCGCCGAGCATATGAAAAATTTCGTGCCGCACGTCGTCTTGACTGTCGTCGATAAAGTTACTCCACCCGAAGAAATTTTAGCTTGCCAGAAAATTTGCGACGAACGCGGATTAACTCTGCGTGTCCGCCCCTACGAAGACAGCTAAATTGAATTCTTGCTCTGCTTGAAACGATAAACCCCCGCACCTAAACGGCAATTAGGAATTAGGAATTTGGAATTAGAAATTCCGTCGATTGCGTCGCGATAAGCTTTAACAACCTGCGCGGTAATTTTGGGCGAATAATTCTGCGCCTCAATGCGCAACGCCACCGCGCCTAAAAATTTTTCGACGTAAGGCAACAAGCATAAATCCTTGCCAAAGAAAATATGCCAACGCTTGAATTGGTCGACGCGCAAAGAATGAATTTCGCCCGCTTCGTCTTCAAGCGCGTAATACCGATTCAATTTTTCCGGCGTCGCAAACTCGTCATAATCTGGCAGATAAAGTTTGGCAAAGTCATGGTCGCAAATCATTGATTCCGTCGCGCCGTGAATGATAATTTCAATCGGCAACGGTGAATTTTCAACGACGCTCCGAACTTGCGCGAAACTCAATTCAAGAGACGCGGTCGCCTGAACTGCTCCAAGTTGCTTAAGAAAATCGGCGGCGACAGGATTAAACACGCTGAACGATACGTCCGCATAAATCGGCGCGTCCGTCAAAGTTTTTATCAAGTTCAATGCGCCCAAATTCCCGACAAGTACGCCGTCAAAAAGCAATTTGGAATTAGGAATTAGGAATGAGGAATGATTACGCGATTTAATTCCTAATTCCTCATTCCACATTCCTAATTGCAGTTTCAACTCGGCAAGGTCTTTATCCTTAGACGTGCGCGGCGTTGCCAGAATAATTTTCTTCCCTAAGTCGTGAGCTAATTCTACGGCTTTTTTTAATTCGGAAAGCCTCCAAGACTTGAGAGGCTTAAAAACTTCCCCGCCAACGTAAATCATATCCGCGCCGTTTTTTAATGCCGCCTTCGCACTTTCAAGCGTCGAAACCCGCGCAGATAATTTCGGCTTGCCAGAACTTTTAATCGCCCGTTCTGAAGAAAAAATTTCTTTGACGGCGTCATCATCAAAGGCAGGTTCAGCAACTGCGCGGGAAAAAATTCGTGGCTCGCGCTCGCCCGTTATGCCAATGTCCTTAACCGTCGGCGCACCAAATGCAAAAGTCGTCGTGAAGTCGCGCACCCGATTTTTATACAGAACTTGCCAACGCTCCTCATTGACGCTGTAGCCGGTCGGGTCGGCAAGATAAGAATCAATTTCGCGCCGATATGTCGTCACCAAACGGCGAACAAATTCCGGCGGACGCATACGCCCTTCAATTTTAAAACTCGTGACGCCCGCTTGAATTAGGTCGGGAATATTTCTAAACATGCACATATCATTGAGCGCGAGTTTATAAGACCAATCATTAAGCGTCGCACCAGTCGCCTCGTCGATAAGTTTGTAAGTCCAGCGGCAAGGCTTCATGCAACGCCCGCGATTACCACTCTGCCCGAAAACTACACCCGAATGAATGCATTGCCCCGACTCCGCAAAGCACATATCGCCATGCATAAAATATTCGACTTCAATGCCGGTGCGTTCTTTTAGCAGTGAAACTTCCGTCAACGTCAATTCACGCCCGACAACTACGCGAGTTATTCCGAACTTTTTAAGCAGTTCGACGGCGTGGAAATTGTGCGTATTCATCATAACGGAGGCGTGCATTGGAATTTTTATGCCGAGCTTGCGGACGAGATTTATAACCGCTAAGTCTTGAACTAAAATTGAATCGGGCTGAATTTCGTTTAGATAAGCCAGATATTTTTCAAGCGGCGCGATTTCTTCCGCGCTGATTAAATTGTTTAGCGTGATGTAAATTTTAACGCCGCGAGCGTGCGCGAATTCAATCGCCGCTTTTAGTTGCTCGTCATCGAAATTAAAATCCGTGCGGTGAACGCGCATATTAAAAGCTTTGCCGCCGAGATAAACCGCGTCCGCGCCCGCCTCAATCGCCGCAACTAACGATTCCCATTGCCCCGCCGGTGCTAATAGTTCAACTGCGTTTTTATTCAATGTCATTTCCCCTTTATTTATTTAAAACTACAGAACGGCGAATTGCCTCGCTCATAACTTCCGCCGCAAGCGTGCCGGCCATGTTTAAATCTGCAGAAACTTCACCGACTGACGCCGCGTAAATCGTATCGCCGTCAAAAAGCGTTCCGACGGGCTTAATTGAACGGGCAAAAGCGTTTTGCGTCATGGAAGCAATCTTCGTAAGTTGCGCCTTGTCGAATTTTCCATTGGTGATAATCATTCCAATCGTAGTGTTTTCGCGATTAGACAAGGGATTTGCCGTATTAAGTTTGTAAAGTTCGGCGCGAGAGTCTGCAAAATTTTTCCCGTCCTCAGTCAAAAGACCGGCGATTATTTTTCCGGTGCGTTCGTCGTAAACGTCACCTACCGCATTGACGACGACCAGCGCGGCAATTTTCAAGTCGCCAAGCTGAACAGCGTAAACACCGAGTCCGGCTTTCATTGCGCGATTCATGCCGCCGAATTTGCCGACGGTCGCGCCCGTGCCCGCGCCAACCGAACCGCTAAAAATTTCTTCGTGACGATAAGCCGCCTCGCAAGCAGCACGCCCCATAGCCGCATCGGGACGAATTGTCGCAGAGCCGTAAGCTAAATCGTAAATACAACTTTGCACGACGATAGGAACGAGAGCCGCGCCCGTTTCGTAACCAATTCCGTGTTCTTCCAGCCAACTCATCACGCCATCAGACGCCGCCAGACCATAAGCCGAGCCGCCTGATAAAACAATCGCATTAACGGGAGTGGGCGCAGTCATAGGATTAATCACTGGCGTTTCACGCGAAGCAGGACTCCCACCGCTAATTTCTACGCCGCAAAGAGCACCCTTCGGGAAAATTGCGACAGTCACTCCGGTTTTTGCATTGTTATCTTGCGCATTGCCAAACCAAACGTCGTCGAACTCGCGCAAAGAAATTTCCTTTAAGTCGTAAGCATTTGCTGTACTGATATTCGCCATTAGCATAAGCCATACTCCAAAGATAAATAATTTTTTTTAACACGTCATGACCTCCCGATAAATTTTTTCCAACGAACGGATATATTTTTTAGAATCCATAAGCGTGGAATTTTGTATGTGCTCCCTAAGCCCGACGTGATAAGCCTCTAAAAGTTCACTGCGCCGCGCCAGCTGAACAGCTTTATTTATATAATCCATTGAATTTTGCGCGATAAGTTCCGGCAAATCGGCGGCAGATAAAATCGACGCACTAAACCGCGCCCCGTGAGTTTTGCCGCGCAAAGTTATAACGGGCACACCCATATATAAAGCCTCGCAAGTCGTCGTTCCGCCGGTATAGGGGAAAGTGTCAAGCGCAATGTCAATGTCGCGATATTGTTCAAGGTAATCGGGACTATAGGGGCGCAACTCAATTCTGTCGAGCGGAAAACTCAGCTTAGATAATTTTTCGCGGACAAGTTCTTTGCCTTCGTCGAGACTGCAAATTTTATTCTTGAGAATCAATCGAGAATCGGGGACGCGCTCTAAAATCGCCCGCCATAAATAAAGCAATTCGTCGCTGATTTTAGCAAAGTTGTTAAAACTGCCGAACGTCACGAAATCATTTTTATGAACAGGCAAATCGGGCATATTGTGAATCAAATCGGGCGCGTAACATAAACTGCACGGGTCAACGCGCAAAATTTTTTCAGTGAAATTCGTCGGGAGATTTTCGGGCAAGCAAATTTTATCGGACAAAAAATAATCGACGGTCGCAAGTCCAGTCGTTGCGGTGTAGCCAATACCGCAAATTTGAATCGGCGCGGGTTTATAAGCCAAAATCGGCAAGCAACTATCCTGCGAATGCCCCGATAAATCAACCAAAATGTCAACGTTGTCATCAGCGATAATTTCTGCCGAAACTTGAGCTGGCTTGCCAATTAAATTGCGCCAGCCGACAGCGAACTTTTTAAACTTAGCCGTGACTAAATCCTTTCTACCCGTAAAATAGCACGTCACGGAAAAATTTTCGACGTCGTAATCTTTAAGGAGCGGCGAAAGGAAATTTGCAACGGCATGTTCTCGGAAATCGGGCGAAATGTAGCCGACGTGAATTTTTTTATTTGCATCGCGCTTATCGTGCGTGATGGGCTTAACGTCCGCGAAAAAGTTATTATATTTTTGCGCAAGCTCTTTAGTCTGCGTGGGAGAGACTTCGCGATAATTTCGCAAGAATAAATGTTTTGAGTAAAGCTCCGCCGCTAAGTCATTATTATCAGTCAAGGAACTTGCCTCGAAAAGCGATTGCGCCGCCCGCGCAGGTTCGCCCGTCAAATAAAGTCCGTTTGAACGCCACGTTAAAGCTTTGAACAAAAGCGAGCGCGTGATATAAATTTCTTTCTCCAAAAGCTTTTTAAAGTCCTCATCAGCCGAAGTTTTTTTGCGGCGATTGAACGCGAACTTGTGATTATGCGCTTGAAGATTAGCTCGCAAATTTTTTAGTTCGTCGTGCGCATCATTTATCACGCCTTCCAAAATGTTCAGTTGCGCTTTGAGCTCGAAATTTTTTATAGCGACGCCACCCATAACTAGCCGCCCGCGCAGATGATTGGGTTCGACGGCAAGGGCATATTGCGCGAAAGTTTCAGCCTCTTTCAAGTCGCCCAGATATAGCGACGACTCCGCCATAATCGCTAGCCCTTCAGCTGAATTTTTATCTATGTCGAAAATTTCACGGGCGGCGGCACGCATTGACTGCGGCTCTCCTTCCTGCGAAAATTTTTCCGCCGGCAACACCCAATCCAAAATTTTATCGTCCACCAAATCCCTCCACGTTATGATAAATTTTAATAATGATAAACCAAACGTCGCGAAATGACAATATGCAAAAAAGAATACAAAAAGAGCGGTCGTCATTGACCGCCCTAAAAGTTTTTATTTCGCGTGGCGCATGGAGTTTACCGGGATATTGGCGACGAGCGCGACCGAGTCGGAATCATTTTCCAGCGAAATTTCCATTTCCGTCCGATTTATATTCATATACTTGGACAGAACGCCGATTATTTCTTCTTTAATTTTTTCCATAATCTCCGGCGATATGCTGGCGCGGTCGTGAATCAGCACGACTTGCAAGCGTTCCTTAGCAACCGTTCCAGATTTTTTTTCGGACATGCCGAAGACTCTTTTTAAAACGTCGAGCATAGACAGTCCTCCTTAAAGCAAGCCGAAAAGTTTTTTCAGGCGGGCGAAGAAACCTTCCTTTTGCGGCTTGAGGAAGGGAACATTTTCTCCGCAAAGACGAGCGACGATATTTTTATAAGCTTGCCCCGCAACCGAGTCGCTCATTGTGATAGCGGGTTCGCCCCTGTTCGTCGCGACGACAACTTTTTCATCGTCGGGGATTTGCCCAATGCACGCGACAGATAAAATTTCGTCAATGTCGCCCATGTCGAGCATATCTCCTTTTTCGACCATTTGCGGGCGGATTCTGTTGACAATAAGTTTAACATTTTCTTTATCAGCGCGTCCAAGTTCGCCGATAATTTTATCTGCATCGCGCACCGCTGAAATTTCCGGCATTGTAACAACGATTGCAGTATCGGCGGCGGCTATCGCGGTTTTAAATCCCTGTTCAATGCCTGCAGGACAATCGATAATTATAAAATCAAATTCCTTTTTCATCTCTTCACAAAGCTTAACGAGCTGTTCGGGATTGACGGCGGATTTATCTTTAATTTGCGACGTGGGCAAGAGATAAAGATTTTCGTACTTTTTGTGGCGAACGAGGGCTTTTTTGTATTGAACGCGTCCGCTTGTCACGTCGACTAAATCATACAAAATGCGATTTTCCAGACCGAGCAACAAATCCAAATTGCGCAATCCGGTATCAGTGTCGATAAGTGCAACCTTATTTCCGCGCATGGCAAGACCGACGCCGATATTTGCTGTGGTAGTAGTTTTACCAACGCCGCCCTTGCCCGACGTGATTACTATAATCTGACTCATATAACTTTCTCCTTAGGGACTAGGGACTAGGGACTAGTTCCTGAATCCAAAATCATTGCGCATTACGTATTGCGCATTTCTAATTCCTAATTGCTTTTACCTCGCTACGGGTTCAAAAATAATTTGGTTATCCTTAATCATAGCGCGTTCAGCCTGACTGGCTTTGAATTCCTCATCGGGCGCACGCGCCACAAGGTCAGCAATGCGAATCTGCGCGGGCATAAGCCTATCCGCCACAACGCACGCCGACTTATCACCGAACGCGCCCGCGTGAACAAATCCTCTGCACGTTCCGCGAATGTCAATCGACCCGCCCGCGATAACCTGCGCGCCCGGATTGACGTTGCCGCAAATCAATACCGAGCAATTAGCTTTAATCTCCTGCCCGCCGCGTATCGTATGATTTATCACCATCATTTTTTGAGCTTCTTCGACTGGAGCTTTAGCCTTAGAAGCTTTGGTCGAAGTGTCACGCGAGGGCGGCGCGAGATTGGGGCGTTTCAATTCCGTACTGAAAAGCATTCCATGCCTATGAAACATTTTGCGCAACGCTTCGTTCTGTTCTTCAGCAAAATAACCCTTCGGTACAAAAACCGTCGTCCCGCGAATAAAAAATCCGTTACCCGATTGGAGCTTGTCCAAAAGATTAGCTTGCACGTCGTCGAAACTCGCGCCCTTTGCAAACGTCAGCTGCAAGCCGTATTTCAAGCCCTTAATCGTAACTATATCACCCATTTTATCACCGCCTATGAAATAAAAATGATTCCTTGCGCATTATACATAAATAATCGCCGCTTGCCAATATTCCTTACAGATTTTTTTCAGCGAAATTTTCACGGTAAATATTTTGATAAGTTTCATTTATAAATTTCGGCGCGGCGATTGACATTACAATAAATAAAATCTATAATCGTTGCAACGTTAAATATTATTTAAAGGAGAGTGCAGTTAATGGCGAAACCGCTTCAAATTATGGAAACAGTACTGCGCGACGGGCACCAATCGCTTTTGGCAACTCGTATGCGTTATCGTCAAATGGAGCCGATGCTGGCAAGTCTGGACAAAATCGGCTATAAAGCTCTTGAGGCGTGGGGCGGCGCGACTTTCGATAGTTGCCTTAGATTTTTGGACGAAGACCCTTGGGAACGCCTTAAAAATCTCAAAGCCAATCTCAAGAATACTCCGATTCAAATGCTCCTGCGCGGGCAAAATCTTCTCGGATACAATCACTATTCCAACGACGTTGTAGAAAAATTCGTTCAGCATGCCTCTATGCACGGCATTGGCGTTTTCCGCATTTTCGACGCCCTTAATGACGTTCGCAATTTGCGCGTCGCGATTAAAGCCGCGCTTGCTTGCCCCGAAAAACCCGAAGTTCAAGGTTGCTTAGTCTACACGATTAGCCCTGTTCATACAAATGAAATGTTCGTTGAGCTTGCGAAGGAACTTCAGGAAATGGGCTGTCATTCCGTTTGTATCAAAGATATGTCCGGCTTGCTCGCGCCCTATGCCGCTGATGACCTTGTCAAAAAACTTAAAGCCGGTTTGGATATTCCGGTTGAACTTCATACGCACTGCACGTCGGGTTTTGGTCACGCAACTTATCTTAAAGCGATTGAGGCGGGCGTTGATATTGTCGACTGCGCGTTGAGTCCTTTCTCCAGCGACACTTCCCAACCTTGCACAGAAACTATCGTTGCTATGTTCAAAGGGCACGAACGCGACACTGGGCTTGACCGTCAAGCTATGACGCCCATTGCTAAACATTTTCTCGGCGTCAAAAAAGAACTTATCGAAGAATTCGGGCTGAAGGGTTACTTTGATATTAACGTCAATGTTCTCGACTTCCAGATTCCCGGCGGTATGCTTTCCAATCTCGCCAATCAGCTTAAAGAAGCCGGCATGGAGGATAAATATCAAGACCTGCTCGACGAAATGCCGCGTGTCCGCGCTGACGCTGGTTATCCGCCACTCGTCACGCCGTCAAGTCAGATTGTCGGCACGCAAGCAACTATGAATGTTATGGCAGGCGAACGCTATAAACTCGTCCCGAATGAATTTAAAGATATGGTTCGCGGCAAATTTGGTCGCACGCCTGTTCCCGTCGACCGCGACTTCATCACCAAAACGCTTAAAATACCTGAAGACCAAATTATTGACGATTGCTCGGTTGAAGACGCTAAGGGTGAAACTTTCGCGCAGTTCAAAGAAGAACTTATCAACAAGGGCTTCCTCAACCCGACCGACGAAGACGTTTTGAGCTATGCGCTCTTCCCGCAAGTCGCGGAGGAATTCTTCAAGAAACACTATAAGCAAGTCACCGCTTACAAGAGAGGATAATTTTACAGTACGATAAATTTTAGAACCCTCTACCGCTTCCCGCGATAGGGGGTTTTAGTTTTTTAGCTTTCCGCGCATGAATCATACAATCGGCGCAAGAATTTTCCAAAGCCTTTAACGGTTGAATCAAATTTTTCTGGTTCGCTCAATCGGTAGAAAATTTCATGCAATGTCACGCCGCTTTTGCTCCCGTCTAGCGTCGAAAATAATTTTTTGTCCACTATTCGCGCCGGATTTGCCTCGAATAACGCCGGATTTATCAAAAATACTTCGCGCCCGTCCAAATTTTCTATCTGACTAAGCCACGCCACAAAAGCTTCCGCATAAAAATTGAAGTTCACGACTTCCGCCGCCGTTACGTCGACTTCGTCTAAAAAATCCACGAACCAAGGATATTTATAAGCTTTTGCATTGCCCGATACTAAATCTGCCAGCACTGGTTTAATTAAATGCACGTACGCCAAAATAAATCGCGCAAATTGCACAAAACGTTCTTTCGATAGCGGAAAATCTTCCATTTTGAATGAATTTTGCTCGTGACGGCAGATATATTTAATTATTTTGGGCGATTTTATTGGTCGTGCGTAAAAATCAGCCGCCGCCAATGCGCAATATAATTCCACAATATGCGCCTCGTTGCGCTGATTTGCCGAGCCTACGGAAAATTCTTTTACTGCCGTCAAAACCGTATCGCCTACAAAATATGTCGCATCAAATAAATTTTCGCGCTCCGAATAATATTTTAATGCCGCTTTTGTATTCGGTAGGAAATTTTCGCTCCGTGCAAATAATTCATCGCTTTTTTCGGTCGGCGTAAAGCTGAAATACGGTAAAATCAGCACTCCGCCTATTGAAATTCTGTCCGCATAGTCGACAAGATTATTTTTCAGCAATCGGGCGATTGTCGGCAAACCTGCCGCGCCCGTTCCACCGAATACTGAACCGGCAAGGAAAATTTTAACGTTTTCGCCTTCGCCAATAGTTTTTTCAATCTGCGCGGTTAATTTCGAGCCGTCATCGAATTTTTTAGCCAAAACAGCGGCTCCAATCGACGGATGCCCGCGAAAACCTTCATTTAATGTCGTTTCGCGCTCTTTTTTGCTGTAAAGTGCCTCATAAAGTTTGCCGACAGGCGAATTTTTGTAGTGATAAAACTCGGTTAAATCGTCAAGCGTTTTATCGGTTCCAGTCGGGTTCCAAGGAAATGGGCGCACGATTGACACCTTATTTTTAAATAAATTCGTATCATTTCCGGTCGAAAGTCGCTGAAAAACGGCAAAATTATTCAATGCGGTCGATGTTCTTTCCAAATTTCCATTTCCAACGTCGGGGTCAATCGCGGAAATAAAAAGCCGTTCATTTTCGGGCAAAATCCCGGCAATACATAGATGAATCAAGCTCTCCATGACTTTCGCGCCGGTTCCGCCTATCGATATAAAATAAAAACTCATAATCTCCTCCCAAAAAGTTGCGCACCGAGCGGCGTATATTTAAATGCTAGCGGCGTCGTGAAAATTGTTAGCAACCAGTAGCCAATTCCGCTGAAAATCGCTAAAAATAGCCCGAAAATTATTCCGTTCAGCTTAATTCCGAGTATTGGCGCGTAAAAATGCGGAATTCCGACTGAAATTGTTATCGATAAGCATAAAAATGCCGCCCAGAAAATTCTTTTGCCCGCGCCGCTCGCTTCGTCAATTTTAAATAAAAATCGCGCCGATAAAAACCAAATCAGCGCACAAATTCCATTTAAAAGCCCTGTTGCCCGCGTTAAAGCAAAAAATTTCTCTAACCAACGCGAATAATTCATATTTTCTGACGCCGTCGCTAAAGAATGTCCCGTTATATTTGAGCAAAGATAATATGCCGCCGCCGTGCAAAAAATTGTTGTCGCCACGATTAAAACTAGCTTTATTATCGTTCGCGCAGTTCGATTCATTAAATTTCCCCCAATTTTTTTAGAAAATCTTCCGAAAATATGTTGCCGTATTCCGTGCGCATTTGTTCGACAAATCGCCGCCAATATTTTTTAGCACGCTTAATCGCGAAATAATCGAAGTAATAGGGCAGAGGAATAAAGCTTGCAATGCCGATATTGTCGATAATTCGGACGCGCCGCGCAGTTTTTGACGTTCTTTGCACCAAATAATTATCAGGGTCGACGCCCGCAAGTAAAAATTTTTCGTCGAAGTAAGTTTTTTTGAAGTCAAGCAATAATTTTTCCGTCGCAGGCAAAAGTTTTCTGTCGGCAACGGTATCATCAAGGACATTGAACATAGTTTGAGAAATTTTGCCGTCGAAATCAATAACGCGCTCAAAAAGATAACCTTTGCCCTTTGAAGTCTCAACTTCGCCGAAATATTTCGTTAGGAGCGTCATTTTATCTGCGCGGTCGCCCAATGCTTTGCGATAACGCGCTTCTTTTTTGAAGTCCGGGTCGTCGGGCGTGCGAAGAATTTTAATGCACAAATTTTTATCAGTCGGGTGTGCGTAAACAATTTTGTGATTGCCGTCGCCTAAAAATAAATCGTCAGTTAAATTAATCATAAATTATTACCTCGTTTTCGGAGCCTCGTCGCGAGTCGGCTCATTATTTTCTTCCACTTCTGGTACTTCTCTGCGTTCAATGCGTAAATCATCGGAATTTATTCTGCTAAGCGGATTATTTTGCTCAATATCGGGCGATTTTCTATCCAAAGGATTATTTTTCTCGTCGGGAATATTATTTTCGGTAGAATTTATGCGTTCGTCATTAAAATTTTTCCTATCGATAGAATTTGTGCGTTCATCATTGTAATTTTTTCTATCAATAGAATTGGTGCGCTCGTCGTTATAATTTATCCTTTCTGTAGAATTCGTGCGTTCGTCGTTATAAATGCGGCGTTCAGGATTAACGCGCTCTTCAAAGTGACTTTCGCGCAAAGTGGAGCGTTCCTCAATACTTCGGCGGCGTTCGCGGGTTTCGCGGACAGGTTTTCCGATATAATCTTCGCCGTCGGGAATATCTTTCGCGCCGGAGGGAATTGACTCATGATACTCGCGGGCATCGCGCTCAAAACGTTCCCTCAAATATGGGTCTACAGCAATTCCTAGCGCGTCGGCAACCGAAATTCGCAAAAGTTCAACGTCGGGAATCCAATAGCTTATGTCGTCGATATAAAGCGGATAGCCGGGCACCATATCAGTTTCAAGTCCATTTTTCTGCGCGGCATTGAGTGCGCCGGCAAGTTCAAGCAGTTGACGCAACGACATATCAGTTTCCACCGCGTCGATAACTTCGCGGGCAATTTTCGGAATGCGCGGAATAATTTCGGGCGAAGTAACTTTATCCATGCACGCTTTCATAAAAGCTTGTTGACGCTTGACGCGCCCAATATCGCCTTCAGAATCGCGATAGCGGACGTAAGTCACGGCGGTTTTCCCGTCCATATGCTGTTCGCCAGGATATAAATCAATCACAAGCCCGCCGTTATCGTCCCAAGGGTCTTCGTAAAACATGCGCTTTTCTACGTCAATATCTACGCCTCCAATCGCATCGATGATTTTAACAAAACTATTCGTGTTAATCAAAACGTAATGGTCAATGTCAATGCCGAGAAAATTTTCTACCGTCGATTCAGTCAAACGAACTCCGCCGTAAGCAAAAGCGGCGTTAATCTTGTCGTAGCCGCGCCCGCGAATTTTAACGCGAGTATCGCGCGGAATTGATAACAAAGTCGCTTGGTCAAGGCGCGGGTCAATCGTCGCAATCATCAAAGTATCAGAACGCCCGACATCATCTTTGCGAATATCAACGCCCATTATCAAAACAATCGATTTATCCGTAGCTTTAATCAGTTCGGTTGAATAATCTTCCTCGTCGTCGTAAACAATTTTTCTATCGGGATTTTTTTTGTCGAAGAAACTAGACGACGCGAACAACGCGCCCGCAATCGCCGACGCCAAAAAACATAGCGCAAGAAGGATAATCGGCAAGTAATTTCGTTTAGGTTTATCGTTATTCTCCAATGAAACACCTTCTCTGAAATATTTCTTGAATTTTATCACGCAAAATTTCTTGACGCAACGAAAATCTATGTGAGAAAATTTTTTTGTGACTTTCTAGCTTGACAAAAGATTTTGGGAAAATATACTTTGCAAATGGAGTTTAATCGAAAATTTTGGCAGGAGAAAAAATTTTGGAAAAGAAAATAAATCACTTCGACGCGGCGGGAAATGCAATTATGGTTGACGTTGGCGGGAAAAATTTAACGGAGCGAATAGCTGTTGCGAGTGGTAAAATTTTTGTCAGCGGCGAAGTTTATTCGACGATTGACAAGGGCACTGCTAAGAAAGGCGATGTGCTCGGCGTCGCTAGGATTGCTGGCATTATGGCGGCGAAAAAAACTTCCGAAGTTATTCCGCTATGTCACCCGTTGCCGCTTAGTCATTGCGCTTTAAATTTTGAAATGTTGCCCGAAGAATCAGCCGTAAAAGTTATCGCAACCGTTAAAACGACTTGGGCTACCGGCGTAGAAATGGAAGCCCTTCACGCCGTCAGCGTCGCATTGCTCACAATTTACGATATGTGCAAAGCTATCGATAAAAAAATGACGCTCGGTGAAATTCATCTCGAAGAAAAACGCGGCGGCAAGAGCGGCGATTTTAAAGTTTAAATTCATATTAAATCATTTGACAAAACCTTTGGAAAAGATATAATTTGGAAAAACAAAGTAATTTTTTGACGAGAGAGGGTTGCTCATGTTACAGAAGATAATGAATAAATTGAATGACCTGCGACCTCGTCAGCTATTGATGTTAGCGGGCGGTGCAGCGTTAATTATGTTCTTGGTAATTTATTCCGCAATGAAATTCTTGCAGGAAGATGAAGCCGCTAAGCAAGCTGAGAAAAAAGTACAAACTGTTCAAGTCGTCGTGGCAAAAGTAAATATCCCGTCGCGCACAAGGATTCAAGAAACTATGCTCCAGCTAAAGGAAATGCCCGTTGACCTCGCGCCAGAAGGCTCGATAAAAAGCTTTAAGGACGTTCTGGACGTGCAAGTCAAAGTTTCAATTTTCGCCGGCGATATTCTCACTATCCAAAAAGTTTTCGCAGAAAAAAGCGACGAGGGCTTTATTGCAACAATTCCACTTGATAGCCGCGCCGTTTCAATCAGCGTCAACGACATAACGAGCGTTGCGGGTTTCGCTAAGCCAGGCGATTTCGTTGACTTACTCCTTGTCGAAAAAAGCCAATACAGCGCGACAACTACTGTTATTCTCCAAAATGTTCAGCTGTTGAGTATCAACAAAGATATGACCGGCACAAACGTCGTAAGTGATACCGGCGTCACGACTACGACTGCTATCAATAATCCGTCGATAGCAACTTTCGCCCTGCGCCCCGATGACGTATTGAAATTAGTTTCCGCTTCTAAGCTCGGAGAAATTTATATGTCGTTGCGCCCAAGCAAGCCGCGTAATATGTACGCCGGCGAAACAGAATATACAATAGAATCAATTAACGCGCCTAAGCCGGAACCAGAACCCGAACCGGCACCGCCTGAAAGTTCATTGCCCGCTATCCCGTCCGGTATGGCACCAGGTATGCCACTGCCGCAATTACCCGCAGTTCCTACTACTCCGAAAATAGAAATCATTCAAGGCGACCAAATTACGCAAGAAACCGAAATTCCTACGCCCGCCGTAATACAGCCTTCGTCATTGCCCGTAATCCCGTCGGGCGTGCAAGCTAATGTTCCAAGTCCGCCCGTTGCAAGCGGTCATTCCGCACAAAATTTCCAATCTAACGCGGCGGATTCAATACAAAATCAGGCGTTATCGAATTCTCGCGTTGCCCAATCTTTTGCTATGAATAATTAATGCGAATAGGAATTATTAATCATGAGCCATTCATTTCTGAAAAAATTTTTTCTGACGGCGGCGGCGTTCTCTATCATTTCGCCGAGCGCGTACGCTATGCCCGAAACGTTAAGCATTCATATTAAAACTTCTCATTATATGGATATGGGGCAGTTAATCAAAAGGATTGCTGTAGGAAATCCGACTGTAGCGACGGTAGTTCAACTGCCCGGCTCCGCAAGTGAATTTTTAATCGTCACGAAAGAAAATCCCGGCTCGACCGCGCTTTTTGTCTGGACGGCTGACGGTGCGCGCCATGAATATTTAATCGTCGTTTCTCCCGAAGACCCCGGACAAGCTATGCTGATTGAACAGGCAATCGGCTTACCCGATGTTCATGTTAAAATGGTCGGTGATAGAATTTTGCTAACCGGCACCGTTCAAAATCAGTACGAAAAAAATTACGCCCTGCAAACTGTGCGCCTTTTCGTAGGTAGTAGTAGCGACAGTAGCCTTTTAGTCGGTAGCGGTTTCGATATGAGCCTTGACACGACGGCGGCAAGCGATGTCGGCAGAAGCGAAGATATTGAGTTGAGCAAGTCCGAAAACAGAGGCAGAATTATTGACATGTTGCAGATTCTGCACCCGACCCAAATTCGCCTTGAAGCGCAGATTATCGAAATTAATTCCCAAAATGCTAAAGACATTGGGCTACAATACGGCGAAGACGGCAGTAACGGTAAATTTTATTTCGGAAAGTATTACTACGTTCCTAGCGGTACGGGTACAACAAGTTTTGAAAATCCGCGTTTTGACTGGCTCAACAGACGCGTTGGACCTCTTAACGCTACGCTTAGCCTTTTAGTCAGCGACGGCAAAGCTAAAATTCTTTCGCGCCCAAGCGTTATGACGCTAAGCGGCGAGCAAGCTACAATTCAAATCGGCGGCAAAATCCCTTACAGCGCAACAAATGCAAACGGCTCAACCCATGTCACCTTTGAAAATTACGGCATCATTCTTCAATTCCGTCCGGTTGTCGACGCGCAGGGAAGAATCAATTCCATGATTCACGCCGAAGTTAGCAATATCAGCGACAATTATTCCGTAAACGGCTTGCCGGTTATCACGACGCGCAGTGCTGATTCCGTTATAAATCTGAATTCCGGCGCACCAATTGTTATTGGCGGCTTAATGGATTCTTCAGAAAGCAAAGTCATTTCTAAAGTCCCGTTCTTAGGCGACATTCCCATTCTCGGCGAATTTTTCAAGCACACTTCAAAGCAAAGAGACAAGAGCGAACTAATTATCGTCGTGACGCCCTATATCATTGACGACGAAACTAATTCGCAAGCTGAAATGTCGCAACCTATGCGCCAATGGTACGATGAGGAAAAAGAAGCCGACAAGTCAAAAGAAAAAATTGACTTCAAAGAGCCGGAACCTGATATAGTCATTGAAGAAGAAGAACCAGAGCCGCGCAGAATTCTGCCGCCTTCCAGAGTGGTTTACAAAGATAACAAGTGGCAAATTGATAAAAGTCGCGATAATAGGAGATATAAAGACGATGTGGTAGAATTCAATATGGATAGGGAAGCCGACGAGCCTTTTAGCCAAAAATAATTCAAGAAAAATTCAACATAAGGAGGGGATTCGGATGGCATTCGCAGCAGGAAATTCTATTCAGAAAACCAGCGTAATTATCAGCGTTTTTAGCACGTCGCCTGGCATTGGAAAAACTGTCGTTGCAATTAATTTGTCGGCGGGGCTTGCTAAAGAAGGTTACAAAGTTTGCCTTGCCGACCTTGACTTACAATTTGGCGATGTCCTAAATTATTTGAAACTCTCCTCTGCGCACACAATCGCCGGCGCACAACGCGCTTTGCTCGACGCCCCCGAAGATTTTCGTGTTAAAGATTTTCTGATTGATTATAATCATGGCGACGTTAGCTTTTCCATTTTGCCCGCGCCACTTTATATTTTCGACGCTTATCAAACTGACGTTTTAGTTTTGTCGGAAATTATTCGGCGCATGAGCTATTTTGATTTTGTTATCCTAGATTTAAACTCCATGTTCAGCGCGTTAAATCTGGCTATGCTTGACATGAGCACGATTATAAATTATATCGGCGTCATTGACTTTTTGCCCGCATTGAAAAATTACAAAATCGGCTATGATACTTTGCTCCGTTTCGAGTACGAGGAAAGTAAAATTCGGCTTATCGAGAACCGCGCCGACTCCCAGAAATTAATCAATGGCAAGGACGTTGAGCGGCTTTTGGGCGAGCCTTTCTATCACAGGCTCCCCAACGATTATCCCGCCGTCAATAAGTCAATCAACACGGGGCAACCTTTGATGTTCGCCGCGCCCGATTCACGCCTTACGAAAAGTTTTCATGATTTAGTTGGGCTTTACACGAATAGACAAGATACCGTCGCTCCCGAAATTAAAGTTGAAAACGGCGGCTTTTTCTCAACTGTTACTAAAGGCATTGGAAAATTTTTTGGCTTTTAAATTGCTTAAAAAAATCTTGCGCAAGGGGTTGATACTTTGGCTTATCGAGTAGTTGTCATAGAAGACACGCCCGAATTGCTTGAAGATATTGTCACGGTGCTGAAAAAATCGCCAGATTTTGAAATTTCTTCGACCTACAAAACTGCAGGTGCCGCTATGGGTCCCGCCGCAATGTTCCACCCAAATTTATTTTTCATAAACATTGACAACGAAGAATCGCTTAATGCTTTGGCGGCTTTTGTCGATACATTTCCAGGAGCATATATTTTGGGCACAATGTCTCAATGGGATCCAATTAAGGCTCAAAGGGCTTTGGAAAGTGGCGTGACGGGTTGCATTTTAAAACCCTTCGGCGCAAAGGAAGTTCTTGAATATCTTCAACTTTACTCAATACGCGGCAAACATAAACCTGCGCGAAATATCGCCTTCTTCAGTCCGAAAGGGCGCGCAGGGCGAACAACTCTTGCGGCGTTGCTGGCTTTGCTGATTGCCGAGAAAACCGGCGAGCGCGTCGCTTTAATCGATGCGGATTTGCAATTCGGCGACCTTCCAATTTTTTTCGACGCTGAACCAAAACGAACGCTTATTGACGCCACACAGGATATTAAACTCCTAACGCCAATGAGTTTCGCGCCGTACTTTATGGAAATAAAAAAGGGCGTCTCACTTCTCAGCAGTCCCGACCGCCCTGAATACGCCGAATTAGTTTCGCCCGAAAATCTCGTTGAAGTCGTAATGATGACGGATAATATTTTCCGCTACGTCCTGATTGATTTACCTGCGGGCTTTAATCCCCTGTCGCTGAATGTTTGCCGCATTTCCGATTTAATCTTCGTAACGACAATGCTTAACAGCGGCTTCGAGATTAAACACGTCAAAAAGACTATGGAAATGTTCGAGTCGCAGGAAGATGAGAAATATAAAGTTAAGACGGTTTTTACCCGCGTCAATCCCTTCACAGAGGAAGAACGCCAAAAAATTGCTGACAAACTCGGCTATCCAGTCGACGTTATGATTCCTAATGAATATCGCATGATTTCTATCGCTAACAGCGGTCGTCTTTCCAGAGGTCTGCCAAAAGATACGCTGTTAATGAAAACTATAAATAGTATGGCAGACAAAATTATTGCTGGAGAGGAGGCATAACAGCTTGTCGATTATCCTGGCGGTGTTCTGCGCTTTAATGACTTTTTTAATCATCTGCTTAATAATTTTAGGCGTAAAAAAGGCACAAAGCACGAACGTCGAGTACCGACTCCGCCGCCATAATATCGCCGAAGTCAAGGTTAAGGAAAAGGAACCGCTCGCTCGCCGTATTTACCAATTAATAAGGCGATTAGCGCGCCCCTTCTCCGCTTGGGACGCCTCAAGAAATTTAGATTTCAAACTCCGGCAAGCAGGTATTCCGCTTTATGGCGCGGAATTTATAATCATTGCGATTGTCGGCTCATTAATTGTAGCGTTAGTGTCCTATATCGTGACAATGAATATTTTCAGCGCACCGGCTATAGGAATTTTGGTTCCGCTTATTTTGTGGAGTTGGCTCTCGATATTAATCAGACGGCGCAGAAATGCTTTTACCGAACAGCTCGGCGATTGCCTTACGACGGTAGCAAATGCTTTGCGTGCAGGCTACAGCTTTCAACAGGCAATGGACGTAGTAGCAAAGGAAATGGAGCCGCCGATAAGCACAGAGTTTGCCCGCGTTATGACTGATATCGCAATGGGCGTAACGTTAGAAAGTGCGCTCGACCAAATGAATAGGCGCGTTGGCAGTCCTGACTTTGACCTTGTCGTCACGGCGGTTTTGATTCAACGCGAAGTCGGCGGAAATCTCGCTCAGATACTCGACACAATCAGCGACACGATTAACGAACGCATTCGCATGAAACGCGAAATTAACGCTCTGACGGCTCAAGGGCGGCTTTCTGCATGGGTATTGATTGCCCTGCCAATTTTTATGGCGGCTTTCTGCTGGACGTTTAATAAAGACCAAATGATGGTTTTCGTCACAGAGGAAACGGGACGTTACGCTATTATCTTCGCGATTCTCATGGAAATTTTCGGCTATATTGTTATACAAAAGATTGTTGACATTGAAGTTTAAACCATTTAAAATTCATACTGATTAAGCTTTGAATTGATTTAGCGTGACAGGTTAAATCGTCAAGGGAATAAATATTTTTGATTCTAAGGATGGAGGAGATTCTCTTGTTGACGTACATTAACGCTTTGATTCAAAAAATTAAGTCCTCTGAAAAGGGGCAAGGCATGGTTGAGTACGCGCTCATTATAGCTTTCGTCGCAGCAATAGCTATTTTCGTTCTTAGCAATGACGGTCTCGGCGGAGCTGTTGGTAGTGCGTTCAGCAATGCAAGCGAAATGGTCGGTGCGGCAAACGAAGCGGCTAATGAACTTTCTAGCCAATGAGTTGCACTTGACTTCACTTGTATTCGTTAATCTATGCAAATCAATTAGAACGTTTGAATCAACAAAAAACTTTTATGAGCTTCCAATTTTGGGAGCTTATTTTTTACGCAAAAAGGCTTGTAAACGTTGACATTTTCTTTTAAAATATTCAGGAAACAATTCCTAAGGAGGTATTGTCATGAAAAGGCAAAGAGGTCAGTCTGCTGTTGAATTCGCGCTTATGGCTCCGATTGTTTTTGGTATTATCTTTGCCATGATTTACGGCGGTATCATGTTCATGGATTATCTAAACTATAATAACTACGCCCGAACTATCGCCCGCGAAGTTTCCTTAGCTTCGGCAGATAAAAGAGGTGAAATTATTCAAAAGTATAATGGCTGGAGCAATAAAGATTATTCAAAGTCTGACGTCTATGAAATAAAGATTAATGTAGACATTGAATCCCTAGACAAAAACAAAGAGAACGAGGACGTAGTTGTCACCATTGAATTTAGAAGGAAAGATTCCTTTCTTGTTTTGCCAAGTGAGTTTGATATAACGTACAGAATGAGGCTTGAAGATACGAGCACGGAAGAAACTTGATAAAGAGGAGTGAAAAATTTAATGCCACGCTCATTGTCATTGCTCGAAAGATTAGGCGGTATAACTAAAGATAAACCGAAGGCGTCTTCCGAACCACAACGCTTGTCACGCCCAGTCGACATTACTAAATCGGAGACAGGACAAAAACCAACTTACACTGAAACGCAAGTTAAGCAGGAACGCGAAGCCCCATTAGAAGCGTCCGCCTTTGTAGGAAGAAGGGCTGTCGCGTCGCGAAATGATATTATGCAAGAATTAAAGCTCGCCGTTCACCGTCGTATTGTCGACGAAATGACGCCTGAAGAACAAGCAGTATTAGTACGCGGCGAAGAAGCTAGAGAACAAATTAAAAATATTATCGGCGTCTATGCCACTCGCGAATTGTCGGAAAGTCCGTATACAATGTCACGCGGCGAACGCCTTCAGCTTGTCGACGATATTAGCAACGAATTGCTCGGCTTGGGTCCTTTGGAACCACTCCTTCAAAATGATAGCATTACTGAAGTTATGATTAATGGCCCGCACCAAATTTTTATCGAGCAAAAGGGCAAACTCAAATTGAGCGACGTCCGCTTTTATGACAATACGCACTTAATGAATATCATTGAGCGCATTTTGACGCCGCTTGGTCGCCGCGTTGATGAATCTTCGCCGTTAGTCGATGCCCGCCTTGCTGACGGCTCCCGCGTCAATATAATTATCCCGCCGCTGTCTTTGGTTGGTCCCACTGTCACTATCCGAAAATTTTCTAAGCACGCGCTATCAATAGATGACCTTGTAAATTTCGGCACGCTTAGCGAGGATATGGCAACGTTCCTTGAAGCTTGCGTTAAAGCCCGCTTAAATATTTTGGTATCGGGCGGCACCGGCTCCGGCAAAACGACTACGCTAAATGTCCTGTCGTCTTTTATTCCCGAAACTGATAGAATCGTCACGATTGAGGACGCCGCCGAATTGCGCTTGCAACAACGGCACGTCGTCACGCTTGAAAGTCGCCCCGCTAACTTGGAAGGATACGGCGCGATAACAATCCGCGATTTAGTTAGAAATTCTTTGCGTATGCGTCCTGATAGAATTATCGTCGGCGAGGTTCGTTCGGGCGAAGCTTTGGACATGCTTCAGGCTATGAATACCGGTCACGACGGCTCCTTGACGACCGCGCACGCCAATTCACCCCGCGACGTTTTAAGCCGTCTTGAAACAATGGTTTTAATGGCGGGCATGGAATTACCTGTTCGCGCTGTTCGGACGCAAGTCGCCTCCGCGATTGATTTAATAATTCAGCAGTCGAGAATCCGCGACGGTAGCAGAAAAATTACTTATATCACGGAAGTTCAAGGCATGGAAGGCGACACGATTATTTTGCAAGATTTATTCCGCTACGTTCAAGACTACATTGACGAGACGGGAAAATCAGTCGGGCATTACGAGAGCATGGGACTTGCGCCGCAATTCATGGACAAATTTGTTATGAACGGAATAGATTTACCGCGTTCATTTTTCTCAAGCGGACGGAGGTGAAAGTCTTTGTCAACCATAGTTATACTCGCGGCTATCGGCGCATTTATCTGGGCAATTTTTATATTTATTATTCTGCGCTTGAAACAAACTCCGGAAGCTCAACTTCGCAAAAGGCTTAACGAGATGATTGACCAGGCGGAAGAGTCTCGCGCCCCAAAGCTGAAAAAGAACGTTACGCCAACGACGGTTAAAGTAAAAGACGGCGTTCCGGAAATTGAAGACGAACAGCGCGTTGCTTTTTATGACCGCGTCATTAAACCGATTATTCGTGCAATCGAAGAGCACATGCAAAAGCTTACGCCGACCGCGATTAAAGAGCAGATTGAAGATAAAATTTTCCGCGCAGGAAAACTCGGTGCTTGGAGCGTCTCGCGCTTAGCAACTTGTTGGTGCTTATCGATTGCCATATTTACAGTCGGCGCAATGATACTTATTCAGATTCGCCCCAATCTTAACCCCGCGCAGCAAGCTTTAGTTTTGGCATTGGGAATAATCATGGGTGCGGGAATTCCTTTCGCCGTGTTGAACTCGAAAATTCGCGAACGGCAAAGGAAAATTCGCAAGCAGTTGCCCGAATTCCTTGATATGCTTTGTGTCAGCGTGCAAGCGGGATTATCTTTTGACGGCGCGGTTTCCAAAATGATTAAGCGCATGAAAGGACCGCTTATCGACGAATTTAGCCGCATGCAACAGGACGTTGCTCTTGGTATGACGCACCAATACGCTTTGACAACTCTGGCTAAGCGTTGCGACTTGGAAGAAATTTATTTGTTCACGACCTCGATAATTCAGGCGGAAAAACTCGGCACAAGTATGACGCGCACGCTAAAAACGCAAGCCGATAACATGCGCGACCGCCATAGACAGTGGGTTAAAACGGAAGCGATGAAAGCTCCCGTCAAAATACTTTTCCCGATGATTTTGTTTATTTTCCCGTCAATGTTCGTAGTTTTGCTTTTCCCTGCAATGTATACTCTTATGCAAAATCTCGGCAACAGATAAATGCAATTAGAAATGCGTAATGCGCAATGAGTTTCTTAATTACGCAGTTCCTTTCTGAGTGGATGGAATTATGGAATTTAACAAAGGCATTAGAGCCAAACTTTTTTTCTTTTTCGCCATAATGGGCGCGATACCATTTTTGATTCTGATTGTAGTCAGCGCAATCAATACTATTTCCGAAATGGAAGAATCCGTTAAGCAAAACAGCTTGCTTAGAAATTCTATTATCTCCGAACACGTCAGCGCACTAATCGAAGTCAATCAACATGTTTTGCGTTCGCTCGCTTTGAATCCGGAAATAATTAATTATGTTGAATCGCCCACCGAAGAAGAACGCAATAATATCATAAAGATTTTAAGCGAAACCAATGACATTTTCGACGACGATAATTTAATGGCATTGACTGGAAGCGACGGTTGGCAAATTTATCGCACCGACGGCGCAACCTGCGTTAATCTTAAGAAGCGTCAACATTTCCAAGAGGCGATGAAGGGCAGAAGTTATGTCTCGGATATTATTTCCAGTATGGCGACTGGCAAATTGATTATCGTAATGGAAGTGCCGGTCTTTGATTATGAAAAAAAATCTGTCGGCATGATTCAGAGGAATTTCGACCTTAACGCCTTGCAGGAATTTGTTCAAGGATTCGACGACGATGAAGTCAGCGTTATCGTTATGGACAGAACGGGGCGCGTAATTGCCAATTCGGATAATTTCTCTGGCATAGGCACCGAGTACGCGATTGATAACAGCTACAAATTTATTCTCGACAGAATTTATAACAGTTCGGGCGTCATTCGCATTGACATTAACGAAGTCGATTCTCTAGCGACTTATTCGCGAAATATTGACACGGGATGGATGATTGTTACGATTCGCCCTTATCATTACATTTGGGATCAAGTCTACGACAAAGCAGTTAAAGCGGTTATCTTCGGTCTGGTTATGTTGTTTATCGGGACGTTAGTTGCGTATCTGTTATCGGTTAAAATTTCTAAGCCGATTATCCAAATGACTAACGTTGTCGACGAAATTGCAAGCGGCAATACTTCCCTCAACAAAATCGAAGTCAATAGCGACGACGAACTTGGACAAATGGCGGCGGCTTTCAACAAAATGAAATCTGACCGCGATGCCTTCCAACTTGAATCGGAGCTTGATAAACTCACGGAGCTTTTCAACAAAAAGACTATGGAAAATCTTTGCAAGATGAAGCTCAAAACTTTCAACGAAAACGAGAACTCGAATATTTTCCTAGCGTTTTACATGATTGACTTAGACCATTTCAAGGAAGTTAATGACCTTTTGGGTCATCAATTCGGCGACAAAGTTTTAGTGGAGTTTGCAAAGGGCTTGAAGAAAATTTTCCGTCCGAATGATTGCATAGGGCGATTTGGCGGCGATGAATTTGTTGTTATCGTGGACAGCCTGCCGAATATGGAAGTTGTAATTCGCAAGGCGGAACAGATTAAGCAGATTGCGTTTAACTTGTCGCTTGAAGGAAAATCGTGCTTTGTGACGGCTAGCATTGGCATTGCGATTGCGCCGCATAATGGGCGCGATTATGACAGCCTATTTGCTTCGGCGGATAAAGCAGTTTATCACGTGAAGAACAACGGCAAGAACGGATATTATTGCGAGCTGTTCGAGAAAGAAGAAGAAGACAATTAAAAAATAACTTGTAGAAAAAGCCTGTCGATTATGGCGGGCTTTTTTCTTATTGAGCTTTTCAGAGCGAAAAATTTTTGTTATGATTCATTGCAAGGAGAGTGATAAAAATGTTGAGTGACGTAGAAATTGCGCAAGCCGCGCAGGTTGAAAAGATAACGGCGGCGGCTGAAAAGCTCGGCTTAACGGAAGAGGATTTAGAATTTTACGGCAAGTACAAGGCGAAAATTTCTGCTGACGTTTGGAGCCGCATTGAAAAAAAACCGGACGGAAAATTAATTTTGGTGACGGCAATAACTCCGACTCCCGCCGGCGAGGGCAAAACTACAACTTCAATCGGTTTAGCGGACGCTTTCGCGAAAATGGGCAAGAAAATTTGCGTAGCACTTCGCGAGCCGAGTCTTGGTCCTTGCTTCGGGATAAAAGGCGGCGCGGCGGGCGGCGGTTATGCGCAAGTCGTGCCAATGGAGGATATAAATTTGCATTTCACGGGCGATTTTCACGCGATAACGACCGCGCATAATCTTTTAGCGGCGGTTGTGGATAATCACCTGCAACAGGGCAACGAACTTAAAATCGATGTGCGGCGCGTTGTCTGGAAAAGGGTTTTGGACTTGAACGACCGCGCCTTGAGAAATGTAATCGTCGGGCTTGGTGGCAAGATTAACGGCGTGCCACGCGAAACGGGTTTTGATATAACGGTTGCGTCTGAGATGATGGCGATTTTATGTTTGGCGAAAGATTTTGCTGACTTAAAGGAGCGGCTTGGAAAAATAATCGTCGCATATACGGTTGACGGCGAAATTGTCACGGCAAACGATTTAAAAGTTACGGGTTCGCTGGCATTGCTCTTGAAAGACGCGATTAAGCCTAACCTTGTCCAGACTTTGGAAGGGACGCCCGCGCTGATTCATGGCGGACCTTTTGCGAACATTGCGCACGGTTGCAACAGCGTTACGGCGACGAAATACGCGCTTAAACTTGCCGACGTTGTCGTTACGGAAGCCGGATTCGGCGCGGACTTGGGCGCGGAAAAATTCCTGGATATAAAATGCCGCATGAGTGGCTTGCGTCCCAACGCGGTAGTTATCGTGGCGACAATTCGCGCTTTGAAAATGCATGGCGGCGTTGACAAGAAAAATTTGTCGGTTCCGAACGTTGCGGCGGTTGAGCGCGGGCTTGAGAACTTGGAAAAGCATATCGAGAACGTGCAAGGCTTTGGACTTCCGGCGATTGTCGCGCTGAATGATTTTCCGACTGATACGGCAGAAGAAATTCAAGCGGTCGAAAAAATCTGCGCGGCTAAAGGCGTTCGCTTTGCTCGGTCGAAAGTATTCGCAGAAGGCGGCGCAGGTGGAATTGAGCTTGCAAAGGCGGTTGAAGACAGTTTCAATGACGCTAAAAATTTCAAGTTCACTTACGACGACGACGCCAGCATTACGGATAAAATTTTGGCGATTGCGCAGAAAATTTACGGTGCGGACGGCGTGACTTATGCTCCTGCGGCTAAGAAACAACTTGCGGAGATTGAACAGCGCGGCTTTGGAAAATTCCCAATCTGCGTCGCGAAAACGCAGTATTCTTTATCCGACGACGCGACGAAACTTGGACGCCCGAAAAATTTTGACGTGACTGTTCGCGAAGTTAAAATATCTGCGGGCGCGGGCTTTATCGTGGTATTGGCGGGTAATATTATGACAATGCCCGGATTGCCCAAACGCCCTGCCGCTGAAAAAATCGACATAACGCCCGACGGAGTTATTAGCGGTTTGTTCTGAAATATTCTGCACAAAAAATCGGGGCACTACAGATTTTCTGCAATGTCCCGATAATTTTTTTGCGATAAATTTAGTTGTCAAAGATATTTTTCAAAGCCTGAATGTTTACATCGCGATTGAGTTGCGCAAGATATTTCGTCAGCTTAATGGATTTGGGGCAAACCGCCTCGCAGTTCTGACTATTGCCGCAACTGGTTATGCCGCCCTTTTCCATAAGGACATTTAAACGCTTAGGCGCGTCGAATTTTCCGAGCGGGTGCAGGTTGAACAGATAAGCTTGCACAGTCGGAGCGGGTCCAATGAAGTCCGATTGCGGACCGACATTCGGGCAAGCCTCTAAGCAACAACCGCACGTCATGCAACGCGAAATTTCGTAAGCGGTGCGGGCGGTGTAGGGATTTTGAATCGGCGCGTCGCGATTTTCCCACGAGCCGTCAAGCTCTATCCAACCTTGAATTCTCTTTAAGGCTTCAAACATGCGTGACCTATCAATCAGCAAGTCGCGAATAACAGGAAACGTCCGCGCAGGTTGAAGTTTAATCGGCTTTTTAAGATTGTCGACGAGTGCGCAACAAGCTTGCTGGGCTTTGCCGTTGATAACCATCATGCACGCGCCGCAAACTTTTTCCAAACAGTTACACTCCCAAACGACCGGCGGAACTTTTTTACCGTCGACAGTTACGGGATTTTTTTGTATTTCCATGAGCGAGGCGACAACGTTTAAGCCTGGACGATAATCCACGTCAAATTCTTGGTTGTAAGGCTTAGCGTCCGGCGCGTCCTGCCGCTCGATTATAAATCTGACTTTTTCAGCCATAGCTAACGCTCCTTTACTCTTTCTTGGCGACGGCGTAGTTGCGGGCGCGCGGTTTAATCAACGAGTGGTCGAACTCACGATAGCTGACGAGCGGTTCTTCGGTCTTGGGGTCATAGTTGATAATCGTTGTGAACATGAAGTTTTTATCGTCGCGCCCCATGAAGACGAGGTCGCCGTTTTCGTCGTGCTTGCGTTGCCCGTTTTCAAGGACAATCTTAGCGTGCGCCCCGCGTGATTCGTCGCGGCAACGAGCACCCTTTGTAATCGCCATTGCGTACAGAATCATATTGCGGAGCTGGCGAACGAACATTGCCTCTTGATTGGCGACGTGTCCTCTGTCGGTAATTCCAATGTCGTCCCAACGCTTGAGCAACTTTTTCAACTCGACAAGGCAAGCGTCAAGCCCGTTGTTATCGCGCTCAATCGCCACGTATTTATACATAAGGTCGCCCATTTCGTGATGAAGTTTATGGGCGTTTTCAGAGCCGTTCATCTGCAAAATTTTATCGTATTCGCGCTGAACTTCAGCCCGCGCCGCTTCCATTTCTGCTTCTGAAAGTTCGGAGCCATTCTTACCAGATTTAGCCCACTTCATAGCCTCCGGACCGGAAACCGTGCCCGAATAAGCCGCGCTTAAAAGTGAATTCGCGCCGAGACGATTTGCGCCGTGATATTGATAATCGCATTCGCCCGACGCCATAAGTCCAGGAATATTCGTGAAGTGGAATCTGTCAACCCAAATGCCGCCCATTGAGTAATGGACGCTGGGGAAAATTTCCATAGGAACTTTGCGCGGGTCTTGCCCGACGAATTCCGAATACATTTCCAAAATACCGCCGAGTTTGCGCAGGAGATAATCGCCGTCAATATGCGACAGGTCAAGATAAACGCGGTTTTCGCCGTTGATGCCTAAGCCCATATGCACGCAGACTTTGAAAATTGCGCGGCTTGCAACGTCACGCGGAACAAGGTTGCCATAAGCCGGATACATTTCCTCTAAGAAATACCAAGGCTTTCCGTCCTTGTAAACCCAGACGCGCCCGCCTTCACCACGACACGCTTCAGACATTAAGCGATTTTTATCGGAGCCGGGAATTGCGGTCGGGTGAATCTGAATAAATTCGGGGTTAGCAATTTCCGCGCCCTGCTGATAAACCGCGCTGACTGCCGAGCCGTTACAAATCGTCGACGCCGTGCAACGCCCGAACACTTGACCAGGACCGCCAGTCGCAAGAATAACCGTATCGGCGGGGAACGATTTAATTTCCATCGTGTTCATGCTTTGAGCGACGATACCGCGACAAATGCCCTCTTTGTTCTTGATAATCTTAATGAATTCCCAGAATTCGTACTTGTGAACCACGCCTTTAACTTCCCAGCGACGAACTTGCTCATCAAGCGCGTAGAGAATTTGCTGACCGGTCGTGGAGCCGGAAAAACAAGTGCGTTTATTTTTCTGTCCGCCGAAATTGCGAAGGTCTAAATTGCCTTCGGGTGTGCGCGTGAACGTGACGCCCATTCTGTCAAGCATTTTGATAAGTTTCGGAGCCGCTTCGACCATGCCTTTGACCGCGAGTTGGTCGGCTAAGAAGTCGCCGCCGTAAACCGTATCGTCAAAATGCTCGTAAATGCTATCGTGTTCGCCCTTAGTGTCCATGCAAGCATTCATGCCGCCTTGCGCGCACAGGGAATGCGAACGCTTAACGGGGCAGTATGAAAATAAATAAACTTCGCCGCCCAGTTCGCAAACTTTAATCGTAGCGAGCAAGCCCGATATGCCGCCGCCCACGATTATTATTTTCTTTTTAGTCATATCTTTCGCCATAACCAAATCTCCTAAAGATTCTTAGTAAACGAAATAGCTGCCCATGAAGACGAGCGTAATAAGGCACATGCCCGCGCAGAGCAACATGCTAATGCAACTGATAACTTTTTGCGAGCGCGGACCTTTGGTAATGCCCCAAGTCATGCAGAAAGTAGAAATGCCGTTGCAGAAATGGAAAATCGCCGCCCACATGCCGATAACATAGAGCACGACGACAACCGGATTTTGGAAGAAGTTCTGCAAAAGTTCAAAAGAAATCGGGGTGCCCGTGACGCCTTTGACGTAGCAACGCAGATAACCAACGTGCCAAATAAGAAAGACGACTAAGAACCAAGCCGTCCAGCGTTGAAGGGCAAAATTCCAGTTGCGAACGTAGCCGTAGTTTTGAGGATTATTTTTCGCCTGCAGGGCAATGTAAATACCATAAATGCCATGAAACAGAAGCGGAATCGCTATGCCGCCGATTTCTAAGCCAATGAAAATCGGTTTAGGAATAAGCTCCATCATTTCGAGTGCGGTGTTGAGACCTTCGGGACCGAGAATCGCCATTGAGTTTGTAAAGATGTGCTCGAATAACACCATACCCAAGACGAGTAAGCCGCAAAGCGAATGCAGACGCCGCAAATAAAAAGTTGTGTGAATCATTGTGGCCTCCTTAACTTAATTAGGAATGAGGAATTAGGAATTAGGAATGAAAAAATAATCTCTAATCCCCAATTCCTGAAACCTAGATTTGACTCATGTCGAAGTGGCGATAATCCTTTTGCCCAATCTCGTAGAAATTATTTCCTTCGCAGTCGATAACGACAATCGCGGGGAAATCAACAACTTCCAAAGCTGCCACAGCTTCGGGACCGAGTTCGGGATAAGCAAGAACAGTGTAACTTTTGACGGACTTAGCGATAAGAGCCGCCGCGCCGCCGACCGCCGCAAAATAAGTCGCGCCGTTTTTCTTCATAGACTCGACAACTTCTTTAGTGCGCGAGCCTTTGCCGACCATGCCTTTTATACCCTGCTCAAGCATAGTGGGCGTATAAGCGTCCATTCTGCCCGAAGTCGTCGGACCGCAAGAGCCAATCGGGTCGCCGGGCTTCGCGGGCGTGGGTCCCAAATAGTAAACAATTTGATTAGTCCAATCGACAGGCAATTTTTCGCCGCGTGCAAGAGCTTCTGTCATAACTTTATGAGCGGCATCTCTTGCGCTGATAATCGTGCCGGTGATGAGGACGCTATCGCCTGCACGGAGTTTGCGCGACATTTCCTCTGTGAACGGCGTAGTTATTCTAATACTTTCAGCCATTCTGTTAATCTCTCCTTTGCAAAAAAATTACAGCACCCTATGCGAATGTCTCATAGCATGACAGCAAATAGTAACTGCGACCGGCAAGCCGGCAATATGTGTCGGACCCCATTCAATGTTGACGGCAAGCGCGGAAGTCGTCCCGCCAAGTTGCGGTCCAATGCCCGTTTGGTTAATCATGTCGAGAAGTTCCTGTTCAAGTTTTGCGTATTCGGGCATGGGGTTGCGCTCGTCGATTGAACGTGTCAAAGCTTTTTTGGAAAGGAGCGCGGCTCTGTCCATAGTCCCGCCGATACCGACGCCGACAACCATTGGCGGGCAAGGATTCATGCTCGCATGCAAAATAATTTCCATAACAGCTTTCTTGACGCCCTTAACGCCGTCAGCGGGCACAAGCATTTTAATTCCCGACTTATTCTCCGAACCGAAACCCTTAGGCGCAATCGTAATGCTGAGTTTGTCGCCAGGAACAATCTGCGTATAAATGACGCCAGGAGTATTGTTCTTGGTGTTTACGCGATTGAACAGCGGCTCGCCGACGACAGATTTTCGCAGATAACCTTCGGTATAACCTTTGGCAATGCCCGCGTTGATTGCGTCTTCGAGGTTGCCGCCGACAATGTGCAAGTCCTGCCCGACTTCCAAAAAGACAATCGTCATGCCCGTATCTTGACAATAGGGGCGGTCTTCAGCCTTTGCAATCTCGGCATTCTTAATGATTTGGTCGAGGACAATTTGACCGACCGGCGATTTTTCTGTTTCGCGACCGCGCTTTAGTCCGCGATAGACATCGTCCGGCAGATAATACGCCGCCTCCTTGCACATTTCAGCGACGTTTTCGGTTATGACCTTTACGTCCAGCTCTCTCAAAGTAATCCCTCCTGAAATATAATTGCGGTCAAAAATATTTTCTGTTACTTGGCTTGATTATTTGCCGCGCCTGAAAAAATTCCTGCCACTTCTTGATAAATTTTCGGTTGTCATTGTTTTTTTCCAAAGTTTATGACATAAATTTCTTCATGCTATTTACGGTTTGATAAATTGACAATCGAATTTAAACCCTACAATAAACATATTGAAGTGATGGTTCGCCAAATGTTTCACAAATTCATATTTTGAAATTCCGTCGGAAATGCTCGGTGGGATTTTTTTGGAAAATTTCTGTCGCCTGCGCAACTTGCCATTTAACGTGCAATCTGTTAATCTAAAAAAAAATTCGTGGAGTGATTGAGTTGGAAAATTATATCGGCGCAGAAAAAATTATTGAGAAAAAGCGCGAATACATTATGCCATGCTTGGGACATTTCTACAGCGACCCGCCGCAATTCGTGCGCGGCGAAATGCAATATCTTTTCGACACGACCGGCAAAAAATATCTCGATTGTTATGCGGGCGTTTCCGTCATAAATTGCGGGCATTGTAACCCGTTCATAACTTCCCGCATGATTGAGCAAATTAAAACCCTTCAGCACGTCTGCAATATTTATCTGACTGAAAACTTTGTAAACCTCGCTGAACGGCTCGCCGAAGTTGCGCCGGGCGATTTGCAGAAAAGTTTCTTTTGCTCGACCGGTACCGAAGCTAACGAAGGCTCTTTGCTGCTCGCGTCGATTTATACCAAAAGTTCGGAGTTTATCGCGTTGCAAAGCGGCTTGCACGGGCGAACGAAACTTACAATGAGCTTGACGGGAATTGGCATGTGGCGCACCGACCCGCAACCCGTCGGCGGAATTAATTTCGCGCCTAATCCCTATTGCTATCGTTGCCCGCTCAATAAAACTTATCCCGCTTGCGACCTTGAATGCGCTAACAGAATCGAAACGATTATTCAAAGCGCGACTTCCGGACGCCCCGCCGCGCTTATCGCTGAACCGATTCAAGGCAACGCCGGTATCGTCGTCCCGCCCAAAGGTTATTTCAGGCGCGTTAAGGAAATTCTGGACAAATACGGCGCGTTGCTTATCGCCGATGAAGTTCAAACGGGCTTTGCGCGTAGTGGTAAAATGTTCGCTATAGAAAATTTCGACGTGACGCCCGACATTATGAGCGTCGCAAAAGCTCTGGGCAATGGGCAACCGATTAGCGCGTTTATCTCGACGAAAAAAATTGCTGACACTTACACACGTCCTGGCGCGTCGACGCTCGGCGGCAATCCTGTTTCCTCTACGGCTGGAATTGCTGTCCTTGACTATATCAAAGAAAATAATCTCATGGACAATGCTAAGACTCGCGGCGCACAACTTATGGACGGGCTTAAAACTCTGCAAAAAAAATTCCCGATAATAGGCGACGTGCGCGGGCTTGGTCTTATGGTTGGCGCGGAATTTGTTCACGCTGATAAATCGCCCGCCTTTAAGGAGCTTGACGAACTTTTAGAGGAGCTGAAAAATCGCGGCTTTATCGTCGGCAAAAATGGCGTTGGCAGAAATGTTTTGGCTTTTCAACCGCCGCTCGTCATAACCGAAAAGGATATTGACGACGTGCTAAACGCGATTGAAATAATTTTGGAGAATAAGCATGGACGAGGATAAAAAACCGAAATCCTTTAAGGAGCAAATTTCCAGTAGCTTTTTCAAGGGCTTATTAATCGTGGTGCCGCCCGCGATAACAATTTTCTTGGTGACGTGGTTATTTGAGTTGACGGAGAATTCTATTGGAAAATTTTTGCCCGTGAAAATTCCAGGCACCGGATTAATTATCGTGTTGGTTAGCATTTGGATTGTCGGCGTGCTTAGCGGCAACTTTCTATCGGAAAAAATTCTGGGAATATTCGACGGGATAATCAGCAAAATTCCAATCGTGAAATTTATTTACGGCTCGGTTAAGCAAGTATCGAAAGCCCTGTTTGAATCGGATTCGGCATTTAAGCGCGTAGTTTTGGTGCCGTATCAAGGAAATTACGTATTGGCTTTTCAAATGCTGACTGTGCCCGAACCCGTCAAGGAAAAACTCGGCGAAGAATATGTTTGCGTGTATATGCCTTGGAGCATGAATATGACGGCGGGAATGAATTTTTTCGTTAAGAAATCGGACGTGATTTATGTTGACATGATGCCGCAGGACGCTTTGCAATTCATTTTGACGGCGGGAACGATTACGCCAGTCGCTTTAAAAGCGACGGAACAGTTGACGCGCAAAACGTTACGATAATTTTAGCGTTTTTGCCGCGCCGGAACGCTCCGTTGCACTTCGCTAGTTTAACAATTTTTGGAGATAAACATTGGAAACTTTCACGGTTGAAGCAGTCGTTTTGGATACGAAAAATTTTGGTGACGCTAACAAAGTCGTCACGCTGTTTACGAAAGAATTCGGTAAGATTGAAGCTAATTCTTATGGTTGCCGGCGTTCGCGCAGTCCGCTTTCGGGCGCGATGCAAATGTTCAATCACATTTCGGCGGAAATTAGTCACGGTGCGCAGGTCGATACGATTCGCGAGGCGGATATTTTAAATTTTTACGACGCCTTGACAAATGACCTTGAACGGCTAGCTTATGCGTCGCTGTTTTTCGAGATTGTCAACCGCATGACTTTGCCGCATGAAAAATCGCCGGAGACATTTTATCTGCTTAGAAAATCTTTGCCCGTTCTTAGCAAACGCAATCCGAAAGTTGCCGCGATTATCGGGGCGTGTCAATTTATGGAGACAAGCGGCGTGCAGTTGAATTTCAGTCGCTGCGTGCGTTGCGGCGAAGAAATTTTAGGCGACGCGGCGATAAGTTTGACGAATGGCGGCGCGGTTTGTATGAATTGCGTTGACTTTGTTGAGGACTGCCGCCCTTATCCCGACGCTTTGCGGAAAACTTTCGAGCTTATGTTGAGTTTCGATTGGAAAGACAACACTCGATTAAATTTTAAATCTAAGCAACTCGACGCGGCAGAGAAATTTTTTATCGAATACGTTCACGCGGTTTTAGGTAGCGGCTTAAAGTCGGTGCAATTCATTCGCGAATTTCTTGGAGGTGATTAACTTGCGAATAATCGTCGGCGCGGTGATAATTTTCGTTGGGATAATCTGCGCGGTAAATTTTCTATTGCCGGAGCCGGAAGGATTCCCGATTTTAGAATATCATCAAGTGACCGACGAACTGCTCGACCCTGATTTTGAAATGTATAACGTGCCGCCCGCCGAATTCGCCGCGCAGTTGGATTATCTGCAATCTGAAGGTTACACGACGATAACTTTGCAAGATTTTATGCGTGTGGTGCACGGCAAAGGCGAACTTCCAGAAAAACCGATTGTGCTAACTTTCGACGACGGCTACAAGGATAATTATTGTACGATGTTGCCAATTTTAGAGGCGCATAAAATGACGGCGGTTATCTATGTCATAACAAATGAGCTGGGCAAAGAAAATTATCTCAAGCTCGACGAACTCAAGGATTTGCAACGGCGCGGGATTGAAATTGGCTCGCATACGGCTGACCATTTGCCGTTGACTTCATACGATGAAGATTTTCAGCGGCGGCAAATACGCGAATCGAAAATTTTTTTGGAATGGAGCGGGCTTAAGACGATTTATAGTTTGTCCTATCCGAACGGCGCGTTTAATTCCGACATTGAAAAAATTCTGCGCGAGGAAGAATATTTAACGGCGGTGACGGGCGAAGCGGGCTTGAATACTATCGAAACTAATCCTTACGAACTTTATCGCGTAAACATTCGCAAGCCGCGTTTCGGATTGACGGAATTTAAATTTAGATTGTGGAAGGCGAATTTCTTTGCAAAGGTGAGAAATCTGTTATGAAGAAAGTTAAAATTACGGTGATTCGCAAGGCGCGTTACGACGATTTAATTGCCCGCTATGAAAACCCGATTGAAAATGCTTGCGATATGGTCGAGGGGCAAATTTTTATCGCTAACGGTTGGGAGCGTCCCGAAAATTTTTGTTTGAGTGCATGGGAAACTTTATCGCCGTTCGTAATGGCGTTATCGCACGGCGCGGAAAATTTTTATTCGGGCTGGATGAAAAATCCGAAGTCGGCACTTTTATCTTGCAACGACGGATTCAGACCGGTTAGTTTTTTGATTGAAACTTTGAACGAGGAGGCAAACTGTAATTAGGAATTAGGAATGAGGAATTTTTTGGAGGCAGATTAAATGTTTGACGTGGTAATTATTGGCGCAGGTATGGCGGGAGCAGTTTTGGCAGAAAGATTCGCGGCGAGTGATAAAAAAGTTTTAGTGATTGAGCGGCGGCGACACGTCGCGGGAAATTGTTATGACGAGGTCGACGCGAACGGAATTTTAATTCACAAATACGGACCGCACCTTTTCCACACCGACGACGCGCAAGTTTGGGAATATCTTTCGCGCTTTACGGAGTGGCATTTATATTTCCACAAAGTCAAAGCGATTATCGACGGAAAACCCGTGCCGCTCCCGTTCAATTTCAATACGTTGCGCGAAGTTTTCCCGCCGAGCTTAGCTGATAAGTTGGAAGCGGCTTTGCTTAGAAATTTTGAGTACGGGAAAAGAATTCCGATTCTGGAGTTGAAAAAATCCGCTGATACTGACTTGCAGTTCTTAGCGGATTTTATTTACGAGAAAATTTTCCTGCATTATTCCGAAAAACAATGGGGACTTTCGCCCGATAAAATTTCCGGCGCGGTGACGGCGCGTGTACCCGTTCTAATTGGGCGCGATGACAGATATTTTAGCGACCAATTTCAAGCTATGCCCAAATTCGGCTACACTAAGCTTGTCGAAAATATGCTTGCCCATAAAAATATCAAGCTCCTACTCAACGCCGATTTTCACGAGGTTATAAATCTGAGTAGCGAAAAAACTAAGCTGTTCGGGAAAAAGTTTAAGGGGCGGCTGATTTACACCGGACAGCTTGACGAACTCTTTGATAAAAAATTCGGCGAACTGCCCTATCGTAGCATTGATATGAAGTTCGAGACCGTCGACGCACAAAATTTTCAATCGGCTCCGGTCGTCAACTACCCAAATAATTACGACTTCACGCGCATAACCGAATTTAAGCAAATTCACCCTGCGAAGTCTGAACGCACGACGATTTTAAAAGAATTTCCTCAAGAATACGTCGCGGGGCAGAACGAACCGTATTATCCGATTTTCACTGATTCCGCGCAGGCGATTTACCAGAAATATTTCGCCGAGCTTGCGCAGTATAAAAATATTACGGCGGTCGGGCGTCTTGCGGAATATCGCTATTATGATATTGATGACGTTGTTAAACGCGCTTTGGAAGTTTTTAACGCGCTGAATTAATCGACGCAGGGGAAAACCGGTGAATCAAAATATTTCCCGACGATTTTTACCGCGCAGTATTCGCCGCACATACTGCAAGCCGTTTCGCCCGCCTTATTTCGTGCGCCGCGTTTTTTCTTAGCAAGTTCGGGGTCAATCGCTAAATTAAGTTGCTCTTCCCAATCCAGAACTTTTCTGGCACGCGCCATTTTTAAATCCCAATCGCGAGCACCCGCTACGCCCTTAACTAAATCGGCAGAATGCGCCGCAATCCTACTGACAATAACTCCGTCGTGCACGTCCTCAATCGTCGGCAAGCAAAGATGTTCAGCCGGCGTCACATAGCATAGAAAATCTGCGCCACTTATCGCCGCAAGCGTCCCGCCTATCGCCGCCGTGATATGGTCGTAACCAGGCGCAATGTCCGTAACTAAAGGTCCAAGAACATAAAACGGCGCGTTGCGGCAAAGTCTCTTCTCTAACTTCATATTCGCTTCAATCTGGTCGTAGGGAACGTGTCCGGGACCTTCAACCATAACTTGCACGCCGCGACGCCATGCGCGGTCAACTAAATCGCCTAAAGTTATCAGCTCCGTTAATTGAGCGCGGTCGGTCGCGTCGGCTATGCAGCCTGGTCTCATGCCGTCGCCTAGACTTATCGTCACGTCATATTTAGCGCAAATGTCTAAAATGTCGTCGTAGCGTTCAAATAGCGGATTTTCTTTTTCGTTGTGAAGAATCCAGCCCGCGATAAAACTTCCGCCGCGACTTACAATGTCCATTTCCCTTTTCTGCGTGCGAAGTTTTTCAATAGCCGAGCGCGTAACGCCACAATGCAACGTCATAAAATCTGCGCCGTCTTTGGCTTGCGCTTCAATCGTTCGCAGTAAATCTTCTTCCGTCATTGCCACAATCGCGCCGTGCGCTTTAATCGCCTCGACCGTCGCTTGATAAATCGGAACCGTTCCAACCATTATCGACGAATGCTCAATAATTTTCTTGCGCGAAACGTCAATGTTATTGCCCGTGCTCAAATCCATAACTGAATCCGCGCCGCATTTTATCGCCTCGTCCAATTTCAAAAGTTCCGGTTCAATGTCGGGGAAAGTGCTAGACGTGCCGATATTGGCATTAACTTTCGTGCGAAGTCCCGCGCCCACGCCGCACGGCTTTAAATTCGCATGATTGATATTCGCGCAGATTGCAATGACGCCTTGCGCGACGCCTTCGCGAACTTTTTCAGCCGAAATTTTCTCCGACTCCGCTACGATTTTCATCGCGTCGGAAATTTTGCCCTCACGAGCCATTTGCATTTGTGTTGACATAAAAATCACTCTCCTAAATTGTTACTTCATTGCGCTAAGTATTCGTTCTATAGGCAAAAACTTCATAATCATAAAGCAGATTAGCATTTCAGGGATTAGCAACGCGGCGTTCGTCGTCAGTGAATAAATTATCGGCGACATTCCTTCGGGCGCATACGACGCAAAAAATATTACGCCCGAAATGAAATGGCAAATGAATCGCCCTGCGAATGCCGCGAAAACTCCTGCGAACATATGACGCGGAAATAATCCCGCTAAGCCTATCGCCATATACGGCAACGGATAATCAAACAAAACTTGTATCGGGTGGACTATGAACGGGTCTTGTAAAATTCTTATCAATCCGAACGCGAAGCCCGCTAACGTCCCGACGCCTGTTCCGTAACGAAATGAAATCAAAAGTAACGGAATCATTGCGCCGAATGTGACGCTTCCGCCCTGCGGGAAGTGATATAGCCGCAAAAAATGCAGAATCACCGCTAACGCTAACATTAACGAGACGTTCACCAAAATTTTCGTCGTGATTTTGATTTTTCGCGCTTGAATGCCTGCAACAATTAAAATTAACACTCCGAGCAATGCAAAAATGCTTGTCGAGTTTTGTAACAACGTTAAAATATTTTTAGAAAAAATTTCAATCATCGTTACCTCCAAAAAATTCAAGGGAAGGTCTCCAAAATTCGGAAGCCTTCCCCTTTTAATACAAGTTCTTTCCTACATCGGCATTATCCATTTCAATCCACGCACCCCGTATGGGGTGCGACAGCGGGTCGGAGTGTTTAACTTCCTCTCAGCCTGTCTGCAAGCTCCCCTGTTAAACAGTTTTTATTTATTTAATCAAGTCGCTAACGGTTTTGCTGTTGCCGTTGATATTAATCGAAGTGTCGCCAGCAACGCCGCTAACAAGGACTTTTCCGCCGCCTTGTATGCCAAGCGTCAACGTGTCGTTCTTAAACGTCGCTTTTTTGAAGTCGCCCGCCTCGCCTTTTTTGTTTAGAATCGTAAGTAAGTCGCCCGCCTCATAATCAGCGATTAAATCTTTGCCTTGTCCGGCTTGATAAATGAAATTATCATTACCTGCTCCGCCCCAAAGCGAATCATTTCCTTTTCCGCCCCAAAGCGTATCGTTGCCCGCGCCGCCAAGCAAACTATCTTTGCCCTTGCCGCCAGTCAGAGAGTTCGCTGAATCCGTGCCGGTTATCGTCAATTTTTTCTTACCATTCGAGGCGTCAAAGTCTTTAACGGCATAATCTGCAAGATTAATTTCGCCTTTATACGAGCCGTAAACTTTTGCACTGTCGCCCGCGACGAAAACTCCGCCTTTGTACGCAGTTTCGCCGATATTAAATTCAGTCGTATCCTTGACAGTCAACGCGCCGCCTTTGAACTTCAAAACAGTATCGCTACCTTTAGTTTTAGCGTCCTTAATCGTTACTTCACTATCAAGATTGATTGAATCGCCTTCGCCGAAGTTTTCGATAACGTCTTTACCGGTTTTGTTTGCGTAAACGAATAAATCTGCTCCCGCGCCGCCAACTAAAGTATCGTTGCCCTTGTCGCCGTTTATAGTTGTGCCGCTCGTGCCCGCGATTATGTAATTTTTCTTCTTGTTGCCAATAATTTCAATCGCGCCAGTCGCCGAGCCGTCAATCGTTACGATTTTGGAATAATCATTAGAAGTCGCGTCGAATTTCTCTACTGCGCTTGTCAGCGTTGCACCCTTCTTTTTCCCGTCAAAAATAATTTCGTCGGTTGTGTATCGTCTAGACACAGTCTTATTGTCTTCAAGATAGGAAATAACTTCACTTGCGCCGCCATTTATCGTCAAAATATTATCGGTTCCGAAGTTCAGAATTAAATTTTCGCCGTCAAGCGTATAATTTTCATAGATAAGCCCGCCGCCGATGCTTAATTTATCATTCTTTTCGTAGTCGGTGATAACGTCGTTTCCGCCGCTGAAGATTAATAAATCTTTGCCCTCGCCGCCCGTTAAAACGTCATTACCTTCCGCGCCGTCGAGAGTGTCATTGCCTTTGCCGCCCGTGATTGTGTTATCGAGTTCGTTGCCGGTGATTTGAATTGCTTTTCTGCGTGCGGAGGCATTTGCAGATTTAGCGTCGGTTTTGAACGTCACGGGGGATTCTGTATTGTTGGTTATCGTTATATTCTCAAAGAACGGTTCGTTTTCAACAATAGTTGTCTGTGTGCCGTCAGAAACGTTGATTGCAGATAAACTTGCGGCATTTTTCAAGACGATTGAGCCTTTGCCGACCGTAAAAATTATATCCGTAACTTTGCGCACAGAAGAATACGAGCCGCCAGCAATTATTAGCGTAACATTTTCGCTGAAACCGTCAATAGTATCGTTGCCCGCGCTGTATTCGACAAATTTATTTTCGCCGTAGTACGAATCGAGCTTGATTACATCATTTCCTGCGCCGCCGCCTAACGTAACATTTTCACCGCGACTAACAATCGTGTCATTGCCCGCGCCGCCATTTATCGAAACGTTAGAATAATAATTGTTAAAAATGTAATCGTCGCCCGCATTGCCGTTGATTGTGGAGTTGTAAGCGTGATTTTCGATATAATCTTTGCCGCTCGTGCCTGCAATATCGAATTGATTGTAATCGGATTCCAAAATATTAAAGCGTTCGTATTCGTCTAGCGTGGAAAGCACGTTTATTGACTCAGAATCGTAATTCGCAAGGATAATCGATTTTCCATTGCTCAAATTAAGCGTGATATTGTCGTCCTCTTCGCCCTTGACGGAAGAATTTATGCTAACGTTGCCCAAAATCAGCGCATCATGTCCTTTGAAGTTGTCTAGCGTATCGGAGCCGCCGCCGTAGACGTAAGCCGTGCCAACGCCTTCTTTTTCAATGAAATAATCGTCGCCTTCGTCGTCGTAAACGGTTAAATTGACGCCTTCGCTGTTTTGAATTGAATCGGAGCCCGCGCCGCCAAAAATTATAACTTCGGAGCCATCATTATCGAAATAATCATTGCCCGCGCCGCCGTCTAGCGTGTTGAAGTCGCCGTTATTGGAAATTGAATCATTATCTGCGCCGCCGTCAATTATAACGTTGTCATTGTAGTTATTGGAAATGGAATCGTTACCTTCGCCGCCTCTGATTGTGGCATTGTAAGCACCATTTTTAATATAATCGTCGCCCGCGCCGCCGTCAACTAAGATAACGTTGCTTTTTATGTAATCGTCGCCCGCTCCGGCTCTGATTGTGGTTTTATTTCCTGAAGCTTCGATATAATCTTTGCTGCTTGTGCCCGCAATGTCATATTTTTCGTGAGCGATTTCAATAATTTTATAGCGTTCGTATTCGTCCAGCGTGGAAAGCACATTTATTGAGTCAGAATCGTAATTCGTAAGGATAATCGATTTTCCGTTGCTCAAATTAAGCGCGACCGTTCTATAGTAGTCACCTTCGCTCTTAACGGAAGAATTTATGCTTACATCGCCCAAAATCAGCGCGTCATATCCCTTGAAGTTGTCTAGCGTATCGGATCCGCCGCCGTAAACGTAAGCTGTTCCAACGCCTTCATTTTCATTGAAATGATCGTCGCCTTCGTCGTCGTAAACGGTTAAATTGACGCCTTCGCTGTTTTGAATTGAATCATTACCCACGCCGCCAGCTACCGTAACGTTATTTCCGCTGGTTAAAATGCTGTCATTGTCTTCGTCGCCCGCGATATAGACATTATTTCCACTATTTTGGATTGAATCGTCACCTTCGCCGCCATTTATCGTGGAATTGAAAGCACTATTTCCAATTGTATCGTTACCAGTGCCGCTTGAGATTGAAATATTAATTCCTGTGCCATAAATATAATCGTTGCCCGCGCCGCTATTGATTGTAGAGTAATTTCCTCTATGCGAACCTTCATAATTTATCATATAGTCATTGGCTTTAGTGCCCGCGACTACCGTATTAGATTGGGAATTTTTAATAATATTGAAGAGTTTAAAATCTTTCCGGCTCGAAACAATGTTTACCACTTCATTTTTAACGAGAATTGAATTGCCATTGCTAAGATTTAAGGTAGTTTCATTGTATCCTTGAACGGAAGAAGCAACTTTTACGTCTTCAAGGACGAGAATATCGATATTTCCGAAGTTTTCAAGCGTATCGTTGCCTCCGCCGTAGATATAAGCCGCGCCGATATTCATGCCGGTTAAAATATCATCGCCTTCGCCGCCCATAATCGTAACATTAACGCCGCTGTCGCTGTAAATTGAATCGTTGCCCGCGCCCGCGTTTATTAAAACTTCGTCGCCGTCGGCATTTGAAATGGTATCGTTGCCGGTTCCGCTAAAAAATGTCAAGTTTTTACCAAATCTACTTGAAATATAGTCGTTGCCTTCCCCGCTATCGACTGAAATGCTGTCGTTACCGTTATTGTTAATAGTATCATTGCCCGCGCCGGTATTTATCGTGACGGAAGAGGAATATTCGTTAAAAATGGAATCTCTAAGCGCAGTTCCGGTTATGAGCGTGTCCGATTGGTCATTATTATGAACTACGTTTATTGTTTCGGCTTCGGAAGCGGAAACGACCGTATTTATTTCGTCGGCATGATAATTTTGCAGGAGAATTGTATTTCCATTGTCCAAATTGAGAAGAATATCGCTATAACCACTTTTTGTTGAAGAAAGAATCTTTACGTTGCCCAAAACTAATGCGTCGGTATCGTTGAAACTATAAAGCGTATCGTTGCCGGAACTATAAACATAAGCTGTGCCGTGCCCATATTCGTAAAAATAATCATTACCGGAGCCGCCTGAGACCGTATTGTTAAATCTGCCGTTATAAATGTAGTCATTTCCGGTTTCGCCGTTCATAAAAACATTATTTTCGCTGTTGTCAATGGAATCGTTGCCTGCGCCCGCGTTTATCGTGACATTTTCATAGCTGTTATTGATAGTATCTTTGTTATCGGTGCCAGTTACGACCGTATTTGCTTCTGAACTATCGATTACGTTTATTGTTTCGACTTCGGAAGCGGAAACGACCGTATTTATTTCGTCGGCGTAATAATTTTGCAGGAAAATTGTATTTCCGTTGTCCAAATTGAGAAGAATATTGCTATTACCACTTTTAATTGAAGAAAGAATCTTGACGTTGCCCAAAACTAATGCGTCGGTATCGTTGAAATTATAAAGCGTATCGTTGCCGGAACTATAAATATAAGCTGTGCCGTGCCCATATTCGTAAAAATAATCATTACCGGAGCCGCCTGAGACCGTATTGTTAAATCTGCCGTTATAAATGTAGTCATTGCCGGTTCCGGCGTTCATAAAAACATTATTTCCGCTGTTGTCAATGGAATCGTCGCCTTCGCCCGTGTTTATCGTGACATTGTCTGTATTCCATAAATTTAAAATGTAATCGTTATCGGATCCGCTGTTTATAACTGCTGACTCGCTGTAATTTGAAATCGAATCTTTGCCTTCACCGGAATTTATTGTTGCTCCTATGCCTTCATTGCCGTTGTGAATAGAATCTCTGCCATTTGTACCCGTGACGACCGTATTTGGTTCAAAATTATCGATTACTTTTACGGTTTCGGCTTCGGAAGCGGAAACGACTGTATTTATTTTATCTGAATTATAATCTTCCAGTAAAATAGAGCCGCCATTACTCAAATTCAGCATGATATTGCCATTTCCGTTTCCTTCAACGCTTCTTAATGAAGAAATAATGCTAATTCCGCCGAGAACCAGATAATTAATCGAATCAAAATTTTCGAGAGTATCATCTCCACCGCTGTAAACGTAAGTGAGACCAATATTGCTACTATTAAAGTAATCATTGCCCTTGCCGCCCGAAATTATGACGTTATTTCCGTTGTTATGAATGTCATCGTTGCCGGCTCCCGCGTTTATCGTGACTTTGTCGCCATAACTAAAAATAGAATCTCTGCCATTTGTACCCGTGACGACCGTATTTGGTTCTGAATTATTGATTACGTTTACTTTTTCGACTTCGGAAGCGGAAGCAACCGTGTTTATTATGTCAGAATAATAATCTTCCAGTAAAATGGAGCCGCCATTGTTCAAATAGAGCGTGACGTTGTAATTTTCGTCTTCGTCAACGCCTCTGACTGAAGAAATAATGCTAATTCCGCCGAGAACTAGATAATTAATCGAAGAGAAACCTTCAATAGTATCATTTCCCCCGCTGTAAACGTAAGCGCAACCTACGCCGTAGCCATAAAAGTAATCGTTGCCCTCGCCGCCGGAAACTATAACGTTAGTTCCGTAGATTGAAATAGAATCATTGCCGCCGAGCGCGTTTATTGTGACGTTTTCGCCGCTGTTTGAAATCGTATCGGCTTCAGCAGTGCCCGTAATAACGGTATTCGAGTCAGAACGGTAAATTTCAGCCATAAAAGCTTCCTCTCCTTTGAATAAAATTTTTTCCTGTTCATTAAACACCATATCGCGGAAATTATCAAGCTTTGCAAAAAAATTTGCCCTCCAATTACAGGAAGGCTTTAAATTTTTATAAATTTTTATTTCGCAAGCTTAACTTTGTCGCCGTAAATCGTTTTGAAGTCGTTTCGCATCGAAATTGGATTCCAACCGCGCTTTTCGGCTAATTTTCTATCATTTTTAGCGCGTTCAAGGTTGCCGCGTTCGCGTTCCACGTCGTCGCAGATTACAAAGAACGCTTCAGAACGATATTTATTGTCCTGCAACGTATATTCCAACATTCCGCTATCGCCAGTCGAATTTCCGAACGCAAGCACCGGTTTTTTACCGATTTGGTTAATTATGGAAAAGATTTTAACCGTTTTAAGATTTGGGATAAAATTTTTGCCGGAAATGACGATTTTTTCCTTGTAGCGGTCATAAAAATGGTCGCCGGGCGCGTCTTTGCCCATATTTGCCGACGTATATACTATATCCGTACCCAAAATTCTGTCGAATTGAATAGGAATGACGCCGTTGACGAGTTCGCGCGTAGTTGAGACGCCGCAACCGGTGTTTATGTAGACGTTGAAGCCGTTATTCGTCAGATACGAGATAATTTCTACCATTGGCAGGAAAAATGCCTCGCCGCGCTTGAGATTTGTGAAGCCATCTTCGCTGGTTTGCATGAATTTGCGGACGTAAGCGCGATAATCTTCGTCAGTCATGCCGGAATAGACCGCAGAAAGCCCTTCGATATACATTTTGCTTTCGGCGGGCGTCAATTTCTCTTTCGCGTAGATTTTCGGCTGAATTTTCTTTGCAAAATTAATCCATTTCTTCGGCGCGGTGTAATTTTTGTCATTTAAGACACGTTCAAAGAACATCATCTCTTGAAAATAGAGCGGCGCGGTTTCGCAGTAAAAAGTTCCGTCCATATCGAACGTCGCAACCCTATCTTCGGGCGGAATGAAATTTTCGCTGTAAGGATTTGTCGTATCCTCGACGAAATCGACGATTTTAGCTAAAACAGGCGAATTTTCGTTCCAAAATTGGAAATCGGACGCGGTTTGAACGTTAATCGCGGCAACTTCTTCGCGTGACGCGGCATCGACTGCACTAAACGAGCTTAACGCGATTAATCCCGCCGCTATCGCCGCTAAAATCTTTTTCTTCATGATAAAACCTCCTAAATTTGATTCTTCGCGATTATAGCACATTGCGCAAAAAAAATCGCCCTAAATTTATGTTAGAGCGGAAAATTTTCATTGAAATTTATTTGTCGCCGTAATGTGTGCCGCATTGCGTTATTTCTATCGCGTCATTTTCGATTTTGAATATCAAACGATTCTTTTCATCGATTCGGACGCTCCACCAGCCAGATTTGTCACCTTTCAGCGGTTCCGGCTTGCCTATGCAATTATAGCCGTTCCTGTCTATGTCTTGCAGCAGATTGTTTATCTTCCGCAACGTTTTTTTGTCCTGCGTTTGCCAATAAAGATAGCTTTCAAAGGCACTATCACTAAATATCTTGTTTATTTACGAATTTCTCCCATTCTTCCGCCGTGAACTTTACTACATTTTTGCCTTCTTCCATTTCGCGAATCGATTTTTGCAGGTGTTTTTGATTTTCTTCGCTCCAGAATGGGTCTAATCTCAATTTTCCGCCGTATTTTACATTATCTATTAATAATTTTATGCATTCGCCGATTGTAAGTCCTGTTTTCTCTTTAAATTCTTCCAAATCCTTGCTATCAATCGATATGCTTATTGTTTCTGTCATTTTTATCGCCTCCGACGAAAGTCTAGCAAAAAATTTCTGCTCCGTCAACGAAAAACCCTCCGACACACCGCCGAAGGGCTTTTTTTTACTGTTCAAGCATTTTTTCTATCTGTAATTTCATTTTCGGAAAATCTTTTGTCACTGTCTCATATACATCGAGCATATTCAGCGTTTCATACTTATGCGCAACTATATCTCTGAATCGCGACGCACTTTTTCATTCCACTTGCGGATAATTTTCTCTGAATTCCATTGTTAAATGCTTTGTTAGTTCGCCGATATTTATTGCCGTCATTCCTACTGCCCTTTTTGTTTTTTCATCTGCTAAAAATTCTTCCGGCGTTATTTTTTCTACGAATTTCATAGCTAAATCTATTTTCGAGCATATTTTTTCCAGCGCAATTCGCTCTCTATGCTGCATATATTTCAATTTCCTTTCCTATTTCCAGCATACTGTCTTTTTTTAGCGGTCCATGTATTATATCTACGTTTACTCCGAACTTTTCTTCCAATTCATTCATCAAACTCGCCAAAACAAATAATGATACCGTACTCGTTTCAAATTCAACTATCAAATCTACGTCGCTGTTTTCTCGAAAATTTTTCGTCGCTCGCGAACCAAATAACTTTACTTTCTTTATTCCGTACTTCGGAGCTGTTTTTTCTACCGTTTTTGTTATTTCTTCTGTTGTCAGCATTTTTATCGCCTCCGAAGAAAGTTTAGCAAAAAATTTCCGCTCCGTCAACGAAAATTAAGAATCCGATATGGCGGATGATTTTTATAAAAATCCGCTGTAGCGAATTTTTCAGCACTTTTTAAGCCCAATTTCTACCATATTTTATAAAAAGCGTGTCATGACGCCATTTAGTCATTTTAAAAAGTACACTATAGCGGACTTTTCATTCCGCGCCGAAAAATGCCTTTCAAACCGCCAAATTCACTTTCAAAATCGTTTTTCACGTGTTATAATCAAAAAAAATTGCTCTCGGTGGTGAAATTTTATGATTTTCGACGACGAACGCTCCCTTCGCACCGTCAACAACGCTCCTAACACTCATATCTTGAAAATTTTCCTCTATCTCGCCTTTCATCAGCCTAATGCCGGCATAACCGGCTATCAAATCGAAAAATCTGAGCTTCAATACGATTTAAAGCTCGGTAGAACCGTTTTTTTCAACGCTCTGCACTAGTTGAAGGATAATATCGTCATTCATGAGCTTAAACTCGCTGATAAATCCGATTTTATGCTTAATCCTTATATCGTTATGAATAATGGCGACCAAAACGCACGAATTAAGGAATGGAATCGCCGTTTGAGGCTTGAAGACGA
>ODAI012540636.1_pt1 | contig 103078 bp, 84 predicted proteins | sample 1539321 | NCBI WGS metagenome assembly ODAI01 (sample SAMN02144231, study PRJEB22623) | gut metagenome | biome: sheep rumen | host: Ovis aries | place: New Zealand
ACCTCCATAAATGTGGTAAAGGCGGAACAATTCTTATATTTTGTTCCTCCCACTGAGATTTTAGCATCTCTTTTTGACCTGTATTATTCGTCCACAGTCCTTACCTGGCTTACAGGCAGGGTAGTGGGTGTTTCTCTTCCGAACATTGATACAAGCAAATCAACTGTTCTTTCTTCGAGATTGATATTCTGCACAACTCCGATAAAGCCGTCCATAGCCGTACCTGAAATCTGTACTCTGTCGCCCACGCTGAAATTAACTTCAACAGTTGGTGTGAGGTCTATACCGAACAGTTTCTTTACTTCTTCTTCGGATATAGGAGTAGGTTCTGAGGCGGGTCCCACGAAACCTGTACAGCCTCTTGTATTTCTCACGACATACCATGAGTCATCAGTAACTATCATTTTGATGAGAACGTAACATGGATATGTTTTACGTTCAATCTTTTTTGATTTTCCGTCAGTGATTTCTTCCACTGTTTCGGTAGGAACTCTGACTTCACGGATAAGGTCATGAAGCTTACGGTTTTCGACAACTTTTTCGATATTCTGGGCTACTTTATTTTCATAGCCTGAATAAGTGTGGATAACATACCATTTTGCTTCTTCCATAATATCCTCCTCAGATTTCCGTTTTTAGCGGTAGATAAGTCGCATGAGGGCGAGGAATCCTTCATCGAGGACACCCACCAGCACGGCTGAACCTGCGACAACGGCAAGAACGACCGAAGTATTTGTGATGACGGTCTGTTTTGTCGGCCATACTACCTTTTTAAATTCGATTCTCAAGTCCTTGAACCATTTGGCAACCTTATTGGGTTCTTTTTTGCCGCTGTCCTTTTTGGATTTTTTATTTTCCTTTTTATCGGCAGTGACATTCTCGTCCTTTTTGGACTTTTTGGCTTTTTTCTCGGACTCCTCGGAAGTTTTTATCTCGTCTTTTTCCTTAGCCATAGATACGCTCCCTCCGATTATTTTGTTTCCTTATGAAGAGTATGTTTGCGGCAGAATTTGCAGTGTTTCATCATTTCGATTCTGTCGGGGTCATTCTTCTTGTTCTTCTTGGAAACATAGTTTCTCTGCTTGCATTCTGTGCAAGCCAAAGTGATTTTAACTCTCATATCGGCACCTCCTAATTTAATTACTCCCTTTGTTATGCAAAGGTAGGTTGTTTGCCTCCCTCGACTGAGGACAAAAAAATGCACCCCAAAACGAGGTACATTTATTATATCACACATTTTATGGCTTGTCAAGGGGTTTTTCAAATTTTTTTAAAATCAGAAGTCTGAAACCAGCATACAATTTGGAATTAATGGTATTTATTTTTTAGTTGATTTTCGACATAAAGAGCAGAAAATATTATTTCAGATATTTGCAGACCGAGTATGACCAATGATAAATTATTTGAAAAAACTGCTGTGACAACTGAAAGTATGAATGATGATATACCCGATACAAGCCATATTTTCCCGCAGGTACGGTTGGCGAAAAGCCATGTTTCGTTATTTTTCAGGGCTTTTTCCGTTCTGAAACCGATTGAGGTATCGGAATTGTCCTTTATTCTGAACTTCATCACATAACCGCCCAGAATGAGTGAAAGAGAAACAATCACATTAACTATAATTATCACAGGCATATCTGCATTATATTCCGACGCTGTATTTTGGTTCGCAGGTGAGGTTTATGCCGAGGCGTTTGAAAATTCTTTCATCGACAGCGGAGAGAATAACGGTTGAATGTACTTCACAGCCACGGAGTTTTGAAATCTGTTCCATGGCTTTTTTTGCATTTTCGTCAGTATTCGCACAGATAGAGAGGGCGAGGAGAGTTTCATCAGTATGAATACGGGGGTTATTATTGCCGAGATGACGGACTTTCAAATCCTGAATAGGTTCTATGACATGGGGCGACATGAGGAGGATATCATCATCAAGACCTGCGAAATATTTCAGAGCATTGAGCAGAAGTGCCGAGACTGCGCCGAGGAGGTTTGAAGTTTTGCCTGTCAGGACAGTGCCGTCAGGCAGTTCCATAGCGGCGGCAGGTTCGCCCGTAGCGGCTTCCTTTGCGAGGGCGGCAGCGATAACTTTTCTGTCATCGGGAGTTACATTAGCCTGTTTCATAAGGAGTTCGAGCTTTAAAACTTCTTCTTCTGAAGCGAGTCCCTTTTTTCTGTCGCAAAGCCCCGTATAATATCTGCGGATAATTTCGTCCTTAGCGGCACGGCAGGTAATTTCGTCATCAACGATACAGTTTCCTGCCATATTCACGCCCATATCCGTGGGGGACTTATAGGGAGATTCACCGAGGATATTTTCAAACATAGCGTTGAGTACGGGGAATATTTCTATATCACGGTTGTAATTTACGGTAGTTTTGCCGTAAGCTTCGAGGTGGAAAGGGTCAATCATATTTACATCATTGAGGTCTGCGGTAGCGGCTTCATAGGCGATATTTACGGGGTGACGCAGCGGGAGATTCCATATGGGGAAAGTTTCAAACTTTGCGTAGCCTGCATTAAGACCTCTCTTGTGTTCGTGGTATAACTGCGAGAGGCAGGTAGCCATTTTACCGCTTCCCGGACCGGGTGCAGTAACTACGACAAGTCTGCGTGAAGTTTCGATATAGTCATTTTTTCCGTAGCCTTCATCGCTGATTATATATTTGAGGTTTGAGGGATAGCCCTTGATGCTGTAATGGTGATAGACTTTAACGCCGAGGGCTTCGAGTCTGCTGCGGAAAGCGTCTGCAGTAGGCTGCTGTTTATATCTTGTAAGCACCACACTGCTTACATAAAGTCCGAAATTTCTGAATACATTGATAAGTCTGATTACATCGACATCATAAGTTATGCCGAGGTCGCCTCTTATTTTATTTTTTTCTATATCGTCCGAATTTATTACAATGACAATTTCTGCAACGTCTTTAAGCTGTAAGAGCATCTGCAATTTACTGTCAGGCTTGAATCCGGGGAGTACCCTTGATGCGTGGTAGTCGTCAAAGAGTTTTCCGCCAAATTCAAGGTAGAGTTTATCTCCGAAATGAGCGATTCTCTCACGGATATGTTCTGACTGCATTTTCAGATACTTTTCGTTGTCAAAACCGATTTTATTTTCGATTTCCATAAAATTTCTCCTCTCAAAAAACAATTACAAATACCATTATATAACAAATCATAAAATTTTTCAAGTAGGGGAGATATATTTTATTTTTTTGTCTTAAAATTTTTTATGATTACGCATAAAGCTGCAAGCATGAGTACAGCCGTAGTGAATATGCTTCCTTCTATTCCGAAATCACCGCCTGTAAGAATGACGTTATCGCTTGAATGATTCAGAATAAACACGGAATCCGCAACGTCCGTACCGCTTACGCTTATTCCGTAGAAATTCCCCTGAAAGAAATTCCACATTGAATGTATTGCACACGCTCCCCATATATCGTCATACGCAATCATGTAAATTCCTGCAAACGCTCCGAAAAGCGCAATATTGAAAAACGAAAGGAAATTAATCCCGTTGTTGGCGGCATGGGCGATGCTGAAAGCTGCCGAACTTATCAGTATTGCAGACACGGCAGAAATTTTTCCGCCTATGGTATTCATGAGGTATCCTCTGAAAATAACTTCTTCCGCTGCGCCCTGAATCAGAAATCCAAGAAAATACAGTGCAAGCAGTCCTATATTTATATCCGAGGATAATTTTATACTGTTTACTCCCGTTGCTACGGTCAGAAGCACATTTGCGGACATCAGGAATATTCCTGTAAATATACCTGCAAAATAATGTTTCAGGGCTTTTTCCTTTCTGAAACCCATTGATGAAAGTGTGCGCTTTTCGATAAATTTGCAGTACATTACCGAAATTACAATCATAAATATATTGCATATGAGAATAACTGAAAAATATTTCGGATTTGACATTATTTCCTTTGACAGTTCCATAACTCTGTCAATATACTGTGAATTTACCTTTATTTTTCCCTTATAGCCTTCCGCCTGAAGTTTTTCTATAAGTTTCGGCATCATCATCATTGTGGGTATGACGGATTCCGCAAAGGTCGATATAAAAAACACAGCTATGAAGATTCCGAGTATGGCGAATATATTTTTCGGGGATTTTGATTTTGAAGATTCTTCAAACATTCCGCAGTTTAATTTCATGATTCCGAACCTTTCATAATTCCGTCAAGGAGGGTCTGATTCCATTGGAGAGAGCCTCTTCTGACTATTCCGAAGCTTGATTTTCCTTTTGAAACGCCGTTATCCCATACAAAGCACTTTATACCGTTTGCCTTTGCCTGCGAGAGGTAATATTCAAAATATTCCGCACGGACTGCATCATCTGCGGCGGCAACACAGCCAAATTCATCAATTATAACAGGGATTCCCTTGTCTATGAATTTTGTTTTTATCTGTGAGAATTTTGCGCTCAGTTCATTTTTTTCGCTTTCCGCAAAGACAGTGCTTGTGCCGTCCGCAAAATTCCACGGTGCATAGTAATGGAGATTGAGAATTATATTGTTTCCTTTCGGGACAACAACGTCATTGAGTGCGGCATTTTCGGCAGATGCTCCGTAAGTTGTGACAATAAGTGTACGTTCGGCATTTTTTCCGCCTGATTTCCTGACAGTATCAACGAAATCCTGAGCATATTTATTTACAACTGCTCTTTCTTCGGGAGTACCGCCTGTCCATTCGTTATCACTTCCGACAGTTCTCGGTTCGTTCATTCCCTCGAAAAGAAGTCTGTCGCCGTAATTGCCGAAACGTGCGGAGAGCTGTTCCCATATTGCACATAATTTTTCCTTGCAGGCTTCATAATCGCTTTCCTGCGGTTTAAACCATAAATAGTCATCATGGTGTACGTTGATTATTACATACATACCGTCATTGTATGCGTAATCGACAACTTCCTGCACACGGTCAAGCCATTCTGTCTGAATAGTATTTCCGTCCATATGTTCGCCCCATGTCACGGGTATTCTTATGGCATTGAAACCTGCGGATTTTATGCCGTTTATCATTTCCTGAGTAGTTTTTATATTTCCCCAGCCTGTTTCGGAGGAAAGACCTGTTTTTCCCGTATTGTAGGATTCGAGGGAATTTCCGAGATTCCAGCCGACTTTTATATTATTTATTATCTGCTGAGAAGTCATGAATCCGTAGGAATCATCTGTATTGTCGGTATTGTCCGTTATGGGTGCAGCCTGAGATACAGTTCCCTCGCTGTATTTGACAGTTATTGAATCGAGAGTGATATTCGGCTGATTGCTCCACCAGTAGCCGAGAGTTATTTCACCGTCAGAGGCAATACAGCTTTTAGCCGCCTGCGGTACAAACCATGTCAGCGAAAGTGATGAATCATTTGTAAATACAGCCGTATCAGGGGACTGACAGTTTCCCGATGATGATTCATAGCCGAAAGCACCTGTAAATTTTCCGAGACTTCCGCCTGAACTGATATTGAATGTTATAGCCTGCGGAATGGTATTTTCGGGCATAAAATCCGCAGTCTTAACTCTTATTACGTTGTCTGTATCACTGTAATTCACAGATTTTCCGACATTCTGCGTTAAAGTGCCGTCAACGGGGATATCTCTTGAACGTGTATAGGTACATATGGCATTTTCGATTTTTATGCCTGATGCACCGCCCCACCAGTAACCGAAAAGAATATCTCCGCCCGATGATATATATTCGGCAATTTCCGCAGGGACATTCCATGTTATTTCGCCATATGTTCCCTGAGTGGGTGCAGAAAAATCCGCAGACTGATACCAGCCCTCATCTGTTGCGGAAGGGCAGTCAGATGATACCGAGATTCCGCAGCCGCCTTTAAATTCCCCTATATCAAGACCGTCAGAGGAATATATGACAAATGTAAAGGATTTTATTATATCTCCGTCCTCAATGAAATCCGATAACGGAAGCTTGACAGTATTGCTTCCCTCATTTCTTGATATGGAAGTATTTATATTCTGCTGAGTGCTGCATTGTGCAGAAAGACTTTCAACAGGGCTGATATGCTGTGTCATTTCCTCTGTAACCTCCTCAATTGATATTTTTTCTGTTTTCTGAACTGCATCATCTGTCTGTGAAGATTCAGCATCTGAAGATACGACTGAATAACTGTCTGAACTTTCATTTTTTGAATCCGAACAGCCTGTGCAGACTGATGTCAGCGTTACAGCCGACAAAATCATTATCATAGTTTTCTTCATTTTTATTCCCTCTCTGTGTGAAAAAAGCTGATAATTGATTATAGCATATTTTATTATATATTGCAACAACAAATTTATTTAACTCATGAGAATCAATTTTGACCAATTATCCTCTTACTATGCTATACTATGTCAAGTTTTCAAAATTGGTTCTCATAATAATTTATAGTTATTTGTTGACACAACAGATAAAATAATGTATAATTATGATAATTAAATCTGAACGGAGAAGTAAAATATGGATAAATTTCGCAGACAAGCAAAAGAACTTGTCAGAAAACTTACTCTTGACGAAAAATTTAACTTCATAGCTACTCATCAGCCCCCTGCCGAAAGTATCAGTTTCAAAGAATTTTTCATCGGTACAGAGGCGGCAAGGGGGTTTGTAGGCAGAAAAGATGACGAATTTTCAACAGTATTTCCTCAGCCCATAGGTCTTGCAGGAACTTTCGATACCGAACTTATGCAGAAACTCGGCGAAATCGCAGGAAGGGAATGTCGTGCATACCATAACGAAAATCCCAAAATAAGCCTTTGTTACTGGGGTCCCACTGTCGATATGGAGCGTGACCCACGCTGGGGACGCACCGAAGAAGCCTATGGCGAAGATGTATGTCTCGCAGGCGAAATGACTAAGGCTTATACTGTCGGAATGGCTGGATATGATGAAAATTATTTCCTTACAATCCCTGCATTAAAGCATTTCTGTGCAAATAATACCGAAAACACAAGAATAAACGGAAATTCATATCTCCCTCTAAGGCTCAAATATGAATATTATTATGCCGCATTCATGAACGCTATAAAATACGGCGGTGCAAGAAGCGTCATGACCGCTTACAATGAAATAAACGGCTTGCCTGCCATGTTAAACCCCGAACTTAACGATATACTTAAAAAGGAATGGGGTATGTGGTTTGCGGTGACTGACGGCGGAGATTTCGCTCAGACTGTAACGGCTCACAAATATTTTGATTCACATGCTGAAACTCTCGCCCATGCCCTGAAAAGCGGCTGTGATGTAATGACAGACCATGATATTCTCGTCAGAAATGCCGCCGAAAAAGCCATTGAAAATAATCTCATAACTGAAGAAGAACTCGATAAAAATATCGAAAATGTAATCTATGCAAGACTTAAACTCGGACTGCTTGACGAAAACTGCCCCTATAACAGAATATCAAAGGATATTGTCGACAATGACGAGGCAAGGGAGATAAATCTCCGTGCCGCAAGAGAACAGGTTGTCATGCTCAAAAATAATCTGCTCCCCGTAAAGAAAATAAAAGGCAGAATAGCTGTTGTAGGTGCGCTCGCAGATGAAAATTTATGCGACTGGTATACAGGAAAATTCCGTGATGCAGTTTCGGTTTATGAGGGCATAAAAAGAGCATTTCCCGAAAATACAGTGATTCACGACAGTTTGTGGGATATAGCCTGCATAAAAGCCCCCAACGGAAAATATATCTCAGTCCATGAGGACGGCTCTGTATGTGCTGATAAAAATATCCCTGATGAAAGCTGTAAATTTGAAATCCGGAAATGGGGACAGGGTACAACGAATTTCTTTTCGGTTAAATATAAAAAGCATCTGCGCTTTGAGGATAATACCCTTAAACTTCATAACAGAACAGTTTATGACTGGTTTACTTTTGAAACATTCAATGTTTCAATATGTGAAAATGAAATCATTGAATCATATCTGCATCATCAGAGAATGAAAGCAGACGAAAACGGCAATGTCTCTTTTGAAAAGAGAACAAATGTCAAAAAAGAAAACAAATTCCGCATCGAAACCCTGAGCTACGGCTTTGAAAGAGCTGAAAAAATCGCAGATGAATGTGAATTTGTCTTTTTCTGTACGGGAAATCACCCCATGCAGAGTGCAAGAGAATGTTATGACAGAAAAAAACTTTTCTTTGATGTGCAGACGGGCAGGGGACGTGACCTATGGTATAAAAATAAAAATACTGTCATGATTCTCATTTCAAGCTATCCGTATGCCATCAATACCGAAAACAGACTTCTCCCTGCCATACTCTATACTACCCATGCGGGCGCAAACCTCGGAACGGCTGTCGCCGAGACAATATGCGGAAAAAATAATCCCGCAGGCAGACTGGCTATGACCTGGTATCAGTCAGAACTCGACCTCCCCGATATAACTGATTATGATATAGAAAAAAATCAGACAACTTATATGTATTTCAGAGGTGAACCGCTTTATCCTTTCGGATACGGTCTTTCATACTCCGAGTTTGAATACAGGGATTTCAGCGCAGAACAGTCTGAAAATGGTCTGATATGCAGAATATCCGTAAGAAATATATCAGATACGGACGGTGATGAGGTTGTGCAGATATATTATTCCGTTCCCGATTCAAAGGTAAGCAGACCGATTAAAAAGCTTTGCGTCTTCAAAAGAATACACCTTAAAGCAGGAGAAGAAAAATTTTTAACCCTCGAAATTCCTGAGCATATATTGCAGATATACGATACCCACAGCAGAAAAATGCTCACCGAAAACGGCAGATATAAACTCTTTGCAGGTTCTTCATCTGAGGATATAAGGCTTGAAACTGAAATTCAGGTAAAAGGCGAAAATATCCCCCTGAGAGATGATTCGTTTGAGGCTCAGTATTTTGACAGTGCAGACGGAATAAAAATATTCTGGCTGAAAAATATCGGAAGATACTGCATAAGAGTCTGCGAATGGACAGGCGTTGCCGTGTATGAAGATGTTAATTTCAAGGATAAGAAAAATCTTGTGATAACTGCATCTTCATTCATGAAAGATGAAGTCATAAACGCTGATATATGCGGTGAAAAAATTCAGATAAATATTAATGTTTCAGACGGTTTTGATGATTTTTCGGAATACTCGGTCAGACTCCCCGAAAATCTCCCCGACAGCGGTAAAATAGTATTCTTCATGCCGCCGGATACCGAACTGCTTAATGTAAAGCTTTCGTAACAGATAATCCTCCTTTTGCATAGTATATACAGGCGGACGAAATTCCGCCTTTAATACAAGAGGAAAATTTTCGCCTTGCACTGAGAGTGAACGGAACGAAGTGAAGTGAACGAAAGTGCAAGCCACAAATGCGAAAATTTGACGATTTCAGAGGAAAATTTGCGCCCTTGACATGGGAGTGAATGAAGTGTAACGGAATGAACGAAATGTCAAGGCACAAAAGGCGCAAATTTGACGATTTTAAATGGAGGATAATATGGCTGTTTTCTATAATCAGGCTACAATTTCCTATAACGGAAACGTTACAGGTTCAAATATAGTAACAGGCGAAATCATAGAGGTTCTTTCCGCAGAGAAAAATTCCCTGCACGAAACCTATTCGCCCGATAAACATTCAGTATTTGTCATAAGCATAGTAAATACAGGTAATTCCGATTATACAGGTCTTACTGTTACAGATGACCTTGGTGCATACGATTTCGGAACGCCTCCCGTACAGCTTGTGCCTATGAATTACGTTGAAGATTCAGTTATGTACTATGTAAACGGAAATTTGCAGTCCGCACCGAATGTTACAAGTGAATTTCCGCTCACAATTGAGGGTATCAACGTCCCCGCAGGCGGAAATGCCGTTATCATATATGAGACTGCTGTAAATGAATACGCTCCCCTCGGTGAAAATTCCGAAATAACCAATACTGCCGAAATAACAGGAGCAGGTCTTGCGGAAGCCGTAACCGCATCAGCTGCAATTACACCCGACAATACCCCCAGACTTTCTATCAGTAAATCACTCTGCCCTGCAACAGTACCCGAAAACGGCGTTATAAATTACAGTTTCATCATACAGAATTTCGGCACTCAGCCGGTCACGGAAAATGATACTGTAATATTCAGCGATACCTTTGACCCGATTCTCGATATTGATACAGTAACATTCAACGGAAACACATGGACTGCAACAAATGATTACACTTACAGCACTTCAACAGGTGAATTTGTATCCCAGACAGGCAAAATTACCGTTCCGCCTGCACAGTATGTCCGGAATCCCGAAACAGGTGAATGGACTGTCCAGCCCGGTGTAAGCACTCTGCTTATATCAGGAAATATCTTCACAAGCATAGAAAAAACATGACAGAAAAACAGGGGATTTTTCCCCTGTACATATCACAAAGGAGTAAAAACTATGGAAAATTTAAAAGCAAGATTTCACCTCCCCGGATTTATGGAGAATCTGAAATTAAATTATCTGATTATTAAAATGATGCAGAATATGCCCGAATATTTCTATGATGTGGAAATCGCTTCGGTATATGATGCATTTCCGCCTTCAATGTGGAACGGCGGTCGCTGTATAGGCGGAGTTATATGTTCGGACGACTATATAACAGGCGTTGCAAAGCTTTTCAACGAAATGGGTATTCCGCTGAGATTCACCTTCACAAATCCCCTTATTGACAAGGAACACCTCGATGACCCTTTCTGCAATAAAGTCCTTAAACTCTGCAATAACGGGCTTAATGAAGTTATTGTAAATTCGGAAGTATTGGAGGATTATATCAGGAAAACTTATCCCGAATACAAAATTACAAGTTCAACCTGCAAGCGTCTGACCGACCCCGAAAGAGTCGCTCAGGAATTAAACAAGGATTATCATATAGTAGTGCTTGACTACGATTTGAACAATAAATGGGATATCCTCGAAAAACTCCCCCATAAGGAAAAACTCGAAATCCTCGCAGATTCAAACTGTATGCCCAACTGTCCACGCAGAGTTGCGGAATATGAAACAGTAGGCAGACAGATGATAGCCTATAACGAACACCTTAAAAAATATCCGAACAAGCCTTTCAGAATGTCCGATTACAGTGATGTCACCATGAGCAATACATTTAACTGTCCGTCAATGCATATGTCACCATTTGATGAGAGAAAACGTCCCTACCATGTAAGCCCTGAACTTATCTTTGAAAAATATCTCCCAATGGGAATACATCAGTTCAAAATTTCAGGCAGAGGTTCATCACATCTGTATGTAATAGAGTTGCTGATGTATTACCTTGTAAAGCCTGAATGCCGTGACGAGGCAAGATTTTTCTATATGCACAATCTGGAGAAAAACGGAGTAGTCAAAATTGACAACGTTTAATCAAGGCATAATTCATAATTATTTTGCCTGCAACAAAAATATTAAAACAGGAGATTATCTATCATGATTTATAATGATATTTTCAAGGAAATAATTCTTGAATGCAAAAAAGATGTCGAAAGATTTCATTCAGGTGATAAAAAAGACTATCTCTACAAAAAAGTCAGGGATAAGGAATATGGCGATACTGACGGGAATTATACAAACCGCACAAGAATCTGTTTCGGTCTGCTCTATAATTCCTTTGAATACGATACAGAAAATATCATCAGGGAACTCTTTGAAACAGAAGTTGTCTCCCGTGAAAACGAATCGTTTCAGGGTATAGGCGTAAATCTCGAAATACTTACATTTCTGCTGAAAAAATACAATAATCCCGATGACCTTAAACTTTTTGAGCGTGTAAAAAATGCAAATTTTGACTGTTACTGCGGATATGAGGTGGATTTCTGTGATTACAGTACCCCCGTTGATGAACTTTCAGCGCAGGAATGTATCTACAATGCAAGCGATATCGGTGACGATGAGCGTCTGTTCAGAATGGTGGATATTTTCAAAGAAAATATGCAGACAAAAGATGATTACAGGCAGCTTGACAGTTTTTCACGCCTCACAAAAAGAATGTCCGACAGGAAAATTTCATCGGAATATCTCTATGACTACTATAAAAATTCCGATGAAAAATATGATAAATCAAGCGCAGTCGGCAGATATTTAAGGTATCTGATTGATGACGGACAAGCCGAAAAGGCTGAGGAAATTTTCCTTGAAAACCTCGAATCCTTTGAAGGATTCAACAGGCATATTTATGAGTTCGGCTCTCAGATAATATTGCTGAATCCTCCCCATAAGGAAAAAATATGGAAAACAATCAACCCCGCAATAATAAAGGATTTTAAAAATATCGCCCCAATGGACTGCCGTACTATTGCCGAATGTGCCGAAATAATGGGCGAAAACAAGCTCGCAAAACAAATTATGAAAATGCATGACAAAAAAATGAAAGGTATTGAAAAATTATCCGATTAGTGATATAATGATTACAGTCAGAAAAATAAATCGGAATACAGAAAGTGAAATTTATGATTGAATACTCTAATCTCAATGAAAAATTCATTATAGAAAGATTTCCTGAACTAAAAGAACAGGTTAAAGAAGAAATGAGTGGTTTAGATAAGTTTTTACCTCATGTCATCTTTGGAAATGTTTTTAATCAACTAACGGTATCTTTATTAAAACAAGATAATTATTTAACAAATAAAACTATAAGCCGTATTTTTGATATGTATGAAGATTTATCATCAAATGGCGACAACGAAACACAAAATCTTGTTCAAGTTACTTTGCTGGAGTATCTGTGGGACGAAAAAATAACTTATAACAGAGCTTTGGAATTGATTGGCGAACACACAAAAAAATTATGGAACTGTATTTATAACTATCTTTACATTCCGTAAGAATTTTATTACAGTAAAAATAAAAATCTTTGAGCATTAAAAATGCTTTTTAAAATCAGGAGGTAAAAATGAAAAATCAACTCTGTATTGTCCTCGATTTCGGCGGTCAGTATAATCAGCTTATCGCAAGGCGTGTCCGTGAAAACGGTGTCTACTGCGAAATAAAAAGCTATAAGACCCCCATTGAGGAAATCAAGAACTTAAACCCTATGGGAATTATCTTCACAGGAGGTCCAAACAGCGTCTATGATGAATCTTCCCCGCATATCTCAAAGGAAATTTTTGACCTCGGTATCCCGATTTTAGGTATCTGCTACGGCTGTCAGCTTATGGCTTATACCCTCGGCGGAACAGTCGAAAGCTGTACAAAAAGTGAGTACGGAAAAATAGAAGTCTCTCAGACAGGCGGTACTCTCTTTAAAGACGTTCCCGAAAAAAGTATAGTCTGGATGAGCCATACTGATTTTGTAAGCCGGTTGCCGGAGGGTTTCAAAGTTACCGCAAAATCTGATGACTGCCCCTGTGCAGCTTTTGAATGTCAGGAGAAAAAATGCTATGCCGTACAGTTCCACCCCGAAGTTACTCACAGCGAATACGGAAAACAGATTCTTCATAATTTCCTTTATGATGCCTGCGGATTTACAGGTGACTGGGTAATGGACGACTTTATCGAAAATACTGTCGCAAAACTCAAAAATCAGATTGGCGATAAAAAAGTAATCCTCGGACTTTCAGGCGGTGTGGATTCATCTGTGGCTGCTGCTCTCCTCTCCCGTGCAGTCGGAAAACAGCTTACCTGCGTATTTGTCGATCAGGGTCTTATGCGTAAGGACGAAGGCGATTTCGTTGAAAATACCTTCACTAAAATGTTTGATATGAATTTCGTCCGTGTAAACTGCAAGGATAAATTCTTATCCGCCCTCAAAGGTGTTACCGACCCCGAACAGAAAAGAAAAATTATCGGTACGGAATTTTATAACGTCTTCTGGGACAAAATCCGTGAACAGGGTACGGACGGTTTTTTCGCTCAGGGTACTATCTACCCCGACAGAATCGAATCAGGCAAGGGAAATGAAGCAGGTCACGGAAGTACCGCTGTCATAAAAACTCATCACAATATGGTGAAAATGCCCGATGATATCAAATTTGATGGAATTATTGAACCCCTCGGAGATTTGTTCAAGGACGAAGTCCGTGCAGTAGGCGAAAAACTCGGTATCCCGCATGAACTTGTATGGAGACAGCCTTTCCCCGGTCCGGGTCTTGGTGTCCGCATAATCGGTGAAATTACCGAGGAGAAAATTAAAATCTTACAAGAAGCTGATGCTGTTTTCCGTGACGAAATCAAAAAAAGCGGCATCGAAAACCAGCTTAAACAGTTCTTTGCAGTTCTCCCTGATGTCCGTACAGTAGGCGTTATGGGCGACCACAGAACTTATGACCATTTAATCGCTATCCGTGCTGTTACAACCGACGATTTCATGACCGCTGACTGGGCTAAAATTCCTTATGATGTGCTTGCCCGTGTTTCAAACCGCCTTTGCAACGAGGTTGAACACGTCAACCGTGTAGTTTACGATATAACTTCAAAACCCCCCGGAACTGTGGAATGGGAATAATATTAAAAAAACTCCGATTAATTTCGGAGTTTTTATTTTAACCTCAATAAATTTTAATGGAATATAGACCAACCAATCAAAGTTATAATAATGCATATAATTACATTTAATATAGCCACACCAATAATTGTCACTTTTGAATTAGTATAATTAAATGCACTTTTAGGATAAATCCCCATTATGACAATGCTATAAATCATTGAAATACAAGATAAAGGAATAGAATAAACTACTGCATATTCAAATAAAATTCCACAGATAAAAAACAGTAAAAATAGCACTAATTCGCTTATCCCCCAAATTTTATACCATTTTTTCCTTGCATTTTTATTATTTTCTTCTTCCTGCTCCATTCTTATTTGTTCATTTTCCTCATGCTGACGGAGTTCTCTCTGATATTCAATTTCTCTTATTCTTGCCTCGTCTATGTATCTTATAACAGTTGCACCGTCATCAAGCTGAATCTGTGTACCGCAATAGGTACAAAACATACGATTCTGATTATCAGGTACTTGCAGGTTTGCATTGCAGTTAGGGCATTGTATCTGATTTAAGTTCATAATTTCCTCCTTATAACACAATAATATATTTTATAATAATATAATATCACAAACAAGTAAATAAGTCAACAGCAAATTTTGTTTGACAAATTCTGTGATATGCGTTATAATTTATCTGTAAAATATTGAGAGGAGTTTTTTCAATGGACAAGGAAATCTATGGGAAATACGAGATAATTGACGCACATTCTCACATATTCCCCGAAAAAATAGCAGAAAATGCGACTGTAAACATAGGACATTTTTACGGTATACCAATGACTGACTGCGGAATAAGTGACAAATTAATTGAAAGCGGAAACAAAATAGGTGTAAGCCACTATCTTGTATGCTCTGTGGCAACTACTCCGCATCAGGTAAATTCAATAAATCATTTCATAGCAGAAGAATGTGAAAAGCACCCGTCTTTCATAGGACTTGGAGCGGCACACCCCGACTCCGAAAACCTTGGAGGGGATATTGAACAGATAATATCCCTCGGACTTAAAGGCGTAAAGCTTCACCCTGATTTTCAGAAATTCAATGCAGATTCTCCCGAAGCATTCAAAATATATGAACTGATAGAGGACAGACTTCCGCTTATGATACACTGCGGGGATAACAGATATGACTATTCCGCACCGCAGAGAATTGCAAATATACATAAGAATTTCCCTAAGCTCAGAATACAGGCGGCACATCTGGGCGGTTATCAGCGTTGGGAGGAGGCAATATCATGCCTTAAAGGTCTTGAAAACGTATGGTTTGACATAAGCAGTTCACTTGCCTTTATATCACCTGAAACGGCTGTAAAAATGATACGTTCCTACGGAATTGAAAAATGTTTCTTTGGTTCTGATTTCCCTATGTGGAGCCATGAAGATGAGCTTGAAAGATTCCTCGCCCTTGGATTTTCAGAAGAAGAAAACAGAATGATACTCGCAGAAAATTTCAAGAATTTTATACCTGCTGACTGAAAGAATTTTTCTGAAACAACTTGAAATTTACGGCTACACAATCTATAAAGGATACAATATGAAATTAAATATAAAAATCAGGTTGATATTTTTATTGATTGTTCTCATTTTGTGCAGATACTATGTTTCTGAATCAAATTATAAATCGGACTCAAATTATGAATCTGGCTCAGAGTATGAACTCACCTCTGAAAGACATGATTCTATCCTATCTATTGCTTCGTATACAAAAAGTCAATATGATAAAGGAACTTTAAAACTTGGTTATGTAATAGCAAATGGCAATCTTGACAATTATGAGAAGAATAAAGAAATTGCAGAAATTTTTGCAAACCATGATTATTTTTATAAAGCAGTAATGAATGACGAAAATACTGTAATAATTCAACAAGTAGTTTTTTTCCATTCTGTTACAGGCTATATAGCTACAAAAAATGAAACATTAAACACCACCGAAGAAAAACATAGAACTGTTATGTATGTTCCTTCTGCGCTTGGATATGATAACAATTTGGTTATAATTGATGGATATATAGGTCAATTTGATAAATGGCATTTGTATTCATATCGTTCAGGAATGTGATTTTGACTAACTTACAAACTATGATTTGCACAGTCAATAAAATTCCCCCTTTATTAAAAGGGGGATATTTTTATTCCTGTTCGGAATTGTCAACTGTTTTATCTTTTTTTATTTCTATTATAAGTTTTTCGACAGTCTGGTCTTTCACCTGAGAGGCGGTAAGTCTGAAAATACCTGTTTCAACTGATTCGCCTTCTTCGGGGATACGTTCCATAACATCAGTTATCCAGCCGCCTGCGGAGGTATAATCGGTATGTATCATATCGCTGTCGAGACTGAGTTTTTCTGCAAGTTCATTTATGCTGACATATCCTGCGACTTCATATCTGTTATCGGAAAGTCTGACTATATTTGTGACAATTTCGTCATCTTCATCATAGATTTCCCCGACAAGTTCCTCAATTATATCCTCAAGGGTAATAATACCCTTAGTACCTCCGTACTGGTCAGTAACAACAGCGAGGTGAACTTTTGAACGCTGCATATACTTCATAGCCTCACTGATTAACTTGCTTTCGGGGATATGGGGAACGTCCTGAATAATTTCCTTTATATCGCTTTTACCCTCGACAAGCATTTTAAAAAATGCCTTGCTGGTAATAATTCCCGTAATATCGTCAAGGCTTTTTTCATATACGGGAAGTCTTGAATACATTTCGGTACTGAAAATATTTTTGATTTCGTCTATTGTGGAATTTATTTCTATTCCAACAATTTTGACTCTTGGGATAAGGATTTCATTGACGGATATTTCATCAAACTCCAATGCACTTTTGACGAGTTCGCTTTCCTGTTCTTCAATAACGCCCTGCTCCTCGATTTCGTCAATCATATATTTGAGTTCATCTTCCGTAACGCTTGGGGAATTGTTTTCGCTTCCGACAGCAGATGACAACTTATTCAGAATCCACACGGCAGGTTTAAGTAAAAGCACAAGCACTGAAAGCGGTGATGCTATAAAAAGTGCTAATTTCTCGGCATTTCTCTTTGCATATGATTTCGGCATGACCTCGCAGAATATAAGCACAAGAACTGTTATAACCGCTGTTGAAATTCCTGCACCCTTGCTCCCGAAAAGACTGACGAATAAAACTGTACCGACAGATGAAGATGCAATATTTACGATATTGTTTCCTATGAGTACGGCTGTAAGTACGTCATCAAAACGGTTTGCAAGCTTTAATGCCTTTGAAGCTTTTTTATTGCCCTGCGCCTCATAATTTTTGAGTCTCAGCTTGTTTACGCTTGAATAAGCTGTTTCCGTCCCCGAAAACAATGCGGACAGTATCATCATCACAATTATCAGAACAATTTTGAATGTATTATCGTTATCCATATTTTTCCCTTCATATATCCTTAATAATTTTATATTGTACCATAAAACAAAACATATTGCAATAGATAATTAAAATAAACGTCATGAAAATCAATTTTGACCAATTACCCTCAAAATAAAGTATCTTTTGTATTCCTCTTATGTTTTCAATTCTTCAAAGTATTCCGTGATTCCGTTATTTTTCATAATTCCATTATACCATACTCTGTCAAGTTTTCAAAATTGATAGCCATAATAAATTATTTGCTTGACAAAATGATATTATTAATGTAAAATTATATTTCGGGGAACAGATAGATTTTTATTTATGTGTGATAATTTTCAACGATTATATTTAAAAAATATTTATTGTCACGAAAATTCTCCTGCAATTCCAAGAAAGTTTATTTATCCTATTGACAAAGTAGGAAAAGAATGTTATCATATATTCATCACAGAAAACAATAACAATTTTTTTAAAGGAATGATGATGTATGAGCAATTACAAATTTGAAACTATTCAGGTACACGCAGGACAGGAAAACCCCGACCCCGCAACAGATGCAAGAGCTGTCCCGATTTATGCAACAACTTCTTATGTTTTCAAGGATTCCGCTACTGCCGCAGGAAGATTCGGTCTTACCGAGGGCGGAAATATCTATACAAGACTTATGAACCCCACTTCCGACGTTTTTGAAAAGAGAATCGCTGCACTTGAAGGCGGTGCTGCCGCACTTGCAACTGCATCAGGTTCAGCCGCTATAACATATGCAGTACAGAATATAGCACTCGCAGGTGACCATATTGTCTCCTCCACAAACCTCTACGGCGGTACTTATAATCTCTTTGCAAATACTCTCAGGGAACAGGGTATCTCAACAACTTTCGTTGACCCCTCAGACCCCGAAAATTTTGAGAAGGCAATAAAGGAAAATACAAAACTCCTCTATGCCGAAACTCTCGGAAATCCGAACTCTGACGTTATAGATATTGAAGCAATTGCAGAAATAGCACATAAACACGGTATTCCGCTTATAGTTGACAATACCTTTGCAACACCGTTTCTTCTCCGTCCCATTGAACACGGTGCGGATATAGTAGTACATTCTGCAACCAAATTCATAGGCGGTCACGGTACTGTAATGGGCGGTGTAATCGTTGACGGAGGTCATTTTGACTGGGCGCAGAATGATAAGTTCCCCACACTTTCACAGCCTAATCCTTCATATCACGGAGTAGTATTTACTCAGGCTTGCGGAAATATCGCATTTGTTATGAAAATACGCACAACTCTCATGAGAGATCAGGGCGCAACTATTTCGCCTTTCAATTCATTCCTGCTTTTACAGGGACTTGAAACACTTTCACTGAGACTTGAACGCCATGTTGAAAATGCTCTGAAAGTAGTTGAATTTCTTAACAGTCACCCGCAGGTTGAAAAGGTCAATCACCCTTCACTCTCAACAGGAAATCAGAAGGCTCTCTATGACAAATACTTCCCGAACGGTGCGGCTTCAATATTCACATTCGAGATAAAGGGCGATGCTGAAAAAGCCAAGAAATTCACCGAAAGCCTTGAACTTTTCTCACTCCTTGCAAATGTTGCTGACGTTAAGTCACTTGTCATTCACCCTGCATCAACCACTCATTCACAGATGAGCGAGGAGGAACTCCTCTCCGCAGGAATCAAGCCCAATACTGTAAGACTTTCAATAGGAACAGAGCATATTGACGATATAATCGCAGACCTCAGCAAGGGATTTGACGCAGTAAAATAATAATAATCCAGAGGTGTTCTGAATGAACGAAAAAAACCACAGTAAAATAAAAATGATGACGCTTTCCGCACTTCTTGCGGCATTTACCGCAGTCGCCACCATTATGATACAGATTCCCACTCCCACTAAGGGATATGTAAATCTCGGTGACTGCGTTGTAAATATAGCAGGCTGGATATTAGGACCTTTATACGGTGCGGCAGCCGCAGGAATCGGCTCATCGCTTGCGGATATCATTTCGGGATATACCATGTATGCACCCGTTACACTCATCATCAAGGCTTTAATGGCGGCTGCATCATTTTTCACATTCAGGGCAGTAAACAAGCGTTTCAGCAATACCGTTTCGAGAATAATTGCGGCATCTGCGGCTGAACTGATAATGGTTTTCGGATATACAATGTTTGAAGTCATAATCTATCATTCATGGAGTTATGTGCTTATAGGTACGGCAGGAAATATCGCTCAAAGCGTTATGGGAATTGTAAGTTCCGTTGCCGTCTATGAACTTGTTATCAAAAAAATACCAAATTATAAGTAAAAAAAATCTCCCTCGTCCGAAACGGGGGAGATATTCGTGTTTTAACAGAAAGGATTTTTATGGATATATTTTCAAGGACAGAATTAATATTCGGAAAAGAAGCTATGGATATTCTCAGGCTGTCAAGAGTTGCAGTTTTTGGAACAGGCGGAGTCGGAGGCTATGCCGCAGAAGCCCTTGCACGTTCAGGAATCGGAGTTCTTGACCTTATAGACAATGACACTGTAAGCATTACAAATATAAACCGTCAGATTATCGCCCTTCACAGCACTGTCGGAAAGTATAAGGTCGATGTCATGAAAGAACGCATACTCGATATAAACCCCGAATGTAAAGTAAATACATACAAGACTTTTTTTATGCCTGATACTTCACATCTCTTTGATTTTTCACAGTATGATTATGTAATAGATGCAATTGATACCGTAACAGGGAAGATAGAAATAATTATGCAGGCAAAAAAGGCTGATACTCCCGTCATAAGTTCAATGGGAGCAGGCAATAAAACTGACCCCACAGCTTTTGAAGTCGCTGATATCTATAAAACTGAAATGTGTCCCCTTGCAAAGGTTATGCGTCATGAAATGAAAAAAAGAAACGTGAAACACCTCAAAGTAGTCTATTCAAAAGAGAAACCTGTCACTCCGAAAGGAATCACAGACGAAAAAGTTGTCGGCAGACGCAGTATTCCCGGTTCAACTGCCTTTGTGCCGTCTGTTGCAGGTCTTATAATTGCAGGGGAAGTTATAAAGGATTTAATCAGAGATGCATAATAAAAAGTCGGGATATTTCCCGACTTTTATTTTTTGAGCTTTGCCCATATAAGATTTAGATATTGTCCGTCCTCGACAGTGATTTCCTTTGAACCCGTATCTTCGGAAATCTCGCCGCTTATGATGACATTCTTGCTTGTCTTGTAAATATCCGAATATATGGAATAATAAGCATAGCCGTCATTATTTGTCGAAATGATTTCATAAGTACCTGCGGGGAGGTCACGTCCCACAAGAAAAGTTCCCGAACGTGAAAATGGGTCATTGCTTACCTCTGTATTTTCAAGGCTGTATGCAGTTGCCCATGTAAAACTTACATATCCGTCACCCTCAATCACAACATAAGATGAAAACTGTTCCCATGAAAAATATACTTCATCTTCCGCCTCAGGGTCGGTATATATGCCGTATGGAAAAGAACCTGTTTCGTCAAGCATATCTGATATAAGCAGATATTTCCCTTCGGGAATGTCAACGCCTATCTGATATACACCCGCAGGATAAATTCCTGTTGCATTGTTTATGTCGGATTTTGAAAACACAGGCTTTTCGATTTGTGGTATCTGTATATCAGGGACTTCTATTTTCGGCATTTCATCGGTTGAAAGTTCAAAACTGTATGTATTGTTTTTCGAGGAAGTTTTTGAGCTTGTGACCGTTGAATTGGTATTATTCGCTGATTTTGTGATACTTATGACAGACATCAAAGTTATCAAGAATGCAAATGAAACGGCAGCAATTATTGCTATTTTTATATTTTTCCCTGAGTCATCGTTATTTTTCGGAGTTTTTTCGGGCTTTGGGATTTTGGGAGCAGGATTATCGACAGGACAGCCGCAGTAATCGCACACATCACCCTTTACTATTGCCCCGCAGTGTTCGCAGATATGATTTTTCATTTTATCACCCAAATAATTTATAATCACATAAATTATTATACAGCAGTATTTCCATAATGTCAATTTACAATATGATAACAAAAATGCGTGACTTAAAAGCCACGCATTTTTTATTCACCGAGCATTTTATACAATATTTTATAGAGAAACTGAGCTTCTTCCGCTGTAAGTTTTGAGCAGTTACCGATTTTTTCGGGGATATGCAGGGCTTTTTCTTTAAGGTTTTCGCCCTCCTGAGTTATTTCGGCAATAAGCACACGTTCATCTTCTCTGCTTCTGTAACGGGTTATGAAACCTTTGCTTTCGAGGCTTTTCAGTACGGGAGTGAGAGTGCCTGAGTCGAGGAATAATTTTTTTCCCATATCCTTTATGCTTATTTTTTTATCCTCCCATAAAATCATCATAGCGATGTACTGGGTATATGTGAGGTCAATTTCATCGAGAAAGGGGCGGTATTTTTTGATTATTTCCCTTGAACAGGCATAAAGCGGAAAGCATATCTGATTTTTAAGTTTCAGAGCCTCATAATCATCACACATAAAAACATCTCCTATTTTAAATGGGGGAACGTCGCTGAAAGAGCCTTGCCGCATTCACTCACTGTCGTTCGTTCATTGCGGCAAGACAGCGGCTTTTCCCCCAAGCCCCTTTTATTTTAAATGGGGGAATGCCGCTGACAGAGCCTTGCCACATTCACTCACTGTCGTTCGTTCATTGTGGCAAGACAGCGGCTTTTCCCCCAAGCCTCTTGAATTTCTGAATGGGGGAATGCCGTCCGTAAAGCCTTGACTTTTCGTCAGATTCCTTTAATCAGGCAGTTTTGGATTTTTCGTAAGCCTCTCTTACAGCGAGACAGAGCTGGTCAGCACATGAAGTGGGTCGTCTGCCGCAGGTATTGCCTTTGAGTTTTTCCTCAATCTGTTCAACGGTCCAGCCGTCAACGAGTTTGGATATAGCCTTTAAATTGCCGTTACAGCCGCCGTAGAATGATATATTCGTTATGACGTTTCCGTCAATATGGAAACTGATTTCCTGAGCGCATACCATCTGAGTTTTGTAAGTATAATCCATTATAATACCTCCTCAATATTTTTGTCAATTTTTTCGGGAGTAACCGTGGGGGCGAAACGTTCGATAACATTTCCGTCACGGTCAACGAGAAATTTTGTGAAGTTCCATTTTATATTGTCACCGAGTACGCCGCCTTTCTGTTCTTTGAGGAACTTGTAAAGGGGGGACTGATTTTTTCCGTTTACCTCTATTTTAGCGAACTGTCTGAAAGTTATGCCATATCTTGAACTGCAAAAGCTTGCGATTTCCTCCTGAGTGCCGGGAGCCTGGTTGCCGAACTGGTTGCAGGGGAAGTCAAGGATTTCAAAGCCTTTTCCCTGATATTTTTCGTACAAATCCTGCAAACCGTCATATTGTGGAGTAAATCCGCAGCCTGTGGCGGTATTTACGATAAGGAGAACCTTGCCCTTGTATTCTGAGAGTGATACGTCGTTTCCGTTTGCGTCCTTAACCTTGATATCATAGATGCTCATAAATAAAACTTCCCTTCAGATTTGATTTAACTCAATTCGATTGAGTACAATTAAATTATACACGATTAATTTCAGTTTGTCAAGGGGTTTCTGAAAAAATTTATTTATTTTTTTATTTTAATTAAAATCCTGTATTGACAAATTATAGCATATGTGATATAATTTTGACGTTGTTCAAAATACATTCATTTTTATGGAGGGTTATATGAAAATTAAAATCGCACTGACATCACTTTTAGCAGTATGCACTGTCGGAGTTCTCACTGGCTGCGGAAGCAAATCAGTCAACCTGAACGATTACCTTAAAGTTTCATATTCGGGATATGACACTATCGGCACTGCATCATATTCCATTGACATTGACAGACTTATTGAAGAAAATCCTGAGGCTTTCGGACTTAAAGATGGCGCATCGGAAATTGACGTGGCTAAAATTGAAATGGATATATACGATTCAATAAACGGCAGCCTCGACAAGAACTCTGAGCTTTCAAACGGCGATAAGATTACATTCAACTGGAAAATTTCAAACAAGGAATCCATAGAGGAAAAATATCCGATAAGTATTTCCTGTGAAAATAAGGAATATACTGTTGAGAATCTTGATGCCGCAAAAGAGGTTGACCCCTTTGAAGGCGTAAACGTTACATTTGAGGGCATCGCTCCGAATGGTACTGCAAAAGTAAGTTCAAACAACGGCAGTTTCTATTACAGCCTTGACAAGTCGGCAAATCTCAGCAATGGTGATGTTGTAAAGGTATCAATAGGTGATGATACAAGCAGCTATATATCAAAGGGCATGATAGTGAATGAGACTGAAAAGGAATATACTGTCGAGGGACTCAGTGCATACGCTATGAAAATTGATGATATTCCGCAGGATGTTCAGGACAAGATGAAACAGCAGGCTGAGGACAGTATAAAGGCTGACTGTTCAAGCTGGAACGAGGGAAATTCACTTGTATCATCAGAATTTATAGGATATTATTTCCTTGCGCCAAAAGAAGGATTCTCAACATATAATCACAATCTTGTCTACTGCGTATACAAGAATACCGCAAAGCTCACAGGCTATGAGGTAGGCTCAAAACCCGAAAAGGACGAGGAAGCAAAGGAATTTGAGGATACATATTATACTTACTGCTTATTCAGCGATATAGTAATACTCCCTGACGGTACAGGTTCAGTAAATCTCAGCAACAGCAAACTCTCAACCAATTCCGCAAAGAGCAAGTACGGATATAAGTCATGGGGCGATATTTATGCCTTTACTTTCCACGGTTACAGCGACCTCGATACCATGTTCAATGAATGTGTTACTTCAATGATAAGCGAATACAGCTACGAAAATACTGTATCAGAATAATAATAATCAAGGGAATGAGTTTTCATTCCCTTTTATTTTTTTCTTTTACTTTAATGCAGATATTGACAAAAAGTGAAAACTATTGTATATTTAAAGTATAAGAATATTCGGTCTGTTGTTTCAGACTGATATGAGAGGGGTTTTTTAAATGATTTTTAAGAAAATTGTTGCCGCAGTTTCGGCACTTTCGCTCACCGCAGGTATGTTTATGACTGTACCCGCTGCTCCTGCGAAGGCTGCTGATTTTAAGGTGAACTATGCAGAGGCTTTGCAGAAATCAATGTTTTTCTATGAAGTTCAGCAGGCAGGCGTTCTCCCTGAATGGAATCAGGTAAGCTGGAGAGCCGATTCTATGGAAAATGATGTAGTTCCCGGCGGCTGGTTCGATGCAGGCGACCACATCAAATTTGCACTCACAAACGCTTATACAGCCGCAGTTCTTGCATGGGGACTTATTGAATATAAGGACGCTGTTAAAAAGGCAGGTCTTTATGAAACTTATCTCAATAACCTCCAGTGGGGTCTTGACTATGTTTTAGGCTGCGACAAAGGCGATAAAGTTGTAGGTTCTATCGCTGATGATGCCTTTGACCATGTATGGTGGGGCAGCGCAGAAGTCTATATGCGTAAATTCGTATTGAAGGGCGGCAGTGACCCCCGTCCCTATGATGAGATAGACTGTACTTCAACTACTGCACAGATGGCAGCCGCACTCGCCGCAGGATATATAGTTTTCAAGGACGAAAAGCCTGAACTTGCCGCAAATTACCTCAAACACGCTGAAAGCCTTTTCAAGCTTTCCGACAAGACAAGAGACAATACCAATCAGGGTATTCAGGGAGGCGGAAACTATTACAAGGCATCAAGTTTCTATGATGACCTTTTCTATGCCGCAAACTTCCTCTATATGGCTACCGGCGACCAGTCATACCTCGACAAGTGCGAAAGCGATTATATCCCCGAATTTCAGCTTGAAAACCAGTCAACAGAAAAGAAATATACATGGGGATTCTGCTGGGACGACGTTCATCAGGCAGCCGCACTTCTCTACTATATAAATACAGGAAAAACCGAATGGAAAGAACATATCAAGAAACATCTCGATTACTGGGGTGACGGTGTTGCAAATTCATGGGGCGGAAACAACAGAGTACAGTATACTCCCGATGGTCTTGCATGGCTCATGCAGTGGGGTTCTCTCCGCCACGCAGAAAATACCGCATGGCTTGCTATGCTTGCCGCAGACAAGGTATTCAATGATGATGCCGCTCTCGCCAAGAAATATAATGAATGGGCTAAATCTCAGATGGACTACGCTTTCGGAAATAATGACCTCGGTCTTTGCTATGTAATAGGTATGGGCGACAAGAACCCCAATTCCGTTCACCACCGTACCGCAAGCGGCGTTGCTACCGATATGTGGAATGACCTCGGCAAACAGGGCGCAGATGCAGAAAATGCAAAATGGCAGACAGAATATGCACATACACTCTATGGCGCACTCGAAGGCGGTCCGAATCAGGACGGCACTTTCACGGACGAAGTAGGTTCATATCAGAATACAGAAGTCGCAATTGACTACAATGCAGGATATACAGCCGCTCTCTGCGCTATGATTGACGATTACGGCGGAGAACCGCTCAAAGACTTCCCGCCCGTTGAAACTCCCAAGTGGGACGAATTTTTCATGAAGGCAAGCTTCAATCAGGCTAATGACAGCTATACCGAACTCAAAGTCTATGCTATGAACCATTCAGCATGGCCTACCCGTGTAATCAAAGACCTTTCATATAACTACTATTTCGATATTTCGGAACTCGTTGAACAGGGCTGCTCAATAAATGATGTTCAGGTTAAAATCGGCAACGACCAGCACGCAGGCGACGAGGGCGAAATCAGCATTTCAGACCCGATTCAGTATGACGGAAATATCTATTATGTAAAACTTACTTTCAAGGACGGCAGAGTTGTTATGCCCACAGGTCAGTCCGAATGGCGTTCAGAATGCCAGTTCAGAATAAGTATCCCCGACAGCCTCAAAACTGCTGACGGCAATAAGGTTAAATGGGACAGCTCAAATGACTATTCCGCACAGAATCTCGTTCAGGGCAGCGAAATGGATATGATTGTTACACCATATATTACTATGTATGACGGAGATACTCTTATCTGGGGTACTGAACCCGACGGCACTACCGCAAAGCCCACACAGCCTGCCTCAAAGGGTTCAGATGAAAATCCCATAGACGAACCCGTATCACAGCCGTCCTCCTCAGAATCGGATACTGTTCTCTACGGCGATGCAAACCTTGACGGAAAAGTAAGCATATCCGATGCAGTAAGAATCCTCCAGTACATCGCAAACGGTCAGAAGTATGCACTCGAAGAACAGGGTCTTATCAACGCAGATGTTGACGGAAAAGCAGGCGTTACAGGTTCGGATGCTATGGAAATTCAGAAGTATGATGCAAAAGTAATTAGCAAATTTGTAGTAGAAAATTAACTAATTCATAATTAAGAAATAAAAGGGGCTTGACCCCTTTTATTTTCTGATTTTTCATTGTGAAAAATAACCAAAAAAACAACACAAATATTATAGATTCAAACGAATTTTAAAAAAGCTATTTACTTTTTTGAAAGGATATAATATAATATGATTGATAAGTGAAGAACCGGTGCAGGCTTCTTGTAAGCTTCGGGCTTATCGTTTTCACATATGATATAATCGCAGTGTTTGCACTGGCACTGCGTTATAAATCCTATACTTTTTTATATTTATCAGGGAGGGTATAAAAATGCACAAGAAATTTGCAAAGGCAGCCGTTGCAGGTGTTATGGCTGCATCAATGCTCGCTTCCACAGCAGCACTCTTCGCTCCTATGAGCGCAAATGCAGGTCTTATGGTTGGTCAGGTTGATTTCGATGAGGGTATCGGTCTTCCGTGGCATACCTGCGAAACAAACCCCGCTAAACAGAAATTCAACATCAGCAACGGAACTTACAACGTTACTATCATTAACAAGGGCGGTTCTGAGGCAGGCGGTGAGTCCAGATGGGATCTCCAGCTCCGTCACAGAAAACTCAAGATTAAAGCAGGCGAAACATACAAGGTTAGCTTCGATGTAAACGCTTCAAACGAAGGTCGTCTTTACACAAAAATCGGTGACCTCGGCGGAAGCAAGGAAATCTGGCACAACTGCATGGGTATGTCCGCAGGTCCTTCAGGCGAACACAACAAGTCAGGCGCAGACTTCAATATGTCATGGGATCCGCTCGATATCCAGAAGGGTGACAACCACTTCGAGTGCGAATTCAAGGCTGATGAGGATATGGCTGTTGCTGAGTGGGCTTTCCACTATGGCGGACGTGGACAGCATCAGACTGATTTTGACTGCTTCCCCGAAGGAACAGAACTCAAATTCGATAACCTCAAACTTGAGTGTACAACTTCTTCTGAGTGCGACTGGGATACAACCGATGAAATGGGCTTCGTAACTCCCAGAAGTGACGTAAGACTCAATCAGGTTGGCTACTTCACAAACCTCAAGAAGGTTGCTTCCTACGCTACTGATGAAAAGATTGATCCCGTTAAGTTCGTTATCAAGGACGCAAGCGGCAAGGAAGTTTACAGCGGCACAGGTAAACAGTATGACGGCGAGGACGGCGGCAAGGACTACGGTTCAGGCGAATATATCCAGTTCCTCGATTTCACAGATTTCAACGAAACAGGTACATATACTATCGAAGTAGATGATACTTCAAATGTTCAGGAAAACAGATATACAAAAGAAAAGTACAATATGTACATTTCTCACGATTTCGAGATAGTTGACCCCAAAGAGAAGAATGTATACGACGGTATCCTCAAGAACGCTCTCAACTACTACTATCAGAACCGTTCAGGTGTTGCTATTGAGGAACAGTACATCACTTCAAAGGCTCCCGAAGCAACAGGCGATGACTACAAGACAGGCGGTAACCTCGCCCACCAGGCAGGTCACGAATCTGATATAGCTTATATTCAGGATAAGTGGATTCCCGCTTACAAGCCCGATGGTTCAGACGTTCAGAAGTCAAACGGCACTATCGAAGGCCGTGGCGGCTGGTACGATGCAGGTGACCATGGTAAATACGTTGTTAACGGCGGTATCTCCGTATGGACTCTCCAGAATATGTACGAACTCTCCAAGTACTCAAAGACAGATTCCAAGTGGGCTGACGGACAGACAATGGCTATTCCTCAGAAGTACGAGCTTTCAGGCAACGACTCAGCAAGCTTTGACGGTACAGGTTCTCCCGATATCCTCGATGAAGCAAGAGTTGAACTCGCTTGGATGTTCAAGATGATAAACGAGGAAGGCATGGTTTACCATAAACTCCACGACCACAAGTGGACAGGTCTTGCTACTGAGCCCTGGAACTACGAGAAAGACCACACTGACGTTGACGGTAACGAAGTTAAAGGCTGGGGCTGCATTCGTATAGTTAAGCCCGTTTCAACAGCTGCTACACTTAACGTTGCTGCTACTGCTGCACAGGCTGCACGTCTCTGGAAGGGTATTGACGATGACTTCGCTGCTGAGTGTCTCGCTAACGCTGAAAAGACATATAATGCTGCAAAGGCTAATCCCGATGTATTCGCTCCTCTCGATCAGGCTATCGGCGGCGGTGCTTACGGTGATAACTATGTAGATGATGACTTCTACTGGGCAGCTTGTGAGCTTTACGCTACAACAGGCGACAAGTCTTACTATGATGACCTCATGAAGTACAACAATACGGCTTCTAATGAAACTGCTCTTAACCTCACAACAACACTTTCAGGCGGTGAGAACAGCGGTTCATTCACATCATTCAACTGGGGCTGTACAGGCGGTCTCGGAACACTTTCACTCTGGCTCAACAAGTCACAGCTCTCAGATACAGACGCTAAGACAGTTGAAGCTTCTATCGTAAAGGCTGCTGATACTTACGTTGCTCGTGAAGATGCAGAAGGTATGGGTATTCCTTATACTTACACAGAATTTGAAGACCCGATTAACGTTGGCCCTGGAATCAAGATCAAGGGTTATGAGTGGGGTTCAAACTCATTCGTTGTAAACAACGCTATCGTTATGGCTTATGCTTATAAGATTAAGGGCGACAACAAGTACATCAGCGGTGTAGGTACAGCTCTCGACTACATCTTCGGACGTAACGGACAGGGTATCTCCTATGTAACAGGTACAGGTGACTACTATACAAAGAATCCTCACCACAGATATTGGTCTTATGAACTTGATCACAACTTCCCGATGGCTCCTCAGGGCGTAATGTCAGGTGGTCCCGGATCAGGACTTCAGGATCCGTATGTTGGCGGTCTCGGCTATGAGAGAGGAAAGGTAGCTCCTCAGAAGTGCTATGTTGACTCAATCGAAGCTTGGTCAGTAAACGAAGTTACAATCAACTGGAACGCTCCTTTCGCATGGGCTATCTCATTCCTTGAAGACGAAATCGTTGATGCTCCCGCTCCCGATGAAGATCCTAAGGATCCTGACCAGCCTACACTCCTCGGCGATGCTAACGTTGATGATAAGGTTACTATCTCTGATGCTGTTGCTATCCTCCAGAGCCTTGCTAACTCAAATAAGTATGGTCTTAAAGAAGAAGGTAGGAACAGAGGTGACTGCGTTGACAGAGGTGATGGTATCACAGGTCAGGACGCAGCAGGTATCCAGCTCGTTGATGCAGGCGTAATCAAGCAGGCAGACTTCCCGATTAAAGCTGATCAGTTAAGCTGATTTAAAGTTAGATAAAGAAGTTAAATAAAAAAAGCTGTCCGATGAAAGTCGGGCAGCTTTTTTGATGATTTTTATAATTAATAAAAATCTCCCCGTCAAAGACAGGGAGATTTTTTTTATCTGAGCTGTTCTAAAATTTCTGAATAGCTTACAAAGTCGGGATATACAAAATTATTATCTACCCAGTTCATATATTCGTTAAACTGGCTTTCGCTGACAGTATTTCCGTTGAGTGAGTATGTATTGTCCTGATAGAGAAGATGTGAAACAATGGTATTTGTTCCGTCATTGTTGATTTTTCTTACATTTGTTGCATAGAAATTAACTGAACTGAAAAATCTTGTCACAAAATAATTCTGTTTCGGGTAATATCCTGAAATATAGCCGTTTCGTGGACCTTCACCCGTATGAACAAGATACCCCTGTCCATTTTTGTAAGTCCATAATGAACATATATCTGTGGCTGTATTTTTCAGCCATAATTCGGGAATATCATCATCATCTACATAAACAAGTGTATATTTGTTGCAGTTTGACGGGATATTTTCTTTCTGAAAATCCATAACAGCACTTGCATATGCAGCCTGCCATGTGTTGCCTTTGTAGGGGGAATCATCAAATTCTGTCCATTCAGGAGTTTTCCAGTTAAATGCTTTGTAGTAGTTTTGTACAGCATAGTAATCGTTTGATGATACAGGCGAACCGTTGACATAATAACTTGAATCAGCTACGCCATACATTAATTGCTTTTCGAGTTTAAGACTGCCGTCTTTGCTGACAGAATAGTAATAATGAACTTCATTTCCTTCCCATGCCGTGCCGTGTATCAGATTTTCGGAGGGGCTTACCTCTATACTGTCACTGAGTTCCCTGTTGAAAACATATTTCTCTCCGTTGTATGTATAATACTCTGTTGCATATGTTCCTGAAACTCTCTGATGTGTTATGATAAGTTCGGGTATACCGTCACCGCTAAGGTCTTCTGCATAGTATTTTGAATCATCATCAGTATAGCCGTATTCAATTAAATCCTCATTCACATAATTGTCCACAACTTCCATATACGCCTGTCTGTAAATTTCAGGATTGACAGTTACAATAGCCGTAGTGGTAGTTTCGGCTGTTGTGGTTGTTTCTTCCGTTGTGGTGGCAGTTGTAGTAGTTGTAGTAGTTGTTGTAGTTGTAGTAGTAGTAGTTGTAGTCTCAGTCACGGTTATGGTGACCGGTATTTCATCATCAATGTTCTGATACTATTGTCCCTCCTGATTGTCATCGGACTGATTATTGTTTTCAAGTGATACATATTCAATGAAGCTGATGAAATCATTTGTAGAAACATATGCATAATATTTAAGCATAAGTGATGCATCATTTGCATCTACTTTTCCGTCTTTGTTGACATCAGCCGCATAATTCTTTGGAGTGTCAAAGGATGGACTCTTTTTTGTTGACAAAAGTGAATATTCTTTAAGTATAGCAGAAGCATCATTTGAATCCACAATTCCGTTATCATCAATATCTCCGAGCGAACTTACAACGATTTTCATATTTGTAAGGGCGGTATCTGTGCAAGGTTCAGGACCTCCGTCTATCATAAGGGAAATTTCAGTAACTCTCTGGTCAGGTTCGTCCTCGGCTTCTGTGAGGAAATATATATTATATTCTCCGGTGGGTATTTCCTTGCTGACTATTGCATCAAATGAAGTGAGCGGATAGGAATCAGTATATTCACCGTATGGTTTCATAGCAGTGCGGTTCATAAGGCTGGAATTCATGCAGGTAAAATTTACGGTGTTGTATACTTCGCTGCCTGATGCAAGAGTGCTGTTTGAGCCGTAATAAAGTTCTCCTGCCTCATTTGTTTCTGCATATGCAAATTCTATCAGTGGTTCTTTTGGGTCAACGAGGTTTCGGAGTTTTATATTCTGGTCGGCACATTTTACTTTCGGTGAGATATACCATGTATCGAGGGCATCATCTCTGTAAAATATGTTTATTTTCAGGGTATATCCGTCATCACCGAGCATACTGCGTTCAAGGTAGAAAACTTCGCCTGTATCGGTTTTGTCCGTACCCTCTGCAGAGAGATAGATTTCATGCTGACTTTCGGCGGCATATGCGGAAGTTATGGGGTATAATGCGCCCATAAGCAGTGAAAGTGAAAGTGCAGTTATTTTTTTGAATGATTTTTTCATGATTATTCTCCTTTGTATTTTAACTATAAGCTACACAGCTTAAAATGTCCTGATAGAGATATGAAGATTCGCTTGCATAGTTGAAATTGAAATCCAGAGGATTGGTTATCTGCATTATTACAGAGTAAGAGCCTGTATTTTTATATTCGGCATAGTCAGTGAAAACGGGTTTCTGTGCGGAATTGTCGTAATTATTGAGCATAAAGCCTGTTATGTAGAGATAATCGCCTGTATATTCGGCATTTTTATATATTTCAGCCGTACCTGTCTTGGCATATACGGAATAGTTATCGAATCCGTGTATACCGACATTTTCAGCGACAGCCGCCATACCTTCCGTTATACTCTGTCTTGCCTCATAGGGCATTGAACTCATAAGCTGATATGGCTGAGAGCCTTTTTTTATAATTTTTGAAACGTCATTTGTATCGACTATATTCTGCACCATAAAAGGTTTTACCATATCACCGAGGACAGCCTCACGGACGAGGGCAGCGAGATACATGGGTGTTGTCAAATCATTTGACTGTCCGAATGCAGAGCGTTTCAGTTCTTCATCTGATGTTGCATAGATATAATTTTCAAGCGTTCCGAAATCGCAGACTATATCGGTATTTCCGAAAGAAAAAATATTTTCAAGGTCGGAAATAACTGTTTCATAGCCGAGTGTATTGAAGACTTTTGCAAAGAATATATTGCTTGAATCGAGAATTGCACTGAAAAGTGAACGTTCAACGGGGTAATTGGGATTTTCCTTGTAGTCCCAGTTCACGATTGATGCGCCGTTTTCATCTGTCCATTTACCCTCATCAGGCAGGGAGTATATGCCGTGATAAGCCGCAAGGGTAGCGGACATTATCTTAAAGCATGAACCCGGTGTAGCCATAGTTACAGCCTTGTTTCGATATTTTCCGTCGCCTGTGATTTCTTCTGCGGAATATGTGTTTTTCGGGTCGAAAGAGGGGTATGAAACTTCTGCGGCAACAGAGCCGTCAGTACGCATAACCACAACAGAACCTTCGATTTTATTTTTCTCCATATATTTATATATGCTGTTCTGCATATTGGGGTCAATGGTAAGCTGGACGGACTGTCCGACTGTATCATTTTCGTTTACGGGGGAGGGATTTTTCTGCATGAGGTCAGAATCGAGAATTTTATCAATGCCGTTGGCATTTTCGCTTAATATATTGGCAAAGGGTATGGAATAATTTTCTGAAAAAGTACGGGAGAAAGAGCCGTCTTTCTGTTCAGAAGAATAGAGCAGGGGAGTGCCGTCAGTGCCGTATATATTTCCTTTTATGATGATATTTTCGGTACTTGCCTGAGTAGTTTCCTGAGTAAATTCTGAAAGTCCCTGAGCGTGCGGGGCATTTGACTGAATTTTTACTTCGGAGAGGACAGTTTCAGTTTTCTGTGAACAAGAAACGAGGGAAAGGGCAAGAAGAAAAGCGAATACTCCTTTGAATTTAGATATCATCTTATTACCGTCCTTGTATAGATACTTCAAATTTATTATACATTATTATATATTTTTTGTCAATGGTATTTTTTGATATAATGGAAATTTGTTATAATAATTTCTTATTCAAAGTCGAATCTTTTTATTTAGCAGTTTCTTATTGCATATCTGCCAAATTCCTCATTGGTCATATCCTCAAAGTATGAGCGCACGAAACGTGCAACGCCGTTATGTGCCACAAGGAGATATATTTTATTGCTGTTTTTAAGTTCATCGAGCAGATTGTATATTCTCTGACCCATTTTCATCATGGATTCACCGCCCTGATAGCTGTCGAGGAAATGAGTTTTAGCTTTATAAAATTCCCCACCGTTTCTGGGTGTACCCTCGTATTTTCCGAAACACTGTTCTTTCAGTCTTATTTCTTCACGCATGGGAATACCTGTTATTTCCGAGACTATTCTTGCGGTTTCTGATGCACGGATAAGGGGAGACGAGAGAATTTCGTCTATATCATAATTTTCTGCAAGAATTTTTTCACCGAGTATTTTAGCCTGTTCACAGCCTTTTTTTGTGAGTTCAATATCAGTTGCCCCGCATATTTTGTTTTCAACATTCCAGACTGTCTGTCCGTGCCGTGCAAAGTAAATATGAGACATAATATAACCTCCCTATTTATTTCATCTTATACCTTTTTAATATATTATATCAGAAAATATAATCTTAATCAATAGCATACAGAATAATTTTATATGAACTATATATTAATGTTTAATTTTATGAAAATAATGGAAAATTATTTATTGACTTGCTTTTTTATATTTTTTATGCTATAATAAAACAATAAATATATTAAGTATATAAAATGGAATGCTTAATTTGATATACAATTTGTATATATTATGACAATATTTTTTCAAAGTTTATATATTTTTACTTGTATTTATGTTTTTTGTAAAATGTATATAAATTTAATCGGGAATTATTTATATTTGAATATATTGACAAAATAAGCCGGTTGTGATACAATTGATTTATAACAGATGTGTATTTTATGACACTTCTTTACTTGTATAAGATATAACCGCTTAAAAAGGAGGAAGCTGAACGGTGGATAATAATACTCAGGAAATGGAAGAAAACCGCTCAAAACCAAGTGCGGGTTATAAGGTATACAGCGTTATACGTTCCGTTCTGGTGTATCTGCTCGCAATCGGAATGATTGTGTCAGCACTTTTTTTCGCCGCAGACAGAAATCCGCAGAAGTCTCTGTTCGGATTCAGATATTATACCATTCTCACACCTTCAATGTCACCTACATACGATGTCGGGGATATGGTTTTCGTCAAACTTATGAACGCCGATTCAATAAACGTCGGAGATGTAATTACCTTTAATCCGTCGTCCGAAAGTGATGCCTACCTTACCCACAGAGTTGCAGAGAAAATTAATGACTATGAGGGAACAGGCGTTACCTGTTTCAGGACAAAGGGCGATGCAAACGATTCGGAGGATTCTTTCCTCATAGATGAAAGCCGTGTTATAGGGACTGTGAGTTTCAGCGTCCCTAAACTGGGATATGTTTTCCGCTTTGTGCAGTTAAGGTGGTATTTCGTCGCTGCACTGATTGTTTTAATTGGTGTCTTTTTGCATCTCATAAAGATGTATTTTTCATCAGAAAGAAAAGATGAGGAAAAAACAGAAAATCTGCCGGAAACGGCACAGAAATGAAAAGGAGTTGACTTTTATGACTAAAAACAACAAGAAAAAAACTGCAAGAGAAAAACGCATACTCGTCGGTGCATTCCTTACCGCTGTCGTTATCGCTGCGGGTTCAACTTTTGCATGGTTTACAAGTAAAGATGAGGTTACTAACCGCCTGAGCGCATCTGCTAAATATGATGTCAGCATAGCCGAAGATTTTCAGCCGCCTGAGGAATGGCTCCCCGGTCAGAAGGTAAACAAAGACGTTTCTGCTGTAAATACAGGAAATGTTGACGCTTTTGTCCGTATGTGGCTCGGCGGTCAGATGAGACTTCTCAATGAAGAAACCGATACTACAAAAATGGTTGATATCGCTACATCAGCAGGAATTACAGAGACAAATAAGCCCAGTTCCGGTCTTACTGCTGTAACAGATGAGGATATGCTTGCTCTTGGCTTGACATGGCAGAAGGCTGGAACAGGTGAGAATGCAACCCCCGTTTATTACAGAACCCTTAGTACAAAGAAAATTTCCAATGCAAATGACGAAAATCATGCAGGAACATTAAACGAGGATACGAATATTCCGGGAATGTTCAGCGAAGTTCAGTCTATGATGGCTGGCGGTGTGCTTGTGTATGCTCCTGCTAATGCCGGCTATCACTGGACACTTGAACAGGCTGCTGAACTGCCTGTTTATACTGCTGCAAGTGGAGATACTGCTGCTGATACTACTATGACTAACCTTGCCAAAGGTACAGTTGTCGGCAGTTCAAAGTCAGGGGAAACAGGTGTAAAAACTCTTGCTCCTCTCAGCGATAGTGATTCTAATTATTACGGTGCAATTGATGCTTCTACATTCCAGCCCGAAACAGAGGGTCTTTACCTCTTCCGCAGAAATGTAAAGGAAACTGATGAAGGAACTGCAAATACTTATGAATACAGCGGTTACTATTATGTTCCTGCTGTGACAACTGGGGACAATCAACATGATGAATTGTATTTCGCTCTGCACACAGATACAGGCGCAAATGGTAAGTCTGACTATGTTCTCCCTGTCGGCACTATCAATGATAACAGCACAGCAGAGCCGAGCAAAGAACAGGTTCTGCCTGTAAGCATTGCAGAGGATAAGGAAGTTTATCTGTATACCGTTGCTGAAAAGGTAATTGATACAGGCGCAGCAAATACAAATTTGATTTGGAAATATAATGCTCCTGATGCATCAAAACAAACTGATTTGGAGAAAAACGGCTATTTCACTGTAACTTATAACAATAATACTACTGAGAATACAGATGATGATATTGTAATCAATGTTGCTCTTGCCAATATCAGTAATGCTGCTGAGGCTTGGACTGCAATCAGCGGAACAACCGCAGACCATACCACTACATTCTACTACAACAATGATGTTGAATCAGGCGATACTACAACTAAACTTGTTGACAGTGTGACACTTTCTGATAAGACAAAGAACGGTGCATATCTTGCATTTGACTTTGACCTCGATGTATTCCTTGAATCTGTTCAGGTTACTATGGACGAAGCAGGCAAAGAACTCATCGACCCTGCTAAGGCTGAATTTGCTAATGCAACAACCGTAGAAGGTATTGCTGCAAATACTGCAATTACAGATGCTTCCGCAAGTATGGACACTACAAATAACGCTGAAATTGCAACAATCACTTGGACTAAGTAATAATTTTAAAATAAATCCGTGGGGCGGTATAAACTCCGCTCCTGCGGTCTTTGCGGAGACTTCTCCCTCAGGGGAGAGGTTTTCGGAAAGACTGAAATATCAATCACCCGAAACATTTTTTTGATTTTGAGTTCGGTTTCGTGCGTTGATATTACATATAAATATCAGAAAAACGCACTTAGTTTCAATATGGGGAATTAGGTGCTTTGTTATTCTGCCTTACGGAAGGGGCTGATAGAATGAAAACAAAGAAACAAAGATTTATTTCTGCATTTATGGCATTTGTATTTATAGTTAATCTTATTGACGGACGTGCTTTTATGTACTGCTGGGAAAATCTCAGGGCTTTTGCGGCAGTACAGGACTATACAGGCTATTTTCAGTGGAATATCTCTGAACTTACAAATCCGCCCGAAGGCGGAAATGCCACAAAAACAGGCGATTCAATTTCTGTTACTGATAAAAACGACAAGGAAATCCGTGAAGTTACACTGACAAATAATGTTGACCTTTTACTGAAAGAATTTGCTGACGATAACCCCGTACTGAAAACGACTTTCTATTTTAACCTTAAAAATGGCGTTGACCCCGGACTTCTGGAATTTACTATTACGGGTATGGACGAACTTATCCGTGACGGTAAACTGCAACTCAACGACAAAGACCCGAATCTTGTAAAAACATGGGAAATTATACCTAATGAAGACGGAAGCTATACTTTCAGAAATAAAGTCCGTGTTACATCTAACAACGAAACAACTTTTACATGGCAGTTCAATTCCCGTGATGCCATTAATGATACCAATATAACACTGCAAACTGAATGTAAAATCACAGAAATAAAATATGATACTGAGACAGGCAATGAAACTGAGCGTGAAGTTATTACGCTCGATACAAATGACCTCACATTCAGCTATCAGTCTGAACCCGATAAATGTCAGGTGAAAATTGTCTGCGAAGCACCCGAAGATTTGGATGTAAATAACCTTAATGTAAAATATGACTGGCGAAGCTATCGTTCTGTACTTGGTCTTGAAGGTCTTGATGAGTATACAAGGGATAAAAATAAAGGCGGTATACAGCTCGGAAAAAATCGAAGCGATTTTGAAAGCGAACAGGACTATAATGACTACATTAATGATATAGCGCAGTATATAGGCTATGTCTCTGATGAGAACGGTACAGCTTCACAAAAATTTCTGGACGAATACGCAAATCAGGAGGGAGTTATAAACTGGGACGCAGTTCAGCTTTATAATGCCCATGCAGTCTCGCAGGTCAGTGCTGAACAGGAACAGAATAAAATGTCAAGAGGCATAAAGCGTGCGGATTACTTTATTGAAGTTACAAAGCCCAGTTCAGTTGAATGGTCAGATATTATGGTCGTAAATTCCAACGGCGACCGTGTACAGATTGTTGAAAAAGAAATAAACGGAAGAAAAGTTTGCGGATTTTATGACTTTCAGGGTGCAGGTGACAGAAAACCCGGTGAATCTTATAGCTGTGTATACCGTGTGGGAGTTCTTAATGATACTGTCAGAGAATCAGAAGACTCTATTGAAATTAATCTGACAGGACATTATCTTGTAACATATCAGGATACAACTTCACCTGTTGATTATACCGATACTGCTGCACATAAACTCAGCATTGAAGATGAACAGCCTGTCGGCACAGGTGATTATATGAACAAATACAATACCTATGAAATCAACAGCGGATATACATACAACAATATTGCATATGAATCACATTCAAAACACTATTCACCTGTAAATCAGCTCCTTTATGATTCAGTTTTCAACGGCAGAGTGGTAACATACGCTCTCACTGCATCAACAAGACAGGCAAGATATGCGGATAATTCAACAAAAGATGAAAACGGAAATGCACGCAAATATGACCTTGTTTATGAGGACAATGCACCAAGTATACAAAACCTTGACGGTGCTGAGGACAGAACACTCAGATTTTATGAGTATGATTTTACCCGTATACGTTTAAGTAAACTTGTTGACGGTAATACAGTCGGTGAAATTGATGATACTGTAACAGGTGAAACTGTCTATAAGGAAGAATCAGGTTTCCCTTTTGTCATTTATGGAAAAAGCAACGATGATACAAATACCGAATACTATAACACATGGACAGAAATAGGAACAGGCACAACACTTAAAGAATCAGAAATACTCCTCCCGTCAGGAATTGATGAAATCCGTATTGTTGTAAGGGATTTGAAAATCCGTGCTTATCTCCGTGCCTATGTGGATATTCAGTATAATCTTGATTATGATGAACTGTATGACAAGATGAAAATGGATACAACCAGCGAGTTTGAACTCAGCGGCAACAGAAAAGTATGCAGGGAAAATACCAATAAAGGCACAAGACTTGTCAACGAATTTACAAGAAAACAGTATCTCGATGACAATTACGATGCAAATAATTATGACGAAAATAATTTTCAGAATATAAGCTCCGCACATTCAAATACATGGCTTCGTGAATCCACAACAACAATTGATTCCAAAACAACCATGGAAGATTTTATATTCCACGATACTTTTGAAGAAATGAAGGAGGAAATGGGAGGGCAGACAGGAAGTCTTGACGGATTTACACCAAGCGACTATTATTCCACTGTAATTTCTTCAAGCGGTACAATTCAGTCAGACTCCGAAAGTGCATTGAAACACTTTGCAGTATATTCAAAGCTTCCCGACGGTTTGACTCCCTCAGAGGACTGGATTGAAAAGTTCAGGGAATCCCTTGTTTTCAGCGGTGTACTGCAAGGTTCAAATGAAGCTGTTGATGCAGATTTTATGCTTAACAACGGTGCTGTTACCGTCTATTATGATTCTTCGACAGGCTGTATAGTAGCAGACTTTGATTGCAGAGGATTTTCCATGCGTGCAGACAGTCTTGTAAGTGTGGATTTCAGCTATCCTGCCGAAATTTCACTCGCAAAAGTAAAGGCATCAGGTGCATCACAGACAACATTTACTGCTGAAACTTATATGACTGTACTCGATAAAAACGTTAAACTCAGCCCTGCCGAAAACAAAACTCTCACAGAAGCAGACGAAACTCCGTATCAGAAGGCAAAATCAGCAAAATCCAGTGATTATTCCGTGATTTCTGCCATGGGTTCGCAGAAAAGCAACTATTCTACAAAATATGTTGCAAGTTTCTATAACGGTTGGGTTTATAACAACGATACCGAAGTTGACGGCAGTAACACACATCACCTCGAAGGCAGAAAAATGACATCGGATTATACCTATGCACTCGCATTCCACAGAATCACAACCGACAGGGAAATCGTAGAAGACCCCATGATTCTGGATATTGTCGAGGGTCTGAGAAGTTCGGCATGGCACGGACGTGTAAATAAGATTCATTTTGATGAGAAAAGTTATCCTGCTGGCTATGAGCCTGTTGTATATTATATGCTGAATAGCGGTGCTGTATCAGTTGCCGAAAGCGGAGATTACAGCAGTATAAATACAACTATTATGGATACAATCTCACATTTTCAGGATTATGAAAATACAACAGATGTTTCCAATCTTGCTGAACGCTATCAGTCAGACCTTGGATTTTACAACAGACTGAAAGAAAAAATTAAGACTAATCAGGACGGCTGGACAAAGGCAACAGAAAATAATGACGGCTCATGGACTATCAATAAAAGCGATGTGTATGCAGTTGCAGTCATTTTTGAAGGTCGCTGTACAGTAACAGACAATTACCTCGAACTCGGCGCATATATGGATATGACTGCACCGCCCCTTGAAAACAGTCAGGACGTTTCAAAGATTATAAATAACCGTGCAACCTATAATGAATCTCATGTCTTTGCTGAGGGTATTGACAATACAGATACACATTTCCCTATGTATTCCGTAGGCAACCGCACACTTGTCATTCTCCGTCACCATGTAGAACTTGAAAAGGTCGATTCCAAAGACGGTCACAGACTAAGCGGTGCAAAGTTTACAATTTTCAGCAATACTTCCGATTTTGCAAATACTGCATCTAATCCCAATGTCGTAAGATACTATACATTTGATAAAAAACGCAACAGAAACGAATCTCATCAGATGCTTAACATGGCTGTTGATATCAGCGGTATTCTGAAACTTAATCTGTCCCCCGGCATTTATTATTACAAAGAAACATCACCGCCGACAGGATATAATCCCGATGAAAGAATATACCGTTTCCGTGTAATTGCCGATACAGATGCTGTATATTATTATGTTCCCCGTATCTATAACACATCTGAACAGCTCAATAATGAGTATGCTGTTGTAAACAGCGTGGAATATAGTGCATATACGGATATTTACAGCGGAAAAGAACCTGTTGATGACAATTTCTCTTTGTGTGTATTTGATTCTGACGGGAATGTTATGGATAAGTTCTGTGTCGGTACAGGAGAAGATGCAGGGAAATATATATATGATGAGATAAACGGAAATACAAGTGACATAAATGCAGCAAACGGCTTGATTGTACTTAAAGACCTCCCTGCGGGAACGTATCTGCTTGCCAAAAGTTTCGGTGATACTGACGGATATCAGTTTTCAGTTGCGGACGACAGTGAAATTTCTTTCAATGTCATTAAAAAATCTCCGCTCAGTACAGGGATTGTCTATAATCTTTATGAGAAAAGCGGAAGCGGAATCACTGCAAATGACCAGCCGTGTTATTTTTCAAAGACTGCTAACGGTGAATATTCCCTGATTTCTGAACCTCCTGCGGAGAATGCTGCGGAAAGTATGAAGATTACTCCCGCTGCTGACGGAAAAATCAGCCTTAATGGTCTTGATTCGCAAAAAGAATATTATCTTGTTATGCCTGATGCACCTCTGGGATATAAAGTTTTTCCGAATAAATCAGTCTATGACATCGCTAATTTGGATTCGGCTGAATTTTATACAGCGGAAACCCTTTTAAAACAGAAAAATATTTTGGTAGAAGATGACCCGATTGAAATTGCAGATGCAAAATTCCAAAAAATTGACAATACTTTAAATTCCGAAAATTACGGCAATTCCATTAACGGAGCTGTATACAATATGTATCTTGTCGAAAATGACGGCTCGGAATCCCTGATGTATTTTCAGTACAGTTCTGTAAAGAAAAAATACGTCTATATGGGTACAACAGGTATGACAGGATATACAAACAATCTTGTCAGCGGAGGTTCACAATCATCAGATACATCAGAATATGATACGGGTGACGGAATAATAGAAGTATCAGGACTCCCGTATGGTACTTATTTCATTCAGGAATCATCTGCACCGCTCGGATATCGGCTTAATCCCCAAAAATATTATTTCCGTGTGTCCGCAGTTACAATTGATGAGGACGGGAATCTGATTTTTGCATCTGATGATGATGAAGAACAGAATACGGAAACAACAGATTCGGAAAGCAGTCAGGAAACAGACAGCAGTTCGTCTGATTCTTCAGATTCTGATAATCTTGTTATGAAACTTGAAGATTATGAGATTCTCAGCAAGATTGCCATTAATAAAACAGAAGAAATAAACAGGGACAATTATCTGAAAAATGCCGCATATGATTTGTACCGTCTTGTAAAAGGTATGGATATTGAAGAAGCCGGAGCCGCTTCAATAAATTCCAAAGGCAATACTTCTTCGGAAGATTTTACAAAATACTGGAAATATATTACTACTTCATATACAGACGTTACAGGTGAGGCGGATTTTTCAAATTTACCTTTCGGAACATATCTGCTCTATGAAAAACAGCCCCCTGTCGGTTACAGGTGGAATAATGACATTGGAAAATGGGAAACATGGACTGTAAAAGATGCACAGCATACAAAAAATAATCAAATAATTATACTCTCCGAAAAGACTGTTTCTGAAAATTCTTCGGTTACTTATGAAACTGTCACAGATGCAGACGGCAATTCGGAAAATGTGCCTGTTGTGACTTATCATGAATTTTTTGCAGGTCATCTCGATGAACGCAAGGACGGTTCAGCACGCCTTATCAAAAAGAATGAGGAAAATCTCGGACTGTATGACGGTGTGTTCGCTCTGTACAAAGTCAACCTTACAGATGAGGAAAAAGCAAAAGTCCTCGGAAAAACTATTGAGGAACTCTCCCAAATGTCACCTTCCGATATACAGAAGGAAATCAGCAAAAAGGAACTTTCAGTCAGCGATATTGATATCGAAAACCATTTTGACCTTGAAAATGGAACTCCTAAAATTAAAGCAAATTCTGAACAGACAATTGATACCGCTGTTGACCAGAATATGAAAACAAACGCAGATGTAACAACCCGTGGTGCAACTAAAACTATCAGCGGTCTTGAATGGGGTCTGTATTATTTCTATGAGGTAAAAGCCCCCGCAGGCTATAAGGCTGATTCAACACCCCATGTCTTTGCTGTAAATTCACGCTCAGTCGATACCCTTATAGAAGTAAACGCAACAGATGCAAAGGTTTACGGTGAAGTATGGCTCTATAAACAGGCAAAAGACAAGATTGAAAATACTAATGACCACCTTAAACTTTTCGGAGCGCAGTTCAAACTCTATACCGATGAAGGAAATCTTGTAAAATCAGTTCCGAAACTGCGACTTGGCGGTCTGAATACAAGTGTTTCGGGAGTAAGTTCAGGCGGACGCAAGGAATTTCTTGTCAAAAGCTTTGAAGTAAAAAGCTTTACACAGATTGAATTTAAAATCTTTGATGACGACGGCGAAGAATATACCGTTACAGTTGACTATGAAAGTACAAAGGACGGAAAAATAACAGGCATTACTATAAATGATACTGCATTTACAGCTAAGTACGGCATTAATTTCAACGGCACTTATCAGGACGACAATCAGACAAAATATTACAGAGATGACCTGCGTCTTGCATATTATACAGTCAAAAGTGACGGCAGTCAGTATTATGACGGCAGAAAATATGTTGGTTTTGCAGAAAAGCCCGTACAGCCCGAACCGTCTCAATTTACTGACATCAACGGCAATCCTGACGGGGCTGCTTATTCGGCAGCTATGGACGATTATAATTCAGCTTTGGCTGATTATGTTTTAAGCGAAAGAATAAAATCCTGTGTTACAGATACTTATGTTACAGCAAATGAGGGCGGTCGTCTTAATGTGCGTGGACTGGACTGGACTTCTTATTATTTCCGTGAAACCGTTCCGCCTGACGGATATGCCCTCGCAGACGATGTTATATTTACAGTAAATGCCTATAACTGCGATAACCAGTTTCTCCCATGCGAAGACCCTGTCGCTCAGGCGGCTGTTATCATTGACAAAAAAATACCCGATGCATCTTATTTCAATGCATACGGTGAACCGACATTTATGTTTAAAGTATATGGTCTGGAAGAAATTTCAGGTACGGACGGAACTCCCGACTATACGACAAATAATGTAAATTATAAGAAAAACGGTAAGGAATATACTCTTTCAATTCACCTTACAAGTCCCGATACAACAGGTTCGGCAATGGTTAATGTCCCTGTCGGTCAGTACCTTATTGAAGAAATTCCCGTTTCACGCTATGTCTGCACAGGTCTTGAACTTGTGGACGGAACAAGAAATAATCCGAATGACAAATTTAAATCCGTCGGACTGACTACGCCTACTTCTTATCTTATTTACAATAATGACAGCAAGTATGACATAAATATATCGGGTCAGAATCAGTGGAAAGCTTTCTGCGACCTTACGGGAGGAGACAATGAATTTGCTGAAATACCGGCATTCCATATCAGATATACAAACGAAATAGAACGTTATGACAATTTCAGTCACGTTTCCTATGCGGATAACAGGATTCCTGAACGTGAATATATTACAGCATTCAAACCTATATATTCTTCACTGATTCCCGTTTACAGCGGTATGGAAGAAATATATACATATGAATTAGACCTCGGCAAAGCCCTGACAGACGGAGTTTTTGAGGGAGTTCTTACCTATAATACGGGTAAGACTGTTGAATTGACGGATTTGTCAAAAATTCAGTTCAGAACAAGAGGAAATTCGCCGGTTACAGGAGTACAATGGGACAGCTCATCAAAAATACTGAGAGTTACAGTCTTAGACCCAAGTGCTTCCGCAGGTTCAGCAATAAGCCTTGATGTAGGTTACAGCGATTACACTCCCTTTACAGAGTATAATACGGCAAATACAAATATGGTAAGAGGTACGCTTAACCTTACATTCAGCGAAATTCAGGCTGACCGTGTTAAAAAGCTTACCCTTAAAAATGATGTCAATAACAAATCATATTTCCCCTATGCGGACGAAAATAATCATGTGCAGGATATAACTTCTGTTGCAGTGCTTTACAGACAGTCAGCAGATGACGATTCGTTTGCAAAAGAAATGCAGAATGATGAATATACCGATACTTTGAATGTAAGTCCGGAATATAAGTTTAAATACTGGTATCTGCTCGATAATGACGGCAGACCCGTTCTTGACAAGGAAAATCAGGTAATTCAGTTCAGGCGTGACAACAATCCCGAAAATGATGAAATCATTCAGTATATGTTCAACGGCAAATGGCCCGCATATCTTGCGGCAGATGATGAACACGGAAATCTTCTGCCCGATACCTTTGCAGACCCAGCAAGCGTTGAGAATGTAAATTCATTCACTTTTCAGGCGGAAGTCGGTGAACGTACACAAAGACCTCTGGGTGCAAGATTTATTATGAAAAATAATAAAGGATTTTTGGATATTATTGGCAAATTAGACTGGAACAAAAATCGAATTACAGCATTTAAGGAAGGCAGTGCAGAGGGCTTTAAAGATGCCGATGATTCCATTGATTATAATTCATTGAATGATAACGGACGAGATACTTCACTTGATAGTGATTATCCTGACAAGATTAGATTCTATAAGATTGGTACAGAAATATTCTGGTATACAATTGACGAAAATGGTCAACCGACTGATAATAGTGTATATTTAGAATATAGGATAACAAACTATGACCAGTATTCAAACCTCTTCAAAGATTATAAATTACTTACAGATGTAAGCGGATTATATGACTGGGATTTCTCGGGTGTTGAACTGTGCGGTTGGATGTTCGCTGCTACAAAGATTACCACTTTTGAGTTAAATAGAACATATAAGAAAACAGGAATGATGTATTTAAATCGTATGTTTATCAACTGTAAAGAACTTACTACTGTAACTATGAATATTGATACATCACAAGCTGGTGACGGAACCATTTTTGCAGATGTAGATAATCAAAAAGATACACCTATCTCTGCTCAAACAAAAGAGATGTTTAATGGATGCAATAATTTAACAGAGTTGAACCTTTCAGGTGATTTCAGAAATCTGCTCAATGCACAGCAAATGTTTAACGGCTGTAATTCTCTTTCAGCTTCTGAGTTCCAGAGAGCGTTCTCAACATGGAAGTGGAATACCAACAATAATTCTGGTATGCAGACAGCAGGTAATAACAAGGGCGATCAGATTTTTCTCAGCTATGCAAATGTAGGACAGCTTCAGGGTGTTGACCTCATTGATGCTAATGGAAATCATTACGAACGTGATGGCAATAAGATTGTACTTGTTAGTTTAGCGGAAGGCAGCTGATAAAAAATTATCCCCGCAGGCTTAAAAACCTGCGGGGGATTTTTGTACTGATTAATCCGTACCTGAAAAGCTGTGCCATGCATCTTTCCAGTCAGTATATTCTGTACCTGTATTGGGGTCAACGGTCTGTACGCTTTCTGCATAGACATAGACATCATGTGCCTGTATATCGCCTGTATCTTCGTAATTCATTTTAATCCATGAAATTAGTGCGTTGGTGCTTTCTCCTGACGGGACGGCATTTTCATAGTAATAATAGCCGTGTGTTACATCGGGGTCTTGAATATTTTCGTCCCACACATATACCCAGCCTTCGGGGAGATTATTTATATAATAATTATCACCCTTATGAATCTGTGCGCTTCTGAAAGTGCTGTCAGCGGGTTCGGAATCGGTATCATTCTGATTTTCTGCGGAAAAAGATGCGACATTCTGAACATCGGAATTTGAAAATTCGAGTCTTACACGGACGTAACACGGCACACTGCCTGTATTCTGAATTTTGACAAGTTTTCTGTATTTGAAAACCTGTTCCTGATTAGGACGTGTGAAAGTTTCAGTAACTTTAATTTTATCCTCGCCTATTCCGACCATATTTGGTTCATCGTCTTTTGCACCGAAATATGCCAGCGTCACACCGACAAGCGAAATAATCAACAGACTTGAAGCGGCGGCGAGGATATTTTTAGTTTTCTGTTTCATAGGCTGCCTCCTTTTCAAGCGGTTGTATGTTTATTGGATATAATCTTATAAATTTTTTTCAAATCAGCCTTTGTATACTGTATATCGAAGCCGTTGCCTGTAAGTCCTGAAAGATTCAGTTCATCTGCCTGAATGGTATATGCATTGAGCTGAACCTGACCGATTGTATTATTTTCTATATCGGCATCAATGATACTGCGGAGCTGTAATTTATCGAAAATGGGTACAGTAACTTTATCGGGGGCGACCCATGCGCTGTAACCGAGGAGGTAAGTATTATAGATACCGTCCTGCATACCCTGAACTTTTTTATATTCCTTTTGTGATTCAGTCTGACTGAGATAGACCCAGCCTTCGGAATTATCTAAAGATTGATTATATGAAAGTTCCCAGTTTTTTGTAATATTGTTTACAGTGACGGGCTGAGTGATGTAATCTTTTGAAGGTGTTCCTGCTGCGATGAGGTTATATATTTCCTGTGTTTGCAGATATTCGTGTGCTTTGGGAGGGTTGGACAAAGTGACGGAATCGGGAATGATACGCTGTCCGTCGCTTGTGAGGAAAGATGCTTCCATGCATGGTACTGATATCTCCACAAAGAAAAGTTCGTTTACTGTGCCTGTATTTTTTACCCAAGGCTGTTTAGTGATAATCTGTCCGGCAGAGAGTTTCTGTTTTTCATCAAATTTTTCCTCAATTTTCAAATCGACCTTTGCTATTCTGAATAAATTGTTTACAGTATCCGTACTTGTCAGAAATGCGGTAACTGTTCCGATGACAGTTAAGGCGCAGATACTTATTATCAGGGCGATTTTTTTAATTTTCGACTGTTTCATATCTTTCTCCTTTCTTTCAGATTATTTTGATTTTTGATTTTTATTTTCGGGGATAAAGCTGAGTATCAGGAGCAGTACAATCAATGTAACTGCGATAATTTTACCCTTGCGGCTGTGCAGGCAGATTAATATAAATCCGACCTTTGGTATGACGAACACTGTTTTTCCTATATAATTCTGCTTTGTGACGGTGGAGAAATCTTCTGTATTGTTGGCATCGCCTTTTGTTGTATATTCTTCACCGCTGATTTTTGTCACACGGTGAGTTACAAGGACATCATCGCTGATGCGGAATGAAATCACTTCACCGACATTTATGTTTTCAAGCGGGATATTTTCATTTACAAAACACACACTTTTTACGGGAATTGCAGGTTCCATAGAGCCTGTTGTTACCACATACGGCTTGATTTTCATTAAAAAAAGTGCAGTTATGACAAAGGCGGAAATAATTACCAGTGTAGTGAGAAATGATGCAAATTTCCGGATATATTCCCATATAAAGCGGATAACTGATTTAGAAATTATTTTGAAAGATACTGCCATACATTTTCAGCCTTTGATTCTGTTTCATTATATGATTTAAGGTAATCGGTCTGAATTGCCAGTGCTTCGATTGTAATATTTTGCAGACTGTCTGAGAGTGAATCGTCCTCACGGGCATTGCAGAAAATAACCTTGTTGAACAGGGGAGTATCTGTTATCTGTTCGGGATAAAGGATTTCCATTGTATTGTCAGTATTGTTTCCCGTCCATGCATAAAGATAGGTATAGCTTATAATTTGGTCTGATTCATTTTTATTTTCTGTGGTATTCATATAGTACCAGCCATTATTATAGGTCTGTTCGGAACTTAGCTGGTCAGGGGTATAGGATTCAGAATCGTTGATAAATCTGAACATCGGGACTGTATGTGTGAGATTTGTAACATTTACAGAATTTCCGTCATCATCTGTTATTGTTGAATTGGAGATAATTTTTTCACCTTTTTTTTCATCATCGGAATTTTTTTCCAGAGTGATTTCTCTTGCGGGGACGGTTACTTTCATAAAGACATATGCGGGTGTTTCATCGGTGTTGACGATATAGGGGTCCTTGTCGATTTTTTGTTCAGGTACTATTGTCTGATTTGGTTTCCAGTTTGGTTCAATTACCCTGATTTGCAGTGTAGCGGCACTGAAAGAGTTTGTCACGGAATCATCGCTTGTGAAATAAGCAACAAGTCCTGAAATAACAGTAAATAAAGCCAACGAAACAGCAAGCAGGCGATATTTCTTTTTCTTCATGATAACACCTCCGTAAATTACAGAACTATTATACTTATTATAACACAAATCCGCTGAGAAATCAATATAATAATAAAAAATTGAAAACAGCAAAAAAAGCTGTATAACCATAAAGGTTATACAGCTCTGTTCGGTATTGAGGATTACCAGCCGAATCCGGGCTGCTGTGAGCCTGAACCTGAGCCTGAAACGGCTGAATCGCCTGAAATTGTTCCGCCAATATATGTTTCAAGTCCTGACTGTGTAAGTATAGCTGTTCCGCCTGATACGCTGCCGCCTGTTGTGAAGCTCACACCGCTGCTGAGGTTAGCAGAGGGATTTCCGCTCTGTGCAACGAATGAAACGATAACATTTCCTGATGAATCCTTGAAAGTATATCTTGTATTGAGGTTAGTATTGCCTGCGGTCATTGTAGCGTAGTTACCGCCTGTTTTATTGACCGAGTAACCGCCGTCACCTGTATCAAGCGGTTCCTGACCGTTTGCGAGGTAGTATCCGCCTGTTATGTTGATGTTTCCGTTTGAATCGAGGGCATCATGGTCGCCGTTGGCTGAGTTTACAACAACAAATCCGCCGTTGAGGTTGAGTTCGCCGAATGTACTGGACATTCCGCCGCCTCCCCAGCCCATATTGTTGCCGCTGCCTGAGCCGTCTGCACCGCCTGCTGCATTGTAGCCGTCATCGCCTGATACGATATATACTGAACCGCTGTTCTGATAGATGTAAACGCCTTCAACGCCTTCATAGCACTTGGGAATGTAAATCTGTACATCATCGAATGTATCGGCACTTCCCTGACCGATTGTAAGTTTATTGTCTGAGTGTATACCGTCATCAGCACTTGAAAGGGTAAGAGTACCGCCTAAAACTGCCATATCACCTGCACAGTGGAGAGAGTCGTCAGATGAATCAATAGTGATGTTACCACCATTGATAGTGAGGTTTCCTGCACTCTGGTAAGTTGTACCTGATTCATCATAAAGACCTACTGCCTTGATACCCTTTGCGGAGATGTCCACCTTGTTTGAGTTGCCGTCCTGACCCATACCACCTGGCTGATTTCTGCCGCCGCCGGGAGCATACCATGTGCCGCCGCTTGCGCTGCCTGTAAAGCCTGAACCCTGATATGTGTAGATGTTAAGGTCACCGCCGTTCATGACAAAATCCTGTTCTGCGGATATACCGTCAGCATAGGAATTTATATCAATTGTACCGCCATTGATAGTTACAAGACCATAAGATTTATCAGTAGCTGTATCTGTTGATGTGGACTTTATACCGTCACCCTGCTGAGTCTTTACAGTGAGGTTAAGAGTGCTGTAATCAACTGCTGAACCGTCTGATTTGGAATCATTTCCGACACTAACGCTGTCTTTGCCCCTGATACCGTCATCAACAGCATTTACAGTGATATTGCCGTTATAAATCTTTATATCGTTCTTGCATACGATAGCATCTGCTTCGTTGCCGTTTACAGTGAGAGAGCCTGTGCCTTTGAACTTTATGTCATCTCTTGCGAATATTGCACCTTCGACAGTATTGGTATTTCCGTCACTGTCAGTATAAGTTTCAGTATGTGAAGTACCGTCTGAGATTGTATTTGTTGTGCTGGCCTTTGCGACAATCTGAACTTCATCGCCTATGGATTTTACATATATGGGAGCGGTTGTGCTGTTGGAGATGTTTGCGTTTACGAGGTTGAGTTCAACAACGCTTTCGGGGTATGCTGATGAGTCAACATCAACTACTATCTGAACATCAGAAGCATCACCTGTTACTGTGTATGAACCTTCCTTAGTGATAGTTGCAACACCGTCTTTAACTGTAACTGCATCTGCGGGAGCATCGGAAGTTATTGATGCACCTGAGAGAGTGAGTGTAGCACCGTCAGTTGAGGGAGTGGGAGTAACTGTTTCACCGTCAATCTTGCCTGCGGGATTTACGTTTTCAAATGTAGTAACAGAGTTCTTTACTGTGAATGAATCAGATGCATCGTTGTCATAAGTAACGGCTGCGCCTGTACCTGTATTTGTGAGGTTATAGGACTTGCCTGCTGTGATTGATGCGTCACTGATAAGAACATATGCATATTTCTTTGTGAATGATGCATTTACATTTCCTACACTTATGGAATTAGCTTTCTTCCAAGTGCCGTCCTTTGAAGTTGAATCAGCTATGCAGTTGAGGAGCATAGTTGCCTGATTTTCGGATTTGAGGAGAGTTGAATCAATCTGGTTGTCTGTTGCAGTAGCTATAACTGTACCGCCTGTGATATTTGTACCTGTTACAGATGTAAGACCTCTGTCACCGCCTGCAACAACTGTACCGCCTGAGATATTTATTGCAGTAGCAGACTGGATTGCATCATTTCCTGCCTTAATTGTAACGCTGCCGCCCTCGATTGAAACATAACCGTTATCGGCTGTTGATGAAGCCTTGATACCGTCACCTTCAGCCTCAACGTTTACAATTGCATTTTCCTTGACTGTAACGGAAGATTTGCCCTTGATACCGTCAGTTTCATCTGTTGCATTGAGAGTTGTAACGTTGATTGTACCGCCTGTGAGCTTTATGTCGTTATTGGAAGCTATACCGTCCTGAGTATTTGCTGTGAGGTTGAGGACACCTGTATTTTCAGTACCGCCCTTGATAGTGAGGTCGTCTTTTGCTTCGATTACAGCTTCGCCGCTTGCTGCGCCGTCAGCACCAACATAAGCTGTATCACCGTCAGAAATTGTATTTACAGTGCCGTCAACGAGATTTATTGAAGTATTCTCTGCATTTGTAATGAGGATTGCGGGTGCGCTCTTGCCTGTAATATTAACACCGTTGAGGAAAATCTTTACAGTTTCGGGGTCTGCTGTCTCATCGGGGACATTTACATTTATCTGACCGTCATCGAGAGTGCCGTCAACGTAGAATGTACCTGAATGGCTGATAGTAACTGTTGAGCCGTTTACTTCTGCGTAGTCGCCTTCCACGCTGATAGATGAACCGCTGAGGTGAATATAGGTTATATCAGTCTGGGGGTCTGTATCGGACGGGTCAGAGGGAGTTCCGCCGAGCCATGATTCAGGAAGTTCGGTTATCACCTGTGCATCGTATCTCTGGATAGATGCGGCATCGTTACCTGTTACACCGTCACCTCTCTGATATACGTCTGCATTGTTGCTGCCCTGTTCATCGAGACCGTATTTGTTTGAGTTTGCGATGCTCTGGAGGATAGCAACTGCATCTGATATTGATACTTTTCCGTCAACGTTTGCATCGCCGTAGAGAACATTGGCAGATGTTTCAGCAGCATTTACTGTGACAGCGGCAACTGCGGGAACAGATGCAGCGATGAGGGCTGTTGAGGAAAGCCCTGCAAAAATTTTCTTTGCGTTGAATTTTTTCATGTAAATCAAACTCCTTTTTAATTATGTTATTCACTTCTTCGATGTTGTTTTTCTTACTATGGTTATGATTATAAACTGCATTTCTTAAAATAATCTTAAACTTATCTTAAATTTTAAATTTTTTTGTACAAATTATTTCTGAATATAAATCAGTGCATTTTTTTGTGCGGAATATGTAATAAAAAATACTTGAATTATCAGGCAATATATTGTATAATAAAGTATATCATTATATCAAGGAATGAGAGTATGAAAAAATTATTTGTTTTATTGACGGCATTTTTGTTATCCGTTCCGCTCTCTGCCTGTGCTGAAAAAAAAGAATTTACCGAACCTGACGGAAAACTTGACCCCTGTTCCATAAGATTTTCATGGTGGGGAGGCGATGACCGCCATGAGGCTACCCTAAAAGCAATAGAACTCTGGAATCAGAATCACCCTGATATAACTATTATTCCCGAATACGGAGGCTGGGACGGCTGGACAGAAAAAATTTCCTCGCAGATAAACGGCGGTACTGCACCCGATGTCATGCAGATAAATTATGACTGGCTTGTATCATTTTCCGCAGGCGACAAATTTTATGACCTCGGAAAATTGAGAAATTTTATCGACCTTTCAGGCTATGATGATGAAGTGCTGTCTTTCGGAAAAACCAACGGTCTGCTGAATGCAGTCACCGTTTCTGTAAGCGGAAGGGGACTTTTCTATAATTCCGATGTCTATAAAAGCTTTAATGCGGAATATCCGCATACATGGAATGAACTCCTCGCCCTCGGTGACAAATTCGATGACAAAGGCGTGTATCCGATAGATTTGGATATACAGTCAGGAGGTACTGCATGGTATCTGTCGGTTGTCTATGTTCAGCAGAAAACAGGAAAAGAATTTATCACTATGGACGGTCAGCTCGGATTTTCAGAGGAGGATATAAAAACTGCCCTCGATTTCTATAAACAGCTCGAAAATAACCACGTTATAAGAAATGTCCGCTCACGAACCGATGAGGACGGCAACGCTGCACTCTATCAGTCTCCCGAATTTATAAGCGGAAAAGTCGCAGGCGTTCTCGAATGGGGAAGCTCTGTCGGAAAATATGAAATGAGCCTTCCCGAAGGTGTCCTTGAAGCAGGTCCTATGCTTACCGATGACAACGGAAATTCTGACGGCTGGCTGATAAAGCCCTCCATGCTGTATGCAGTTTCCGCATCAACAAAATATCCAGATGAATCAGCCGCATTTGTCGATTTTCTCCTGAATGACGAGAAATGTGCCGATATCCTCGGCACGACAAGAGGTATACCTGCATCTTCATATGCTCAGGAAAGCCTCGAAAAATCAGGAAAGTTAAAAGGTCTTGCCCTCGAAAATGACAGAATGCTCAGTCAGATAAATACGTTCACTATAAGCCCATATATGGAACTCGCACGAATGAAGGAATTTTATAACGAAGCTATTGAATCAGTTTCATATAATACTTCCGATACATCATCAGCCGCCAAGAAAATGTACGATTCAATTACAAAATATCTCGAAAAAATTAAAAAATGAAGAAACATATATATAATAACCCTGTCGGTGTTAAAAATCATACGGGTCTTATTCTGATTATGCCCTTTATAATCGGATTTGTGCTGTTTACACTGTATCCCTTTGTGTCATCTTTTATAACGGGAATGACAGACTATGACGGAATAAACAGCCCTGAATTTACAGGATTTGGAAATTATCGGAATATGTTTTCCGACAGCGATTTTATCAAATCCGTGACAGTTACTTTTAAATATGCACTTATATTAGTACCGCTGAAATTAATTTTCTCACTTCTTGCAGCCATGCTTCTGAGTGCGGAAATAAAAGGAATCGGAATATTCCGCACAGCCTTTTATATTCCGTCAATACTCGGCTCTAACCTTGCAATAGTCATAATGTGGCAGTTTTTATTCACATCAAAAGGTCTTGTGAATCAGTTCCTTGAAATAATCGGACTGTCTCCCGTAAGTTGGTACAGTCAGCCTGCCCCTGCCATGTTCATGATAGTATTGCTGAGACTATGGGAGTTCGGTTCTTCAATGATAATATTCCTCAATGCAATCAGGGATATTCCGCAGGAATACTATGATGCCGCAAAAACTGACGGCTGCGGAAATGTAAAGGCATTTTTCTATATAACCGTTCCCATGCTCAGAAATGTCATATTTCTGAATCTTGTATTGCAGACTATCTCTGCTTTTCAGGAATTTAATGCCCCTTATATGATTACAGGCGGAAATCCTGCAAAAAGTACCTTTACAATAGGTATGCTCATATATAATGCAATGTTCAAATATTCGGAAATAGGCTATGCAAATGCTGTTTCATGGGTGCTTTTTGTGATAATTGCAGTTATAACAGCTCTTATGTTCAGAATAACAAAAAAATAATCCCCCGTATTGAAACGGGGGATTATTTCAGCTTTTTACAAGATTATATCCCATATTCAGTTTTTCAAATGTCATACTGCCTGTATATTCTGTTGATGACGGAATGAACCTTATGACGGAATTATCTTCATGCATACCGTAAATTCCCGCACCTGTTGCAAATATGACCATATCGCCTTTTGAAAGTTCCTCGCTGAGAATATCTGCAAAGCCTGCTGATGCACTGTAACCGGCATTGTCATGACGGCAGTCGGCAGTTATAAGTCCGATGTATTTTTCTCCGTCCGTCACAGGGAAATACCATACATTAAGCGGAACAATTTCTTTTCCCTCCATGCTTATTACAGCAGGCATGAAAGGTTTTTCAGCCCTTGCATTTTCTCCTGAACCGTTTTTTATGCCGAGGGGATTTTCAGGGTCTTTGAAATCTTCAATAAAAGAATCAAATTCTTCCATGCTGATAAATTTTTCATAGTCAGCGATTTCCTTTCCGTTTACATAGCCTGAGCGGAACATTTCCTCATCTGTTTCAAAAGCCTTGTTAAGTCCTCCGATGACAATTTCAGAATTATCAATCTGTTTTTCGCATGAAAATAATGAAAATAGAAGCAAAAGCGCAGTAATCAAAAATTTTTTCACAATTGTCACTCCTTTTCACTTATCTTTATATATAAGTGATTTTAAAGGCATAAAAAGACGAAATTTTCTGAAAATTTTTTTGAATCAGTCTATGTATCCCGCAAGTATTCCTCTTGATTCTTCAAACTCAAAATTACAGGTGGAAAGCAGTACAAGTCTTTTATGAGAAAGTTCCTCTGCAGATATGTTATTTTTGAATCTTGCAAGTCTGAGAATAAGTTCCGCATAGTCAATTCTGTCCTGTAATGTTATGAATACTGTATTATATATCGGAGAAGAGCTTTTTTCTGAGAGATATGCAAAGAAATTCACATTATATATAGTATTGTCTGCGATTAAAGTTCCTGTTTTGTGGCTGTTGAAATAATCCTCCTGCATAAAATCCTGCAATCTGCCGAACATCTGGAAATTTTCAATATTATGTCCGTAGATTATCCAGTTATATTCCGAAAAACAAGGGTCACAGCGGTAATCGAGAAAAGGTGTGCCGATACTGTTTTCCTCTCCGTCAACGCCTCTCCAAAGATAAAATGAATTGTCCTGCGACTGTACGACAGGGAAATCTATTTCAGTGCCGTCAATGCTTATCCAGCCCACTATATCATTTGTGACAAGTTTTGCATCTGCGAGAATATCATAATTTTCCGTTATATTTTCAATTATGGTATTTTCCGCAGTATAAGGCTGGGTTGTCATCTGTTCGGACGACTGGGAATCAGTCACATTCGGGATATTGTCCTTATGCGGAATATCGGGTTTTATAGCCTGATATAAATTTTTTTGTTTTTCGATATTTTCATCAAGAATTTTTTGTGGGAGATATTCATTGTCATAGTATTTCTTTGCAAAATAAAATCCTGTCCCTGCCAGTACGAGTACAATGACAAATATAAAAAATTTTTTCATAACAGTACCTCATCTTTACTATATAATTAATCCCTGAGTGTTACTCAGGGATTTTTATTATTTATTGTCGGAAGATTGTTTTTGTTTTTTCTTTTTTAGCATGATGAGCAGAATCATTATCATTACAAGCAGAAGCATTATTACAGAACATATAATCCATAATGAGCTTGAACTTCTTAAAAGTCCCGTATCGGGGGGATTGAAGTTTTCATCAACAGCGGCATAGAAAATCCACTTAAATTCAATTTCTCCCTCGACATATCCGCTGTCATCAGAGCCGACAAGAACGTGTTCACCGTCAATATCCACAAGTCTGTGACCGTTGTTTACACCGACAAGCACATCGAGGTCATTCCACACGACTGAGCATTTAAGTTTATGGTAGTCTCCGGGGTTATAAAGACCGCAGTCAAGGACTTCCTTCTGCAAATCTATATATCCTGCATCGGGTTCGCCTGTAACCTTACCTTTGAACACTTCCTTGTCATCGAGCCAGAAAGTACATTCACAGCCTTTTTCAAGGTCTATCTGACCTTCTTTGTATAGCGGTTCGATATAGAAATAGATATGATAGGATTTATCGTCACGCAGATTCATAAGCTGTACGTCTTTTGTATAGGTTTCGCCGTAATTCATACCCTCGACACGGAAAAAGTATTCACCTGTATCTGAACTTACAACATTTCCCTCATTGTCCATAGCTGTTAATTTTTCGGGGAGACCTTTTACTGCTCCCTCGGGGAGTGCGACATCTGCAAAAGCTGTTATACAGTTTTCTGAAAGAATCACCAGACAGCTAAATACAACAATGAATAATTTTTTAAGATTCATGTTGTTATCTCCTTTTTAGTTATCACGCAGTATTTTACGATTTTATACAGTTTATTTTATCATACATTCAAAGGTTTGTCAAGTGTTAATGTAAAACATTTATAAATATATAATGTTGATAAAATATGTTAAAACAAGAATAACCTCATGATATTTTTCGTGATTCCGCATAAAATCATTATTTATAAAAATCAGAAAAATTTTCCGCTTATTTTTTGCTAAGTAAAATATTAAAATTATCAAATATGCTTGCAATATCTTTTACAATATGATATAATTAGTTGTAGGTGTGCATTAGTGTACATAATAATTTTAATGAAAAGAGGAAACAAAATGCCTTCTAATATTGTTGTCGGAACTCAGTGGGGAGACGAGGGAAAAGGAAAAATTATTGATATTCTCGCTTCCCGTGCAGATGTCGTTGTACGTTCTCAGGGCGGAAACAATGCAGGTCATACTGTTGTGAATAATGGTGAGGTCTATAAACTCCACCTCATACCGTCGGGTATTCTCTATAAGGACACTCTCTGCCTTATCGGTGCAGGCGTAGTCCTCGACCCGAAGGATTTCATAGGCGAACTCGACAGCCTCGAAGCAAGAGGTATCTCTACCGCAAACCTTAAAGTAGACCCCAGAGCGCATATCGTTATGCCGTGGCATATCGCACTTGACGGTCTTTCAGAGGCTTTCAGGGGCGGAAAAGATATCGGTACTACCAAAAGAGGTATAGGTCCTACTTATATGGATAAGTACGAAAGATGCGGAATCAGAATGTATGACCTCGTTCACCCCGATGTCCTCGCAGAAAAAATACAGTCCACAGGTAAACTCAAAAATAAAATAATTACCGAAGTTTACGGCGGTGAAGCTTTCGACCTCGATGCAGTCACCGCTGAATATACCGAATACGGAAAAAGACTCCTCCCCTATATGGACGATGTTTCCGTACTCACTTTCAATGCATCAAAAGAGGGCAAAACTATAATGTTTGAGGGCGCACAGGCTACTCTCCTCGATATTGATTTCGGTACATATCCCTATGTAACATCTTCCCACCCGCTTTCAGCAGGAGTATGCGTCGGCACAGGCGTTGGTCCGAAGGTTATAACCAATATTATAGGCGTTGCAAAGGCTTATACTACCCGTGTCGGAAAAGGTCCTTTCCCGACTGAACTCAATGACGAAATCGGTGACAAAATCAGAAACGTTGGCGGAGAGTTCGGTACTACAACAGGCAGACCCAGAAGAACAGGCTGGTTTGATGCAGTTATCGTCCGCCATTCCGTAAGAGTAAACGGTCTTGACAGTCTCGCTATCAATAAACTCGATACCCTCGCAGGAATTGATACACTTAAAATGTGCGTGGCTTACAAGAAGCCTGATGGCACTGTTACAGAAAATTTCCCGCCCACTCTCGAAGAACTTGACGGCTGTGAGCCTGTTTATGAGGAATTTGAAGGATTCAGCGAGGATATATCAAAATGTGCAAGCTTTGAAGAACTCCCCGAAAACTGCAAAAAATATATCAAAAGACTTGAAGAACTTGTCGGCTGTCATGTAAGCATGGTCGGCATAGGTCCCGACAGAACCCAGATACTTGAAAGATAAGCCATATTTTCAGAAAAGCCGCCGCATGGACAATATAACCTTCATGCGGCGACAATAATAATAAATCATATAATATCGGCAGCGTTCCCCCATTCAGAATAACAGGAGGCTTTAATTATGAAATTCATGAACAAACTGCTTGCCACAGGCTTGTCCGTATGCGTACTGCTTACAATGCCTGCCGTCAGTGCATCGGCTGAGGAATATGAATATGAAGCATCTTCTGTTTCCGAAGCCGCTGACAGACTCAGAGAGGGTATGTGTGCAAGAATAAATAATTTCAGCGTGACTGTGCCTGTTTCAATAATAAAAGGCGATGCAATTACTGATATTCTTGTGTATGCACTTTCTGAAACAGGCAAAAGCACCGAAGGCGACTATCTGCGCTGGAATCTCAGTTCTTACGGCTGTAAAATAGTCTATAACAAATTTGACGGTACTTATACATTAAATTATGATATCGGTTATAATTCAACGGCACAGCAGGAAAAACTTCTGACCGAAAAATTAGAAATCATCAAGAAAAATCTCTCTCTTGACGGAAATACAAACTATGAGAAAATTAAGAAAATATATGGCTATATAGTCAATAATGTAAACTATGCAACTGATGAAACAGGAACGGAAATATTTTCCGCATACGGAGCAGGCGTTGACGGTGAAGCTGTCTGTCAGGGATATTCTTTGCTTATGTACAGACTTCTCACAGAATGTGATGTGCCGTGCAGAATAATTCCGGGTACGGGAAATTCTGCCAATCATGCGTGGAATATCGCTGAGGCTGACGGAACATATTATTTCCTCGATTCAACATGGGATTCTCAGGCAAAAGCTAAAAATTTCCTTTTCTTCATGCGTGGAAGTGAGGATATGGACTCTCTTGTAACAGGAAATTCCCATACATACGGCATATGGTCTGCGGAAAGTTCTCCGCTTTATGATGACTATTTGTCGGAAGAATTTGCAGAAAAATATCCGATATCCGAATATGCATACGATATAAACTCACCGTCACCCGAAATAAATCTCGGTGATGTCGATATGGACGGATATATAGATTCTTCTGATGCATCTGCGGTACTGCTTGCATATTCAAGAGTTTCAACGGGAAAAACTTCGGGACTGAATGAACTCCAAAAAAAATCTTCCGATGTTGACGGCAACAAAATAATAAATTCTTCCGATGCTTCCGTTATTTTAAGCTATTATTCAAATATTTCCACAGGTAAAAAAATTTCAATTTATGACTTTGTAAACGGAAATTAAACTGTAACTTTAAATAAAATCAGTGGATATCCCACATTTAAAATAAGCAAACGAGGTGAAAAATATGAATGATGAAAATAATTCTCTGCCCGTCCTCGATGATATGGAGTTTCAGGACAATGACAGAAAAGGCGCACCCACAGGCGTTTCCGCTCCCGTCCTCGATGACATGGATTTTCAGGATACTGCGAGAAAAGGCGCACCCACAGGCGTAGCCGCTCCCATACTCGATGATATGGAGGATATGAGCTACGGCATACGCAAAGGCGCACCCACAGGCGTTTCCGCTCCGATTCTCGACGATATGACAGACTTTGATTCACATGAGAGAAAAGGCGCACCCACAGGCGTTTCTGCTCCCGTACTCGACAATTCCGAATATACGGAAGAACCCGAAAAATTTATTCTCACTGATGAGGATATAATTGCAGGTCTTTCTCCCGAACAGAAAACCATGTTCGATACTCTCCCCGCTGAAAAACAGCAGATGATAATTGATATGCGCCGTAAACAGCTCGGAGCAGAAGCACCGCCTCCTCCGCCTCCTGCCGCTCCCGTACTCGATGAGGATAATTATGTTCCCCCTCCGCCGAAAACTGAACCTGAAGAACCTGCTGCACCTATTACTGTACCTGTTCTCGATGATGAACCCGATGTACCTGAATATGTCCCGAAATATGCCAATAAAGACCTCGAAAAAATCAAGGAGGAAGCTAAGAAAAAAGCTGTTTCCTCTCAGCTCGTTTCAAATCAGAAGGACGAAAAGGAAAGCCTGCGTATGATGATGCAGCTTAAAGAGGAACGTAAGGCTGAAATGGCTAAAAAAGGCTTTAAAATTGTCATTATTCTTGCAGTTCTCGGAGTAGTCGCAGCCGTTGCATTTTATCTTCTCTATGCAGGAAAACTCGGACTTGACTATAAGAGCGGAATGAGCGGAATAGCAAATACTGTAAGCGAATCTGCATTGTATATTGCAGGTGCGGCAGGACTTAGTTCACTTCTTCTTCTTACAGGAATAAGCTTTTTCAAGTCTCTTGCATCGTTTGTATTTCTTGTCACGGGAATAATACAAGTTTTCCCCGGACTGCCGATGTTCCCGCAGCATAATGGAAGCACGGGACTTGTGGCTATATTGTATGCAGTGGCGATAGTCTGCACAATATCTGTATTTATCACACTTTCCGCAAGTGAATGTGTAGGACTTTATTTCAGCCGAAACAAAATAAATAACAGATAAAAATAACTGACTTCCTTATGGAAGTCAGTTTTTATTATATATTCCCGTTATCTTCAGTGAAAATATTTTCAAGCCATTTTATTAACTCGTCAAAACCCTCCTGAGATTTTTCAAAATCCTTTGTATTTTCGATGACGGCTTTATCCGAGCATAATCTGCCGTGCCATGTAAGGCATTTAAGAGAATCGCCGTTTTTTATTATATATGAAAAATCTCCCTTGCTGCCTGAATAGTTGTTACCGCTTTTAAAGTAGTGGAATTTTGGAATCTGGAAAATTTTTGAAACGCTTGTATCAGCCAAATTATCACCTCATTAAAATCTGAAAAAATCCTTTGCGGCTTCGAGGTCGGGATAAACTGCGCTTAAAAGGGGAATAATCTCATCATCAGGCTGAGTCAGGTCAGGAATCATAATCGCCTTGCAGCCTGCGGCATGAGCGGATTTTATACCGTTGGGGGAATCCTCAAAGGCAGCGCACATATTTGCAGGGAGTTCAAGGCATTTTGCGGCTGTGATGTAGATATCGGGCTGAGGCTTTCCGTTCTCGACCATGTCACCGCAGATTATGGAATCAAAGAGATTTTCCGCATTTATTTTTCTGAGATAAAGCGTAGTCCTCTCACGGTTTGTAGCGGTAGCGACAGCGGTTCTGATATTATTTTCTTTAAGGAAGGAAAGTAGTTCCCTCATGCCTTTTTTAACCTGTATGCCGTTTTTTTCTATATCCTCGTTAATAAGTTCGGTACGCCTTTTTCTTATATCTTCGGTTGGAAATTCATCTCCGAAAATACCTTTTAATTTAGGAATGGAATATTTTCTTGCGAGGCTGCGTATAGCGAAAACGTGTTCATCAAGCATTGTATACCCATATTCTGCGGCAGCCTGTTTCCAATATTTAAGGTACAGTTTTTCGGTATCTATAAGCAGACCGTCCATATCGAAAATTGCGCCTCTGATATTATTTCCCATAATCAACCTTTTACAGGCATTCTTGAAATTATTCTTGCGGCAAATTCATTGAAGCTCTGAGTCTGGAGGATAATTCTTCCCGGACCTGTAAGTTTGGTAAGGAAAAGACCTTCACCGCCGAAAAGAACATTTTTCAGACCTTTTACGGTTTCAACCTCATACTTTACAGCTTCTTCAAATGCAACGACATTTCCCGTATCGACTTTTATAACTTCCCCCGGGGCGAGATTTCTCTCAACGATATCGCCTGCGACTTCGAGGAATACCATGCCTTTTCCTGAAATTTTCTGGAGAATGAAGCCTTCACCGCCGAAAAGACCTGCGGAGAATTTTTTGGTAAAGGTAGCCTCAACGCTTATATTGTGTTCAGCGCAGAGGAAAGCACCTTTCTGGCAGATGAAAGTACCTGACATTCCGATATCAACGGGTACGACTTTTCCGGGGACAGTAGAACCGAATGCAACGACTGCGCCGTCACGTTCCGCACGGTAGTTTGCCATGAACATTGATTCGCCCGAAAACATTCTTCCGATACTTTTTCTTATGCCGCCCTTTGCATCTGTTGTCATTGTTATACCTTCGGACTGCCATATCATACCGCCCGACTGGGTATACATAGTTTCGCCTGCACTGAGAGTACATTCAACGGCAGGAACTACGTTTCCGATAAGTTCATATTTCATAAAAAATCACCTTTCCCTATATATTCTCCCTGAAACGAATCAGGGAGAATATTGAAATTTTTACCAGTTAATCATCCAGCTGTACATACCTTCATACTGTCTTGCGGAGCTGTTCCATGAGAAGTCAGCATCCATGCCACGGCGAACCATTTTATCCCATTCGCCACGGTGGTTGAAGAATATATGCTTTGAATAATTGATAACGCCAAGCATTTCCTCGCCGTTGTAGTTGGCGAATGAGAAGCCTGTACCCGTGCCGTCAAATTCGTTATACGGCTGGACTGTATCTTTAAGACCGCCTGTTTCTCTTACAATCGGAACAGTGCCGTATCTGAGGGAGATAAGTTGTGTAAGACCACACGGTTCAAAGAGTGAGGGCATGAGCATAGCATCGGCAGCGGCATAGAGTTTATGTGCGAGGTCGTCTGAATAGAGGATATTTGCGGAAACTCTTTCGGGGTATTTCCACTGATAATGTCTGAACATATCCTCATATCTGGGGTCGCCTGTACCGATAACGACGAACTGAGTATTTTCGTCGCAGATTCTTTCGATAGCGTAATTTACGAGGTCAAGACCTTTCTGGTCGGTGAGTCTTGAAATAATCGCCATCATATACTTGCCGTCATCAACGGGCAGACCGAGCTGTTCCTGTAATTTTCTCTTGTTGAGAGCTTTCTGTTCCTTAAAGTTGTCGTGGTTGTATTCAGCGAAGATTTTCTTGTCATTTGAGGGGTCAAAGACGTTGTAGTCGATACCGTTCACAATACCTCTGAGTGAAGCAGACCTTGCACGGAGCAGACCGTCAAGCTGTTCGCCGTAGAAGGGATATTTTATTTCTTCCGCATAAGTTTCGGAAACGGTAGTTATATAGTCTGCATAGACAAGACCGCCTTTGAGCATATTTGCGCCCTTGTGAAATTCGAGCTTGTCCGAAGTGAACATATAGTCGGGGAGAGCTGTATTGTACTTGAATGTTTCAATATCCCATACGCCCTGAAATTTAAGGTTATGGATAGTCATGACAGTTTTTGTCGAGCTGTAAAAGGGATTTGTTGCAAAAGTTGAGTGCATGAGTACGGGGATAAGCGAAGCCTGCCAGTCGTGACAGTGGATTATATCGGGACGGAAGCCTACAACGGGGAGTATTGCGAGTACGGCTTTGCAGAAGAAGGTATATCTTTCGATATCCCATTTCATATCCGATGAATAGGGTGTATCGCATTTGAAGTAATATTCATTGTCAACGAAATAGAACTTTATGCCGTTGTATTCGTATTCCATAATACCGACATGAACACCGTCTGAGCGCATACCATAGTCCATGTAGAAGTGGGTGACATACTTGAAACTGTTTCTGTACTTGGCTGGGATACAGGTATAGTAAGGCATAATCACTCTTACATCGAACTCTGATTTGTTGATATACTGCGGGAGTGCGCCGACAACATCGGCAAGACCGCCTGTTTTGATGAATGGAACGGATTCTGAAGCAGCGAATAAAATATTTTTCATTCTTTTTCAACTCCTTATAATAAAAGTGCTGTACATTACAGCCTGATACAACTATTATACATCATTTTTCCGAAATAGTCAATAGAAAAATATAATATCTGCACAATTTTTTTCCTTGACAATTTATGAATTATGTGTTAATATTTATTTATCTTAATAAGTTTTTGAGAGGGGAATTTTTATGTTGAAAAAATTAACATCAGGTCTTGTATCTGCGGCACTTATGGCATCTGCGCTTCCTTTCGGACAGACTGCGGCTGCGGCGGATTTCAAGGCAAATTATGCGGAGGCTTTGCAGAAATCGCTGTTTTTCTACGAGTGTCAGCAGGCAGGACCTCTCCCGTCATGGAACAGAGTTGAATGGAAAACGGATTCAACCATGACAGACGAGGTTCTCGGAGGCTGGTATGATGCAGGCGACCATGTAAAATTCAATCTTCCCATGGCATATTCCGCATCAATGCTCGCATGGGGACTTTATCAGTATCCCGAGGGACTTGAAAAATGCGGAGAAATGAAAAATTATGTCAATAACCTTGAATTTGTACTCGATTATCTCGCAGACTGCGACAAGGGTGACGAGGCAGTTTTTCAGGTGGGCAACGGTACTGTTGACCATACATGGTGGGGACCTGTAAGCCTTATTGAATATGGTATGCAGGACGCAGGCACGGAATACGCAAGCGCAAGAGAAACATATACCGCAAGTGAAGGCTGTTCATGCGTATTCGGCGGAATGGCTGCGGCTCTTGCAGCAGGCTACTGCGCTCTTGACGGACGTATTGACGAGACAAAGAGAAAAGAATATCTCAGCCATTCGGAAAATTTATTCAAGCTTGCAGACGCTTCAAAGAGTGATGCCGTATATAACGACAGCAATGCATCGGGATTCTACCGTTCAAGCCATTTCTATGATGAACTTTTCTATTCCGCAAACTGGCTCTATAAGGCAACAGGTGACAAGGCATACCTCGACAAGGCAACTTCCTATATCCCACACCTCGACAAGGAACTTGGCTCAGATGAACTCAAATATACATGGTGTCAGTGCTGGGACGATACTATGCAGGGCGGTATGCTTCTCTATGCCCAGAATACAAATGACAGCACATATATAAACCGTGTGAAGAAACACGTTGAATACTGGACTAATGATGTAAAGAAACTCGCAGGCGGTCTGCGCTGGAATGCAACATGGGGCTGTGCAAGATATGCCGAAGCAGCAGGATTCATAGCCGCTGTTGCATCTGATACTGTCCTTAAAGATATGAATACTTCATCATATGAGAAATTCTATGAGGAACAGATAAATTATGTTCTTGGTGACAATCCCGACAATCAGAGTTATGTTGTCGGATACGGTGAAAAGTCTCCCCGGAATGCTCATCACCGTACCGCTCACGGTTCATGGAAAAATGACCTCGCAATCCCTGCAACAAACAGACATATCCTCTATGGTGCGCTTGTCGGAGGTCCTACCGAAAACGGTGAGTATGAGGACGACAGACAGAACTTTATCAACAACGAAGTCGCAACAGACTATAATGCAGGCTTTACTGCACTCCTTTGCAAAATGATTGACAAGTACGGCGGTACTCCCGACCCGAAATTCCCCGAAAAGGAAGCCCATGATTCACCTGAATTTTATGTTGAAGCTCTCGACAAAGGTTCAAGCAGCAGCGGTATGACCGTAAGTTTCAAGATTACCAATCATTCCGCATGGCCCGCAAGAGTTCAGGACAATATCTCATGCAGATACTTCATGGATATGAGCGAAGTTATCGCAGCAGGCAAAAATCCCGAAGATATAGTTGTAAGGTGCGACAGAGACCAGGCGGCTATGTATTCAGGAAAAGGCATCGCTCCCGCACAGATTTCAAAACCCATTCAGTATGACGGAAATATCTATTATGTCGAAATAACTCTCCCTGACGGCAGAGCAGTCCTCCCCGTATCGGAAGGTATGCAGCAGTGTGAAATTCTCCTCGCCTTTGTAATGCCCGATTACGGCTCAGGCTGGGACGCTGAAAATGACTACTCAAACAAGGATATCCTCGGCAAAAAAGGCGAAGCTGATGCCGAAGGCTCTGTAAAAGGCTATATAACTCCATATATTCCCACTTATGTAAACGGTGAACTTTACTACGGAATCGAACCTGACGGCACTTCCGCTGACGGTATGGGCGGTGCTGACATAAAGGACGACAAGCCCGATGAAAAACCCGTTGATGAACCCACTACCGAAAAGCCTACTGAAACTACTGTTCCCGATGACAGTTCCAAAATTGTTTACGGTGATGCTAACCTTGACGGAAAAGTAAGTATATCCGATGCTGTAAGAATACTCCAGTATATCGCAAACAGCAGTAAATATGCACTCGAAGAACAGGCTCTCATAAATGCTGATATAGACGGAAAACCGGGCGTTACAGGTCAGGACGCAAGCGAAATACAGAAATATGATGCCAAGATAATAAACAAATTTCCCGTTGAGGAATAAAAATTGAAATATCTATTGACAAAAGCCTTTTAATGTGATAAAATTATACAAGTCGTGAACTTTCACGTCCTGTTCGGCGTGTTGATTGATATGAAACCATAAAAAATTCATGGACGTACAGGCTGATAAAGTCTGTACGTCTTTAATTTAATTATGCATTGTAAAAGAGGGTGTGTGTTGTGGTAAATAAATTAAAACTCTACGGATTCAATAATCTTACAAAGTCCCTGAGTTTCAATATATATGATGTCTGCTATGCCAAAACTCCAAAGGCTCAGCTTGACTATATCGCCTATGTGGACGAGGCTTATAATTCCGAACGAATTACAGATATAATGAAACATCTCACTGAAATGATAGGAGCGCAGGTGCTGAGTATTTCCCGACAGGACTATGACCCGCAGGGAGCATCTGCCACTTTCCTTATAGCTGATGATACCATGATTCCGTCAGGCGGAAACGAAACTGTCGCACATCTCGATAAAAGCCATGTTACAGTCCATACCTACCCCGAATATCACCCCGATACAAGCATAGCAACATTCAGAGTCGATATAGATGTCGCCACCTGCGGAAAAATTACTCCCCTTACCGCCCTTGATTATCTTATAGGGAGTTTCGATTCGGATATAATAACTATGGATTACCGTGTGAGAGGATTTACAAGAGATTTGGACGGTGAAAAAATATTTATCGACCATGACATAACTTCAATTCAGAATTATATAGATGAATCTATCCTCAATAAATACGATGCAGTTGATATCAATGTGTATCAGGCTAATATGTTTCATACAAAAATGCTCATAAAAGAGATTGAACTGCAAAATTACCTCTTTAATACCGATGTGAGAGAACTTTCTCCGAGAAGCAGGCTTGATATAACCAATAATCTCCGCAAGGAGATGATAGAAATTTTCAGCGGAAGGAATGTGTTTGGAAGTGGCTCTTTCTCAGGTTGATGCGCCTATATATGAGGCTTTAAGAAAATTCAGAAGAATGAGGGTTGTACCCTTTGACGTACCCGGTCACAAGCGAGGCAGGGGAAATATGGAACTCACCGAATTTCTTGGCGAGGACTGCATGAATGTTGATGTAAATTCCATGAAGCCCCTTGACAATCTCTGTCACCCTGTATCCGTCATAAAAGATGCTGAAATGCTTGCGGCTGAGGCTTTTGGTGCAGCCAATGCATTTTTCATGGTAGGCGGAACTACATCTGCAGTTCAAAGCATGATTATGTACGCCTGCAAAAGCGGAGACAAAATCATCATGCCGAGAAATGTACACAGAAGTGCCATAAATGCCCTTATTTTAACAGGTGCAGTCCCCGTGTATGTCAATCCCGATACAAACAGCCGTTTAGGTATAGCTCTCGGTATGTCCGTTTCTCAGGTTGAAAACGCCATAAGGGAAAATCCCAATGCAAAGGCTATTATGGTAAATAATCCGACCTATTACGGAATATGTTCGGATTTGAAGAAAATAACCGAACTCGCCCATGAACATAATATGCTTGTGCTTGTCGATGAGGCTCACGGTACACATTTCTATTTCGGTGACAATTTCCCCCTTACCGCCATGAAGGCAGGTGCGGACTGCGCCTCCGTAAGTATGCATAAATCAGGCGGAAGTCTTACACAGAGTTCATTTCTCTTAATGGGCAAAAATATAAATTCAGACTATATGCGTCAGGTTATAAATTTAACCCAGACTACAAGTGCATCTTATCTTCTTCTTTCAAGCCTTGATATTTCCAGAAAAAGACTCGCTCTCAGCGGCAGGGAAATATTCGAGAAAACCGTTGAAATGGCTGAGTATGCAAGGGCTGAAATAAATGACATAGGCGGTTATTATGCCTATTCAAGAGAACTCATAAACGGTGACAGTATCTATGACTTTGATGTCTCAAAACTCAGCATATTCACTCTGCCGATAGGTCTTGCGGGAATCGAAGTGTATGACCTGCTCCGTGATGAATATGATATACAGATTGAATTTGGTGATATAGGAAATATCCTCGCATATATATCCGTAGGCGACAGGAAACGTGACATTGAAAGGCTTATTTCCGCACTCTCCGAAATAAAAAGAAGATTCAGCAGAACAGGTGCGGATATGCTCAGTCATGAGTATATAAGCCCCATTGTTTCGGAAGCCCCTCGAAAAGCTTTCTATGCGGATAAAATTTCCCTCCCTCTCGATGAGGCATCAGGAAAAGTATGTACCGAATTTGTCATGTGCTATCCCCCAGGAATACCGATTCTCGCCCCCGGTGAACTCGTTACGGACGAAATTATCGAATATATCAAGTACGCAAAGGCTAAGGGCTGTCAGATGACAGGTACGGAGGATTTGAATATTGAAAGACTTAATGTGATAATATGAGGTGTGTTGCATATGGACTATCAAATTTTACTGACAAATTACCCTATTTTTAAATATCTTCCGTATATTTTGGGAATCAGTGGACTTTTGTATATTTTTATTGCAATTAATTCAATAAAGAATTACAAGAAACGTCATACAAAATTAGTTGAATTAGAAAGCAGATGTATTTTGTGTGAGGCAGAAATTGTAAATCCCGTAAATATTAAGTCTTATAGTAAAGAATTGATAATTGATGCAGTTGAAATTATTTCTCATTTCATTGGTGTTCCTGTTTATTTTATAAATTCTTCGGAAACTGTCTATGCTGAGGTTAAATATAAAGTAAATGAACAAGAAATTAAAAATGTTATCCCAAGGCGTGCCGCTATATATCACCCTAAACAAGGATATTCTATTGCAATTTATTATGACCCTTTAAATCCTAAAATGGCTTTTGCAAAGGATATGGAAGATATAATATTCAAAAAGCCTTTAAGAGATTGCATTTTTAATATAATTATTGCAGCAATATTAATTTTTTCGTGCATTTTTACTGCTCTTAATGTTATGGTCTGAATAAATAATTCATAATTCAGGAGGTATGTAAATGGAAAAGCAAGATATATACCCGCTTGTCGGACTTGTGTGGATGGCTTGTTGTATTTATCAGATAAAAAACAACAATATGTTTATGATTGTTGTTTCTGCTGTAATATCAGCAATGTTTTTCCTTTTAGCTGCTTATAGAATTTATAAAAAGCACTGTAAATAAACAATTTATTAAAAAGAAAGGCGGTTTTTATGGAACTATGGTTTACGGAGCGTCATACTCCGAATGTTAAATTTTCAATAAAGGTTGACAGACAGCTTTACAGCGGTAACAGCGAATTTCAGAGAATTGATGTTTTCCAGTCAAAAGAGTTCGGAAGATTTCTCACCCTTGACGGCTATATGATGCTTACCGAAAAAGATGAGTTTATCTACCATGAAATGATTACCCATGTGCCTATGGCTGTTCACCCCGACCCGAAAAATATTCTTGTTATCGGAGCAGGTGACGGCGGTGTTGTCCGTGAACTTACAAGATATAACTGCGTTGAAAATATCGACCTCGTTGAAATTGATGAGCTTGTCGTTGAAGTCAGCAGAAAATTTCTCCCGACTACTGCCTGCCGCCTTGATGACGAAAGAGTGCATATCTTCTATGAGGACGGTGTTAAATTCATAAGACGCTGTGAAAATAAGTATGATGTGATTATTGTCGATTCAACAGACCCTTTCGGACCAGGTGAGGGACTTTTCACAAAGGAATTTTACGGAAGCTGTTTCAAGGCTCTCAGAGAGGACGGTATCATGGTAAATCAGCATGAAAGCCCTTTCTATGCGGAAGATGCTGCCGCCATGCAGAGGTCACACAAGAGAATTGTTGAAAGTTTCCCGATAAGCCGTGTATATCAGGCACATATCCCGACATATCCGTCAGGTCACTGGCTTTTCGGATTTGCCTCGAAAAAATATCACCCTGTAAGGGATTATAACGGCACTGCATGGAGTATGCTCGGAATTTCAACAAAATATTACAATACACATTTACATTCAGGAGCTTTCTATCTGCCGAATTATGTTGAAGAAATGCTCAGGGACGTGGAATAATTAAATCAGAGGAAATTTTCGCCCTTGTCATGGAAGTGAACGCAGCGTAGCGCAGTGAACGAAATGACAAGCACCAAAGGCGAAAATTGACGATGTCAAATAGGAGATGTTAAGAGATGTTGAGTAAGAATATTCAGACCTTTATCGCCTGCGACAGCGAATATGAGGATTCAAAAATAGTTCTCTTTGGTGCAGGCTTTGACGGGACAACAAGTTTCAGACCGGGGACAAGATTTGCTCCGTCTGCAATAAGAAATGAAAGTTTCGGAATAGAAACATATTCGCCTTATCAGGACAAGGATATGACGGATTATAAGTTTTTCGACAGCGGTGACTTGGAACTGCCTTTCGGAAGCGTTTCAAGAACTCTTGCGGATATATCCGTCAGAACATCTGCTATCCTCTCGGACGGGAAAATTCCTTTCATGATTGGCGGAGAACACCTTGTAACATTCGGCTCGGTCATGGCTGTAAAAGATGAATATGAGGATTTGTACATAATTCATTTTGATGCCCATGCTGATTTGCGTGACGATTACCTCGGACAGAAATTATCCCATGCCTGCGTTCTGAGAAGATGTCATGAACTTGTCGGGGACGGTCATATTTTCCAGTTCGGTATAAGAAGCGGTGACAGGGAAGAATTTGTTTTCGCAAAAGAACACACTTATATGAATAAATTCAATTTTGACAGCCTTGAAAGGACTGTTCAGGAATTAAAGGGTAAAAACGTGTATTTTACTCTTGATTTGGACGTTCTTGACCCTTCGGTATTCCCCGGTACGGGTACTCCCGAAGCCGGAGGAGTCAGCTTTGAGGAACTGCGTAAGGCTGTTACGCTTGTATGCTCGGAACTGAATATTGTGGGCTGTGATGTAAATGAATTAAGCCCCGTGTATGACCAGACAGGGGTTTCAACTGCTGTTGCCTGCAAAATCATCAGGGAAATGCTCCTTGCATTAAGCAAATAAAAAAGGCTTTAACAGTGAAAATTGACGATGTTAAATCAGAGGAAAATTTGCGCCTTGCCGTATGAACGAACGTAATGTAATGAAGTGAGTGAATAGGCAAGCACTAAAAGCGCAAATTTGACGATGTTAAATAGAGGTATTTATGGAAGATAAATTATGTGTAAAAATTGAACTGACAGATACAAAACCTTCAATATTTGAAAGCAAGGCGGGCGGTATCGGATATATTCCTCATGACGGGGATTTCCCGACTGATAAAAACGGTGAACAGCTCAGACTTCTCGCACAGATTGACTGCTCTGAGGTTGACCTCGAAGAATTTCCCGAAAAGGGTCTTTTGCAGTTCTGGGTTATTAATGATGATATTGCAGGGCTTGACGCTGACCAGACAGTACAGGACGGTTTCAGAGTGATTTATTATCCCGAAATTGATAAATCAGTAACGGAAGAAGAAATCAAAGGCAAGTTTGTAAAGAATCAGTATGATGATGATGAATATAACGGTTTCCCTGTTTTCGGTGAATACGGAATGACATTCACAAAAATGGTCAACAACTCTACCAACGACAAAGGTGATTATGATAAATACTATGATGAATGTATAGGGCATAAAATAGGAGGTTATCCTTATTTCACCCAGTTTGACCCCCGTGAATACCACGAAGAACTTCAAAAGTATGATTTCCTGCTCTTTCAGCTTGATTCGGATTACGGCGAAAATGATGACCGTGTAATGTGGGGCGACAGCGGTATAGGAAATTTCTTCATAAAGACGGAAAATCTAAAAAACTGCGATTTCAGCGATGTCCTCTATAACTGGGACTGCTGCTGAGAGGGTATTATATGTTAAGAAATACTCATGCTGCATGGGGAGTGGCATCTGCGGCTGCCGTAACTCACTGTGAAAGCGTAGGACAGATTATCGCAGTATCATGCGTGGGTGCTTTGGGCGGTGTGATATGCGATATAGACTTATTCTCGAAACACAACCACAAAAACCGCCTTGCAAGAATAATCATAGGGATTACAGTTTTTCTGATTCTGCTTGCGGCTGTTGATTTTTATTTTCACTTAGGTATTTACAGGCATATTTACGCATATGCAGGATTCGGACAGAGTGCAGGAATTATCGGATTTATAGCTTTATGCATAATTTTCATGGCAGCGGCTCACAGGAAATTTTCACATTCACTTCTTGCCTGTGCGCTTTCAACATTATGTGTATATTTAATATATCCGCCTGTATACATAGGGTATGCGGCAGGTTTTATATCACATCTTGCACTTGATTTGCTGAACAGAAAGCCTGAACAGCTTTTCTTTCCCGTAAAAAAGGGCGTATGCTTTAATCTTATGTATTCGGACAGGACAGGCAATACAGCACTTTTTCTTGTGGGTATACTTATGGCGGTTATATTTCTTGCAATATCATTTATGAGATTATAGAAGGGGATTAATATGAAAGAAAAAGTTATTTCAATTTTATTTTTACTTGTTTTCGGGGCTGCATTTCTGGGAGCGGGAATTTTTCTCATGCGTGAACAGAAACACCTGAAAGAAGTATGCATCACAGAGGTTCAGAGTACCGTTATCGAAAATAAAAAACGTACCGTAAAAAGAAAAAAACATAAGACAAGTACAAAATATACTCCCGTCTTTGAATACGACTACAACGGAAAAACTTATACATTCCGGAGCGGTATATCCACAAATCCGCCAAGATTCGATGAGGGTGAAAAAGTTCAGATTTTCCTGAATCCCGATGACCCGCATGAAGTATATGTCCCTGCGGACGGCACTACAAGAACTATTATATATGTAGTCTTAATGGCTGTCGGAGGAATTGCAGTCATAGCCGTACCTGTAAAGGCTTTCAAAAAATGATAAGGGGTTAAAATATGTGGTATGCAATAATTTTTATATTGCTTTTTGCAGCGGTATTTATTTCAGTGGGAGTAACAATATCTTTATCAGACAAAAAAAGAAAAAGCATCTGCACTCAGGAAGTTTCTGCAACGGTTATCGAAAACAGGAAACACACTTCACACAGCAACGGGCATTACTCAACTATGTACAAGCCCGTGATGCAGTATGACTATGACGGAAGAACATATACGGCAGAATCAGCATATTCAACAAATCCTCCTGTATTCAGTGAGGGTGAAACAATGAAAATATTCATTGACCCGCAGTCACCGCAGAAAATATATATTCCGCAGATGAAGGCAGGAAAGATATTAAGCATAATATTCACATCAGTGGGTATTATTTCGGTTGCTGCCGCTGTTATTGTATTTGTTTTGATGCACAACAAGTAAATTAATATCTCCGCCACAGGCAGAGATATACCGTCAGAAGTATATGTTCCTTCGGACAGTACAACCAAGAAAATTATATATATAGTGTGTATTGCTGTCGGAGGAATTGCAGTCATAGCCGCACCTGTACAAGCTTTGAAAAGAAAGAGTGAAAATTAATTATGTGGATTGTAATAATTTCAATGGTCTTTATTGCGGCAATATTCTTTTCAGTGGCAATAATATTACACATATCTGATAAAAAAAGAAAAAAAATCTGCACGGAACAGGTTTCTGCAACGGTTATTGAAAATAAAAAAAACTTGTCAGATGATTCAGTTTCATATACTCCCGTATTCCGCTATGAATACAAAATGAAAGTGTATATCACACAGGCTTCATTTTCATCAGTTTCGCCTGCTTTCAGCGAGGGCGAAACAATGAAAATATTTGTTGACCCTTCATCACCTCAGAAAATATACGTTCCTCAGACGAAAATAAATCTTATACTTGAAATAATTTTCATGCTGATAGGCGTAATTATCCTTGCCGTAATGGTTTTTATCATAATGGAGTATGAAATGATGTATGAATAAACGCTGTCTGCCGTTTTCGGAGGATATGCGAAATATAAAAAAAGGAGTTAAAAAAATGGGAAAATGTATGATTATCGGCTGCGGAGGAGTTGCCTCTGTTGCCATTCACAAATGCTGTCAGAACAGTGATGTATTTGAGGGTATCATGATTGCAAGCCGTACAAAGTCAAAATGCGATGCGCTCAAAGAAAAATTACAGCCCACAACAAAGACTGTTATCGAAACCGCTCAGGTAAATGCTGACAATACCGATGAACTTATCGCACTCATAAACAGCTATAAGCCTGATGTAGTTCTCAATCTTGCGCTCCCTTATCAGGATTTGACTATCATGGACGCTTGTCTTGCAACTAAAACACATTATGTTGATACTGCAAACTATGAACCGCTTGATACTGCTAAATTTGAATACAAGTGGCAGTGGGCATACCGTGAAAGATTTGAAAAGGCAGGTATAACAGCACTCCTCGGAAGCGGATTTGACCCCGGTGTTACAGGAGTATTTTCTGCGTATGCCATGAAACATCAGTTTGATGAGATAAATTATATAGATATCCTTGACTGCAATGGCGGTGACCACGGTTATCCTTTCGCAACAAATTTCAACCCCGAAATAAATATCCGTGAAGTTTCCGCAAAGGGAAGCTATATTCAGGACGGCAAATGGATTGAAACCGAACCTATGGAAATAAAGCGTGTTTACAATTTCAAGGGCGTGGGCGAAAAGGATATGTACCTTCTCCACCATGAGGAACTTGAATCACTCGCTCTCAATATCAAAGGTATAAAGAGAATAAGATTCTTTATGACATTCGGACAGAGTTATCTCACACATCTTAAATGCCTCGAAAATGTAGGCATGACCTCTATCGAGCCTATCATGTATGAGGGTAAGGAAATTGTGCCTTTGCAGTTCCTTAAAGCCGTACTCCCCGACCCTGCATCACTCGGTCCGAGAACTGTCGGAAAAACAAATATCGGCTGTATTTTCCGTGGAAAGAAAGACGGAAAGGACAAGAATTATTACCTCTATAATATCTGCGACCATCAGGAATGTTACAAGGAAGTCGGCTCTCAGGCTATATCCTATACAACAGGTGTACCCGCTATGATTGGTGCTATGATGATTATGACAGGCACTTGGAATAAGGCTGGCGTTTACAATATAGAGGAATTTGACCCTGACCCGTTCATGGAGGCTCTCAACAAATGGGGACTCCCGTGGGAGGAAGATTTCAACCCCGTTCTTGTGGACTGATAGGAAAGGGGGATTGGGGGAAAGCAGCCATTGCCGACTGCTCCCCCATTTTAGATTATGCTTTTCGTACAGAGTGTAACCATAAGCTATTACAAGAATGTAAGATACCCTGAATATGCAAATTTAAGGCGGAATATGAAATTTTTTCCCGTTAAGTCTGAAATTAAAGATAAAAATGCGGAAGCTCTTGTTGATACAGTGAGGATTTTTCAGGGAACTGAGGGAATTAATTATTTCAGTCAGCATATGAAAACTTACGGCAAAGATATTTTTGAAAAAAATAAATGGTATAATCTCCCTGTTGACAGCGTGGTGAAAGTTGTTAAAGATAATGACAAGTATGAAATGATTTACAGGAGTTATAACAAGAAACTTTTCACGCTCGAAAAAGGTCAGTACGGCAGAGTTGTCTATAATTACCGCACTGTTGAATGTGACTGGGGAATATGGATTTACAGATTTTGCATACTGAACTATATCAATGACGACAGGGAAAAATTCAGGGAGAAAATATTTTTCAGAAAAAATCCCGACTATGAATTTAAGGATTTTAAGTATATGAGATACTGCTGATAAGGGGGATTTGACGATTTTAAATATGGATATCAAAAATTTTGAAACGCCTTGCTATGTTATTGACGAGAAAAAATTAATAAATAATCTCGAAATATTAAAGGGCGTTCAGGACAGGACAGGTGCAAAAATTCTCCTCGCTCAGAAAGCTTTTTCCTGCTATCATCTCTACCCGCTTATAGGTAAATATTTAAGCGGTACGGCGTGCAGCGGCTTATTTGAGGCAAAACTCGGATTTGAGGAAATGAATAAGGAAAATCATGTATTTTCAGCCGCTTACCGTGAAAATGAGATTGATGAGATAATATCTTACTGCGGTCATATTATTTTCAATTCTTTCAGTCAGCTTGACAGATACAGGGAAAAAGTTTTAAAGGCGGGTAAAAAAATCGGTCTGAGAGTAAATCCTGAACTCTCAACGCAGGAAGGTCATGAAATCTATGACCCATGTTCACCGAAATCAAGGCTCGGAATCAAAAACAAATATTTTGACCGTGATGATTTATACGGTGTTTCGGGTCTGCATTTTCATACATTATGTGAACAAAATTCAGATGACCTCGAAAAAACTCTGAACGCTGTTGAAGAAAAATTCGGTGATGTTCTGGAAAATATGCAGTGGATTAATTTCGGCGGAGGTCATCATATAACCCGTGAGGACTATGATATTTCAAGGCTCGAAAAATGCATAAAACATATGCAGGACAAGTATAATCTCGATGTATATCTTGAACCTGGGGAGGCTGTCGCTCTCAATGCAGGGTATTTAATTACGGAAGTCCTTGATGTTGTTGAAAGTGATACGGATATTCTCATACTTGATACATCTGCGGCTTGTCATATGCCTGATGTTCTGGAAATGCCGTACCGTCCGCCTTTAAAGGATTCAGGAAATCCCAATGAAAAGAAATATAATTACAGACTTGGTTCACAGACTTGTCTTTCAGGGGACTTCATAGGGGAATATTCATTTGACAACAGAATCAGTATCGGTGACAGGCTTGTATTTGAGGATATGGCTATATATTCAATGGTAAAGAACAATACATTCAACGGTATGCCTTTGCCTGCGATATATCTTCTCAAATCCGATGAAAATATTGAAATGCTGAAAAAATTCGGCTACGAAAATTTCAAGGCAAGAATTTAAAATAAAGCAGGTGATTTAATGGATAACAAAAACAACAGACCAAAAGCAAGGGAAAAAAATATCAGCAATCAGACAAGCAGCGGCGTTCACAGACGTGGCGAAAAAATAGGAAATCAAAGAGTCGGTTCTGACAGTCAGGCAGGAAAAACTCCCGTCACAAGCGGAAAAGGCATAAAAAGAGCATCTCTCGGAGGAGGTTCACTTCTTCTGCTTGCCCTTTTGCTTTTGCCTAAACTTCTGGGCGGCGGAGGAGATGTTGTAACTCAGAATACAGGCAGTTCAGGAAATTCAGGCAGTTCATCGGGCGGAAGTTTAATGGGAAGTCTGCTGGAAGGTATGCTTTCGGGAGAGGAATCCGCACCGTCATCATTCAATTTCGGCGGTTTTTCTTCGGGACAGTCCGCATCAGGCGGAAATGCTGACAATACAGTCGCATCGGGTTCAAGGGCAAAATATACAAATATCCTCGGAAACAATCAGGATACCGTTACTATAATGGTCTATATGTGCGGTACTGACCTTGAATCAAAATACGGCATGGCTTCTTCTGATATGCAGGAAATGGCTTCGGCTGATTTCGGTGACAATGTTAATATAATCGTTCTCACAGGCGGCTGCAAACAGTGGAAAACAAGCGGTATCAGCAATAAACAGAATCAGATTTACAGAATAAGAAAAGGCGGTCTTGAACTTCTTGAAAACAATTACGGCTCAAAAGCCATGACCGACCCCGATAACCTTGCTGATTTCATAAAATACTGTGATGAAAATTATCCCGCAAACCGTAATGAACTTATACTCTGGGACCACGGCGGCGGTTCTGTCAGCGGTTACGGCTATGATGAGAAAAATAAATCAGGTTCTATGGGTCTGGACGGTATAAACAAGGCTCTTAAAAAGGGCGGTATTAAATTTGATTTCATAGGTTTTGATGCCTGCCTTATGGCTACTGCCGAAACAGCTTTTATGCTTGATGACTATGCGGATTACATGATAGCCTCGGAGGAAACTGAACCCGGTGTGGGCTGGTATTATACGGACTGGCTCAGTAAACTCGGCAAAAATACTTCAATGTCAACTGTTGAAACAGGTAAGAATATAGTGGACGATTTTGTAACAACCTGTGCAAAAAAATGCAGAGGTCAGCAGACTACTCTTTCTGTTATAGATTTGGCAGAATTTTCAAATACAGTTCCTTCAAAATTAAAGTCATGGGCTGAATCTGTCAGCAGTCTTATATCATCAAATCAGTATCAGACTGTTTCAGATGCAAGATGTGGTGCAAGAGAGTTCGCCCGGAGTTCAAAGATAGACCAGATAGACCTTGTTAATTTTGCGGAAAATACAAATACCCAGCAGGGATTTGAACTTTCTTCCGCTCTGAAAGGTGCTGTCAAATATAACCGCACTTCTTCAAATATGACGAATGCAAACGGTGTTTCAATATATTTCCCGTATAAGAGGACATCATATGTTGACCCTGCCTGCAATACCTATGATAAAATCGGTATGGATTCTTCATATTCAAAATGTATACGCAGTTTTGCAAAGCTTGAAACAAGCGGACAGATTGCCGCAGGCGGTTCATCTTCTCCATTTGGTTCATTATTCGGTTCGTCTTCTTCATCTTCATCATCTTCAATGGGTGCAGATGCAATAGGTTCACTTCTTTCAGCATTTATGGGCGGAGACCGTTCAATTGACGGGCTTGACGGTTCAAACACCGATTTCATGAAAGAGAGTTCCGTAAGCAATGATGATGCTGCCGAATTTGTATCGCTCAATCATTTTGATACAAGCAATCTGATATGGGAAAAAGACGGTGATGATTATAAAATGTCAATTCCTGACAGTCAGTTTGCGCTTATTCACAGCATAGATGCAAGCGTATTCTATGATGACGGCACAGGTTACGTTGACCTCGGTCTTGAAAACAGCTATACATTTGATGATGAAGGCAGACTTGTGGCTGATATAAGCAGGTACAGAATCGCCATAAATAATCAGATTGTTGCATACTACCATACAGATACAACTGAAAACGAAAACGGTGAATATACTATAACAGGCTATGTCCCCGCATTTCTCAACGGTGAAAAAGTTAAGCTTATCCTTGTATTCGACAGCGAAACCCCCAACGGATATATAGCAGGCGCACAGCCTGAATATACTGAGGAGACTGAAACTGTCGCAAAGTCCATGACCGAAATAAATGTCGGTGATAAAATTGATTTCGTGTGTGACTATTACAGTTATGATGAAGAATTTCAGGGAAATTATTATCTTGGCGAACAGATGACCGTAACAGATGATATGAAAATATCTGATTCATATGTAGGTGATGACGATATGAAAATTATGTATCGTTTTACAGACATATACAATCAGACATACTGGACAGAAGCTTTAATGGCAGAATAAAAAATCCCCCGAAAAAATCGGGGGATTTTCTGTAAAAATGGTCTTATGAATGTACCGCAATAAAAACAGTTATGAAAAATGTGAAAAATTGTTGTTTTTTGATTAAAAAGAAATTAATATAACGAAATATATTTTTCATAAATTTCACAAAAAAGACACATAAAAAATAGAAGCTTTGCATGAATATTGAGCATAACTATTGACTTTATTGTATGATTTTGATACAATGAACGCATAGAGATTTTGATATATTGGATATATTTATTTGTGGTATGTTAATAAAAAAACTGTTTATGTGCTGTTTAAATTTATTTTTGAACAATAGTTTTTGGTTTTGATTAAGTATTGAAAGGTTGATAAGTTAATGAATTATAATAAGATAAAAACTTATATTGCTAATCTCTTTGACAGAGATAAGCGTTTTCTCATGCTCGCTTCAATGTGTCACTTTTACCCCCATATGTCGGACAAAGAGTTTCTTCAAAGGTACTGGAAGGCAAGGTTCGGGGTTGAATTGAACCTTAAAAATCCCCGGACTTTCTTTGAAAAAATCCAGTGGCTGAAACTTTATAACCGCAAGCCTGAATATACCATAATGGTTGATAAATACACAGCAAAAAAATATGTGGCTGATAAAATCGGCAAACAATACATTATTCCTACACTGGGAGTCTGGAATAAATTTGAGGATATTGACTTCGATAAGCTGCCGAATCAGTTTGTTTTGAAATGTACTCATGATTCAAGAGGTCTTGTGATATGCAGAGACAAATCAAAACTGGACATTAAAGCTGCAAAAAAGAAAATCAGCAGAAGTCTGAATATAAATTATTATCTCTGCGGCAGAGAATGGGCTTATAAAAATGTTAAACCAAGAATTATCGCAGAAAAATACATGGAAGATTCACAGTCTGAGGATTTGAGAGATTATAAGTTTTTCTGCTTTAACGGAGAGCCTGCTTTCTGTCAGGTGGTTTCGGACAGAACAACTAATGAATCAATTGATTTCTTTGATATGGAATGGAATCATCAGGAATTTACGGGGCTTTCATTGCCAAGCAAGCCGTTCAGCAGTTCGCCTGTTCCTGTTCCTGCTCAGTTTGAAGAAATGAAGAAAATAGCGAAAATTCTGGCAGAGAAAATACCTTTTGTCCGTGTAGACCTCTATGAAGTAAACGGGAAAGTGTATTTCGGAGAATTAACATTATACCCTGCTTCCGGATTTGGTTCATTTGAACCTGATAAGTATAATCTGATTGTTGGAAAAATGCTGAAATTACCGAAGAAGCCGACTAAAAAAATCGTTCGCAGCACACAGAAAAAAGGGTAATTCATGTTGGTTTTTCTCCTGAAAAGCCATATGAAAAATTGATAAGATTACCAAAGAAATGAGAGTGATAGATTGAGCAGTTCAAGAGAAAAAAAGTTAGTATTAAATACAATAACTTCACTTGCTTTGGAGATAACAAGTCTTATAGCCGGCTTTATTTTGCCACGATTGATTCTCGGAGCATTCGGTTCCGAAGTAAACGGATTGGTAAGTTCAATATCACAGTTTTTGGGAGTAATTACGCTTCTTGATTTTGGTGTCGGTTCTGTTGTAAAATCTTCATTGTACAAACCGTTAGCCGAAAATGACAAAGATTCCATAAGTAAGATTTATGTATCAGCAAGCAGATTTTTTAAGCGTATTGCCATGATATTGTTAGGATATATTGTGGTACTGCTTATAGTCTACCCCTTAATTGTCAATAGAAAATTTGGCTATTTGTATACTGCTACACTTATAGGGGCAATCTGTATCAGTTCATTTGCACAGTATTATTTCGGTATGGTCAACAACCTGCTCTTGTCAGCCGACCAGAAAGGATATATTCAATATACAGCGCAGATTGTTACTATCATTTTAAATACAATTGCCTGTGCGATTTTGATAAAGCTTGGCGGTTCTGTTCAGATAGTAAGACTGACAACATCTCTGATATTTGTTGCAAGACCGCTTTTCCTGAATTTATATGTCAGAAAGCATTATGATATTGACAGAAAAATTACTTACACAGAAGAACCGATAAAACAGAAATGGAATGGTATAGCACAGCATTTTGCCTCTTATGTCCTTCAGGGAACAGATAATATCATACTGACAATGTTTTCCACTCTTGCCAATGTGTCAATTTATTCTGTACATAATAATGTAATTGTTGGTGTTAAGAGTGCATTGCTTTCGATGACAAACGGTTTTCAGTCATTGATAGGAGAAATGATTGCCAAAAAAGAAACTGAAAAATTAAATAGGTTTTTTTCCTATGTGGAATGGATTCTGCATACAGGGACAACTTTAGTATTCGGCTGTACAGGAGTTCTGATTATTTCTTTTGTGAAAGTGTACACAAATGGTATTGATGATGCCGACTATATTCAGCCGTTGTTTGCGGTTCTGATTACAGTTGCCAATGCAGGACATTGTTTAAGATTGCCATACAATATTGTAATTCTTGCTGCGGGACATTATAAGCAGACACAAAGCAATTATATTATAGCCATGATTTTGAATATTGTAATTTCAGTTGCAACTGTTAAAATCTGGGGGCTTATAGGTGTATCAATCGGAACACTGGTAGCTATGGCATATCAGACTGTATGGATGGCATGGTATGATTCCAAAAATATTGTTTTCTGGCCTTTCAGTAAATTCCTTAAACAATGTGGAGTTGATATTCTTACTGTAATTCTGGCAAGTCTTGCAACGTTCAAGATTCCGCTTCTTTCTGTTTCTTATCAGGCGTGGGTATTGCAGGCTGTGGAAGTATTTGCTTGCTGGCTGGCAATTGTAATCACTATAAATTGGGTGTTCTATAAAGAGAAATTGAGTTTTGCATTCAATAAGATAAAGCAAAGAATAGAGAGGTAATTATGGAACAAAAAAGGAAACAGTACTATGTTGTAGATATTGTTAAACTTGGAATGTGTATTTTTATTATTGCTTTACATTGTGAAGTCCATACAATGTTTAACGAAAATGTTTCATATTGGAATGAAAAGGCTTTATTTCGGCTTGCTGTTCCATTCTTTTTTATGACATCCGGATTTTTTTTAGGAGAAAAAATAAATCACGAAGATAATATTGGTAACATAAAAAATTATTTTATTAAATATTCAAAACGACTATTACAATTACTTTTGATATTTGAACCTATTTCTATACTGCTTAATATAGGAATTTATAACTATCAAGGAAAGAACTGGTCTGAAATTCTTTTGCGTACTGTTAGAGATATTATCTTTTATCCTCGGGGAGCATTGTGGTTCGTTCAAGCCTGTATCATTGGAGTATGGATAATTTATATTTTTTTGAAATATCATCTGGAAAAGTTTATTTTTCCTATTTCTGGAATGTTGTATTTATTTGCATTACTTTGCAATTCTTACTTTTTTATAATTGAAAATACAGCATTTGGAAATTTTATTGAATTGTATCTGAAAATAACTGCTTCGACAAGAAATGGTATTTTTGTTGGATTCCCCTATCTTTATGCCGGAATTTTAGTCAGCAATCTAAATCAAAAAAATACATTAAGTGAAAAACGGGGTGGGCTTGCTATATGTATGATTTTTGGATATATCTTCTACTTACTGGAACTGTATTTACTGAGAGATAAAACGATGAAAGATGATGGTTCTTTATTTATTGCTTTACCTGTATTTACATTATTTTTCCTGTTATTTTGTCTTCAGTATAGTACATACAAAGTGAATGATAAATGTTTGCTTTTCAGAAATCTTAGCACAGGGATGTATTTATTGCATAGTCCTATCCGAAGCCTTTTTGAATATGGAACAAAAATTATTTTCAAGGAGAATTTAAATAAAATTTTGTTATTTTTCCTCACTTTATTTTTTGCGTTTTTGATATGTGTCATTTCATATAAAAGTAAGAATCGATTTATTAAAAATCTTTTAAAATAGGAGAATTTTAGTAAGCGGTCAATATTCTGCATTTTACAATGAAAAAGCCGGTCACACACGGACTGGCTTTTCACAATTTGAAATAGTATGAAGAAAAAATCACAGTAAGGCAAAATTGTGAATTACTGTGAAACAAATTAAAAAACAAGAAGTCAATATATTGAAATGTAAATATTCTATAAATTTCACAAACAAAAAACAAAAAAATAATGACCTTTACACAAATATTAATCAAGGGTATTGACTTTTCTATATAATTTTGGTATAATGAACGCATGGAGATTTTAATAGATGGCATTTAGGTACATATTGTTGTACTGTTTTTGTGAGGCGTATATCTTAATACCTCTGAATAAATTGCCGAAAGGGTGATATCTATGTATAAATGGAAAAAAGTTTTAAGTTTTATTCTGGCGGTTGCCTTATTATCCGTTGCAGAGCCTGTTTCTGCTGTGATGAATAAAGACAATTCTTTTTCAGGTCAGATTCAGGCATCTGCTTCTGAACTGAATGAGGACGGCTTTGTTTACAATGATTATGGCAGTTATATTGAAATTGAAGGCTATGACGGTGATAATTCGCAAATAGTCATACCAAATGAGATTGATGGAAAACCTGTTACAAGAATTGCCAAGAATGCATTTGCTGACAGCGGACTGTACGGTTTTCTTGAAGTAGTTACACTTCCTGATACACTTGAATACATAGGTGCAAATGCTTTCAGAGGTTGTGTAAATGTAAAAGAGGGTTATATCCCGTCAAAGTTTATTGGCATCTGTGCGGCTGCAAAAGAAATTGAAGTTTCAGATAACGTGACAGAACTTGTTAATTTCCAAGTTATTGATGCAAACGTTACAAAGGTTACTACGGAGGACGGTCTTGCTTCACTTTATACTGAATATAAGATAGACGGAACTTATCTTGCTGACAGAGGACTTGCTGTTCCCGAAGAGGTTACCGAAGCTGATGTCAGTGATTTGTCTGCTGATTCATTCAAGAGATTCGTAGATAAGTACAGCACTATTGAAAAAGTTACTGTTTACAATAGAAGTTGTGCGATTTCAGACGGACTTATTCCTGAAAGTGCTGTTATAAGCGGCTGGAGAAATTCAAGTGCAAATGTGTATGCAACTCAGAATAAGAGGGAATTTGTACCTCTTGACGGTTTAGCTCCTGATGAGGATATCCTCAATGAAGTAGACGTTTTGATGGCTTACAGAGATGCAGATACAACAAGCAGATTTTTGTTTAATGTAAATGCTGATGCGAAAGACTATTATATCTATGCGGCAGGTGTTGTTGTTGACAAGAATAATGTCTTGAATGAAAATACTGCAAATGCCGAGCTTTTGATTGGCGATGACAGATTTGTTGTAGGTAAAGGCAAGGCAAATTCAAATATTGCAACCATAAGAGTTTCCGAAAACGGAAAAGGTCTTTGGGTAAGACCATACGTTAAGGTTGACAACGGCAGCGGCGATGAAAGTCAGGCTGTTATAAAATACGGTGATGCTGTATATGTTTACTCCGAAGACCATGTGAGAAACAAGGTCGGCATTGCTATGGAGACAAGTGAAACAACAGACCCCTCAAAGGTTAGATGCGATGTTGCTGTGACAAATGGCGATTATCAGCTTGAATCTACGGGTGTTATTGTTGACAAGACAGGCACTGTTAAAGATGAAGCTTCAGCAAGAGAAATGCTTACACTTGATTCTGATTTTAACGGAAAAATTGTTACAGCAAAGGCAAAGACCAATTATGCTGCAAATGTTTCAGATACAGGAAATGGTGTCTGGGTAGTCGGATATACAACAGTAAGCATAAACGGCTATGAGGTTACAAAGTACACAGACCCCGTATTCTGGGCAGCAAAAGACAAGTTCTCAGATGTTTCTGTTGATATTGAAAGTTCATCAATGAGTGCTACAAAATTCAAACTTTCCGCTTCTGCAAAAGCAGGAGATTTGAAGGTGCTTGAAACAGGTATAATCACAAATAAGACGGGTGCGTTCAGAAATGCCGAAACTGCATCTTTGGATGCTGCCGCTGCTCTCAAACTTGATTCTAATTTTACCGCTAAACAACAGTTTAATGCGGAAGATGCTCTCTGTGAAGTTGCTATGACGGACATTGGTAACGGTATTTGGTATGTCGGTTATGTAACTGTTGAAGCTGACGGTGAAACCAGAACAATTTACAGCGAGCCTGAATATGTTTACAGCGATGTTCAGGTTGAAGGCGTTGCAATGAATATGTCCGTGAGCCAGATGACATCTACAAAATTCAGATTTGATTTGATATCAAGGTCAAGTGAAGATGAAATTATACAGTCAGGTGTTGTCGTAAACAAGACAGGTGCAGTGAATGAAAGTGATGCAAAGCAGCAGCTTGTCCTTAACTCTGCTTTGAGTTCCAATATTGTGACAGTGAAGAAAGGCGAAAATGTCACTTCCTATGCTGCAAGTGTTACCGATGTAGGTAATGGTATTTGGTGTGTTGGCTATGTAATAGCTAAGGACAGCAATGGTAAAGAAACTACTTATTATACAGAGCCTGTTTATATCCATGATGCAAATGATGTTGCAAAGGCTAATGTAAGTATAAGTATGGTGAATACTCCCACTGAAACAGCCGGAAAGTACAGATTTGACGTAACATCTATTACAGGTGATTATGTTCCTAAGAAGATGGGTGTCATTGTAAACAGAGATGGTGCAGTCAACGAGAGCAACGCAAAATCTCTCCTTGTGCTTGGTTCTTCTATTGAGAGCAAGCTCACAATAACTACCAAAGAAGATGCAAATACTTATGCAGCTAATGTATCTGATAAGGGTAAAGGAATGTGGGTTGTCGGCTATGTAGTCGTTAATATTAACGGTGAAGATTTTGTTAAGTACACAGAACCTGTTAATATTGCAAAATCCTGATTTTAGGCAATTCCCGATTTATTTCGGATTGCATATATATGTTTTTTGTGAACGGTGGTGAGATATAATGAAGAACGTATACACAGAGGCAGAACTTGAGATTATAGCATTTGATGCTGAGGATGTTATTACTACTTCAATCATTGATGGCGATGGTGATGTTGATGATGATATCTAATTAAAATCAGTCCAAATTAAGAAAAGCACCGAATTTTCAGTCGGTGCTTTTCTAAAGTTTTTGGCAATGAATAAATAGTTTTTTGGAAAAGGTTGTTTATGGATAATAGTTACACTATAAAAGATGTTATTAATTTGTTGCTCAGTAAGCTGTGGCTGATTATTCTTTGTTGTGTTGTGTGCGGTTCAGGAGCATTTTCTGTTGCGTATTTTTTGATGCCCAAAACATACGAATCATATACATCAATGTATGTAAGGAACAGTGACAGTGTACTTGGCGGTTTTAATATAGATGTGGGAGAGCTTAATGCTTCACGTTCTCTTTTAAGTACATATGTTGTTGTTCTTAAAAGTAATTATGTAATGGAACAGGTTGCTCAACAGCTTGAATTAGATTATTCTTATGATGAACTTGCAAATGTTTTTGTTATGAAAGATAATAAAATTTTGTTGGATTCATTAAGAAGTAAGATTTCAATGTCTTCTGTTGATAGTACAGAAGTTATGCGTATAACAGCAATTACAAATAATCCTGAGATTTCTGCTGCTATATGCAATAGTCTTTCGGATTCTGCTTCTGAGTGCCTTATAAGAATTGTTGGTGCAGGTTCTGTTGAGATTATTGATGTAGCTAACCCGATTTATTCTCCTGTTTCACCAAATAAACCGAAAATCACTTTACTCGGAGCATTGGCTGGTCTTCTTGTTTCAGTGCTTATTGTTTTTGTTATTGATTTCTTTGATAATACCATTAAAAGTTCCGAGATTATTACCAACAAATATAATAAGGCAGTATTTGGAGAGATTATAAATTTTGGTTCAAAAAAGTCAGAGGGTTTAAATTCGCATTCAACTATTATAGACTCCAAAATGGACTTTAATGTTATCGAAAATTATAAGTCAATACGTTCAAATATTATATTCGCTTTTTCTACATTGAACAGAAAAGTTCTTGCTGTTTCAAGCGCAAATCCGGGTGAGGGTAAATCCACTACTGCAAGCAATATTGCACTTGCATTTTCTCAGACAGGAGGAAAAATTCTCCTTATTGACGGAGATATGAGAAAGCCTGTTCAGCATAAAATTTTTAATTTAGGCAATAAAAAGGGACTTTCAACTGCAATAGGTCATATGAACTCTGTTGAGGAATCAATCAACAAGGGTGTGAATGAACAGCTTGATGTTATGACTTCGGGTCCTATTCCACCTAATCCGTCCGAAATGCTTGCCTCTCAGCAGTTTGTTGATATGATTAAAGAGCTTGAATCTCAGTATGACTATATAATTATTGATACACCACCTGTAAATGTTGTGAGTGATACTTTCGTAATGAATAAGGTTATTTCCGGATTGATTTTGGTTGTTGAATATGCAAAGACTACATTTTATGAGTTGCAAGATGCAATCAAACGTGCTGACTTGTCAGAAATTAATCTTATTGGCTTTGTTTTGAATAATATTTCCAGAAAAGGAAGCGGACATTATTACAGCTATAAGTACAAGTATAAATATAAAAATTATGAGTATGGATATGGATACAGAAGTGATACAGAAGAAAAACTTTCTAATGTTTCAATTGTTCCTGCCAAAGAAGAAAAAATTTCTGACAGTGAAAAACTGAAAGAGGAATCTTCTGAGGAAAAAACAGATAAAGAAACTTCTGACAGTGAAAAACTGAAAGAGGAATCTTCTGAGGAAAAAACAGACAAAGAAACTTCTGACAGCGAAAAACTGAAAGAGGAATCTTCTGAGGAAAAAACAGACAAAGAAACTTCTGACAGTGAAAAACTGAAAGAAGAATCTTCTGATGAAAAAACAGACAAAGAAACTCCTGACAGTGAAAAACTGAAAAAGGAATCTTCTGAGGAAAAAACAGACAAAGAAACTCCTGACAGTGAAAAACTGAAAAAGGAATCTTCTGAGGAAAAAACAGACAAAGAAACTTCTGACAGTGAAAAACTGAAAGAGGAATCTTCTGAGGAAAAAACAGACAAAGAAACTTCTGATAGTGAAAAACTGAAAGATAAATCTTCTGAGGAAAAAACAGACAAAAAAGTTCCAAATAATAAGAAAAGCGAGTAAGAACTATGTTTATTGATTGCCACTGCCATATTTTACCACAGATTGATGACGGTTCGAAAAGCATTGAAATGTCTTTACAGATGATTGAACTGCAAAAAAAACAAGGTGTCGAATTTATAGTTGCAACACCTCACTTTTATGCTCATCGTGAGAAATCGGTAGAACATTTTTTAGAAAAGCGCAAAAGAGCATATGACAGAATTATTTGTGATTCTGCAATTTCAGAAATCAGACTTGGTGCAGAAGTGGCGGTTGAACATGGTTTGAGTCAAATTCAGAATATTGATAAACTTGCATTTGAAGGTTCAAAGCTGTTTTTATTTGAATTGCCATACGGACGTTTTGATAACCGATATATAGAAGAAATATATAATGTGTGCAATGATTATGGGTTTACACCTGTCATTGCACATTTGCATAGGTATCTTGAATATTACACAAAATCTGAAATGCAAAAAATTCTTGATATGAATGCTATTTTCCAGCTAAACAATGAGGCGTTTGGAAATTTCAGAGAGCATAGTTTTTGTAAAAAAATTCTCAAACAGGGATACAGAGTTGTGTTTGGCAGTGATGCACATAATTTGACAGAAAGAAGACCTAATTTTGATTTGCTTGCAAAAAAAGCAAAGACAGAATGGACTGAAAATGCAAACCAAATTTTGAGAAAATATTTTTTGTGATATGGTGTTTCGTTTTTAGGGGTGGGAGATAAGAATGAGTAATTTGGAAAGACAGCAAAGGCAAAGAAGATTTGATGCTGTAAAGCACACAGTTCGTAAGTTTGAAGGATTGTTTGAGGTAGGACTTCTGGGAGTGATTTATTACTTTATTTGGAGAAATTACTATGACATTCCCGGTATGCATCGTTTTTATGGTGACGGTAAGTATCTGCTTGCGGCTGTTTATGCTGTTTTGACTTTTATTTTGTTTTTTTATGGTGACAGTTTTAAATTCGGACATATCAAACTGGCAGATGCTGTTATTTCTCAATGGATAGCGATTATTATTGTAAATGTTATAACTTATTTTCAGCTTTGCCTTATTGCGAACAGAATTATAAGTTTCCTTCCTATTCTGTTGCTTACAGGAATTAATATTGCTTTGATTTTTATTCTTTGCTATATATTTACCGCAATATACCACAGCTATTGTATTCCAAAGGAAATGATTATGATCTATGGAACGAAAAATGCCGTTCCTCTAAGATTGAAGATGAATACGAGGAAAGATAAATACAAAATTAAGAAAATGTTGAATTGCAATAATTTTAGTTTTGATGAAATTGTTTCTGAAATTTCTGAATATGATGCCGTTGTTATAAATGATGTTGATGCACAGATAAGAAATGATCTTCTGAAATTCTGTTATAAAAATTCTATAAGAACTTATCTTGTGCCGAAAATAAGCGATATTATTTATTCAGGCGGAAGTGATATAACATTGTTTGATACTCCGCTGAAACTTGTCAAAGGCATGGGACTTACTCCGGCTGAGAAATTTTTGAAACGCACATTTGATTTACTTCTCTGTACAATCGCATTAATTCCCACTTTGCCTATTACTCTGCTTGTCGCAGCAGCTATTAAAATTGAAGATGGCGGTTCTGTGTTCTATCGTCAGAAACGTATTACAATTGACGGAAAAGAATTTGAGATACTGAAATTTCGTTCGATGATTGAAAATGCAGAGGCAGACGGTAAACCGCATCCTGCAACAGATAATGATTCAAGAATAACAAAAGTCGGGAAAATAATCAGAGCTTGCCGTATTGACGAACTTCCGCAGATTTTTAATATTCTGAAAGGTGATATGTCAATTGTTGGCCCACGCCCCGAACGTGTTGAGCATTGTAAAAAATATGGTGCGGAAATTCCCGAATTTGACCTTAGAAATAAAGTGAAGGGCGGTCTTACAGGATTTGCCCAGATTTATGGAAAATATAATACTTCTGCACTTGACAAGCTCAAACTTGACCTTATGTATATTGAGAATTATTCCATAATGCTTGATATTAAACTTGTTTTGATGACTGTAAGAATTTTGTTTAAGAAAGAAAGCACAGAGGGATTTTCAGAACAGCGTTTTGAAATTGAGGCAAACAAATTTAACAAGGAGGAAAAAGAAACAAATGAATATTGTATTAATAGCAAATGATACAAATTTTATTTATCACCTTCGTTATGAAGTATTGCTCAAACTTGTGAGAGAAGGACATAAAGTGACAGTTATTGCGGAAATTCTGGATTTTAAAAAAAATCTTGAAGATGCCGGTTTGAAACTTGTAAATATAAGGACACCCAGACGTGGAACTAATCCTGTTGATGACTTGAAACTTTTTACACAGTACAGAAAAATTATTAAGAAAATAAAGCCGGATATTGTTTTTATGAATAATATCAAAGCAAACGTTTATGCAGGGCTTGCCTGTCAGATGCTAAAAGTAAAGTATGTGCCGAATGTATGCGGTCTTGGAACACCTCTTGAAAATGGTGGTATGATGCAGAAATTGACAGTGTTTTTGTACAAGCTTGGAATTAGAAATGCAGAAGTTGTGTTTTTCCAAAATAAGGAAAATCAGAATTTTTTTCAGAAAAGAAATATGCTTGGAAAAAATACAAGGCCTGTTCTTTTACCAGGTTCAGGAGTGAATCTTGAAACACATTCTGTTTTGGATTATCCCAATGGTAAAGAGGTTCATTTTTTGTTTGCTGCAAGAATAATGAAACAGAAAGGTATTGACCTCTTCCTTGATGTTGCAAGAAAATTCAGCAGTAAAGATGTGATTTTTGATATCTGCGGACAGTGTGATGACAAATCTTATCTTGATATTCTGAATGATGAACAGAAAAAAGGGCATATTGTTTATCATGGTCTGCAAAAGGATATGACACCATTTTATGAAAAATGCAGCTGTTTTCTTTATCCGTCTTATTATCCTGAGGGTATGAGTAATGTATTACTGGAAGCTGCTGCCTGTGGTCGTCCTGTAATTGCCGCAAACCGCAGTGGGTGCCGTGAAATCGTGGATAATAATGTTACCGGTTATATCGTTAAGGTGAATGACACTCAATCTGTGATTCAGGCTGTCGAGAAGTTTTTGAAACTTTCTCCGGAACAGCGTAAACAAATGGGACTCGCCGGAAGAAAAAAAGTAGAGGTACAGTTTGACAGGCAGATTGTCGTTGAGAAGTATCTTGAAATATTATTGGGTGTTGAAAAATCCGGAGTCCATTTATGAGAAAAGCAATTGCTAAAAAGTATTTGAAAGTGTGAAACTATCTATGATTAGAATTCTTCATGTATTGGGTGCATTAAATCGTGGCGGAGCTGAAACAATGGTGATGAACCTATATCGAGCAATTGACCGTACAAAAATTCAGTTTGACTTTATTATTCATACCACTGCTCGCTGTGACTATACTGATGAAATACAGAATCTTGGTGGTAAAATATACAGTATTCCGAAATATACCGGGAAGAATCATTTTCAGTATATTAAAGCATGGAATCGTTTTTTTGCAAAACATCCGGAATATAAAATTCTTCATTCTCATGTAAGAAGTACAGCTTCTCTTTATCTGCCAATTGCTAAAAAGTATGGGCTGAAAACAATCATTCACAGTCATAGCACCTCAAACGGCAAAGGAATTTCTTCAGTAGTAAAGAAAGTTCTGCAATATCCTCTGAGATTTCAGGCTGATTATTTTTTTGCGTGTTCTAAAGAGTCTGGTCAATGGTTGTTCGGAAATAAGGTGACAGAAAAAAAACAGTTTTATATCTTAAAAAATGCAATTAATACTTCTGATTATACTTATTCTGAAATAGCTCGAAATAAAATTCGGAATGAATTTCATATCAGTCCATCTGCTTTTGTAGTGGGACATATAGGAAGATTTATCTATGCAAAGAATCACTCCTTTTTGCTTGATGTTTTCAAAGTTGTTCATGATAAAAGACCTGACGCAGTTCTGCTTTTGGTGGGTGATGGAGAGTTGAAGGGACAGATTCAGCAAAAAGTAAAATCTCTGAATTTACAAAAATATGTGATTTTTGCAGGTGTTCGTAGTGATGTTCCTGATTTGCTTTCTGCTATGGATTGTTTTGTGTTCCCTTCTAATTTTGAGGGACTTCCTGTCGTAACAATTGAGGCACAGGCTTCTGGATTACATATTATTTGTGCAGAAACCATTCCAAAGAAAGCGAAGATGACAGATTTGTTTGAATATAAATCTCTTTCTGAAACTCCGGAAAGTTGGGCAAGTTGTGTGCTACAATATGCTACAGGATATGAACGGAAAAATACATACAATGAAATTCGTTCAGCAGGGTATGATATTCATCGGACTGCGAAATGGCTATTAAATTATTATATGAATTTAGCGAGTGAAATAAAATGCTTTTAATGTGGCTTATTTTTTTGATTTCGGGTACATTTTGTGGTTTCTTATCAAATATATTTTTTGTTGATAAGAATTCAGAAGTATTGTCATTATGTATCATAATTATTACAACAATATCTGTTATTATTACAATTGCAAAGAATACAGACAAAAAAGTGAATTTTTTAATTTTGTATTTCAGTTATTTCTTAAATTTACTTCTTGTAATATATGATAGATTTATTGCTTCATTAGATAGTACAGACCCCGAAGCGTTCCATAGAGCGGCTATTCAAAAAATGAATGGCGATTATTCGTTGAATTATGGTAGTTTTTATACAGATTTGTTATCATACATATATAAATTGTTTTCATTGCAAAGAATTGCTGCACAATATTTCAACGTGTTATTGGCTATCACCTCAGCATTGATTTTAATTAGAATTTTGAAATTGATGAAGATAGACGAAAAGTATATCACTTTAGCACTGGCATTTTTTTCTTTTAGTCCTAATCGTATGTTAATGACAGCAGTTCTTAGAAGAGAGGCACTGATTGTTTTCTTTATAAGTATTTCTGTATATAATTATATTTTATGGTGGAATAATAATAAGATGGCAAATTTTATATTATCTATGCTGTTTTGCTTATTAGGCTCACTTTTTCATTCAGGAATTGTTGGACTTGCAGTGGGCTATCTTCTAAGTTTACTATTATATAACAGAAATGAAAATAAATTTCGTTTTAATTATTATACAATAGGTGGAATGGTGTTTTTTACTTTTTTGATATTGTTTTTGAATGTTAGATTTGGAAGTGTGTTATTTGCTAAGTTACAATTTAACGATGCTTCACAAATTATTAATAACGTTTCAATTGGAAGAGGTAGTTCAGGATATAGTGTTGGATTTTATACAGGAAATATTTATATTGATTTGGTCATTAATACTCCAATAAGAGTTGTTTATTATGTTCTTTCTCCTATGCCTTGGGATTGGCGTGGGTTAGGTGATGTGGTAGCGTTTTGTTTGAGTTCGCTTTTTTACTTTGTTGGATATGTCCTATTTTATAAAGTAATGAAAAAAAAGATAGCCTTAAATCATGAAGAAAAAATTATAATAGTATTTTTCTTGTGTATGATAGTCTCAGATATAATTTTTGCTTGGGGTGTAAAGAATGCTGGAACGGCGATGCGTCATAGAGATAAGTTTATTATTCCTTACATTGTTATGAGTGTGCTATGCTATAAAATACTAACAGAAAATAAGCATTATGTTTCAGAAAGGAGAAAATTAAATGAAAAAGCTAACTTGTCTTATGACAACATACAATGAAAATGGAATAATACTTGAAACTGCAATAAACTCTATTCTGAACCAAACATATCAGAACTTTGATTTTCTGATTATTGTGGATAATCCTGACAACTCGGAAATTATATCTGTTCTTGAAGATTATTCAAAGAAAGATAACCGAATCAGATATATCATCAATAAAAAAAATATGGGTCTGCCAATGGCATTGAATAAAGGAATCGATATGATCCGGACAAAATATATCGCTCGTATGGATGCAGATGATATTGCTTTACCAGAACGATTTGAAAAAACAGACACATTATAAATTTATTATGATTTATCTTTTAAAATTCTCTTTTTCAAGTTCTTGCTGTTTCTTTTTCTCTTTATAATAGGTGCATTCAGTACTGTTATCCTACAATCATAATTTTAATACCTAATTTATTTCTGAGTTAAAAACAAAAAAAGAGAAAAATATTGTATTTTTACTTTATTAAATTTAGTATCTTGTATTTAAGGTTTTTAATTGGTGACAACGCAGAAATTGTACCATATTATTCCTTATTTTAAGGAGTGAAATAATGAAAAAATTATTATTTTATATTAATACGCTCGGCTTTGGTGGAGCAGAGAGAGTTATATCTAATTTGGCAAATCAGTTTTCTATGGATAATTTTCAAGTTTATCTTGTTTTGTCTTTTCCAAGAGATAGAGAATATTTGATAAATAAATCTGTAAATAAATATTATCTAGAAAAAGAGGAAATTATTGACAATTTTGTTAAGAGGAATATTTCAAGAACGAAGAGATTAAGGGAACTTATCAAAGAACTAATGCCTGATGTTGTTGTTTCGTTTATGGCAGAACCAAATTTCAGAGCAATTGTTGCTTCTTTAGGTTTAAAAATCCCTGTGATTATTTCTGTAAGGAATGACCCGAATAAAGAATATGCTGGAAAGAAATATTATTATGCTCAGAAATTTCTTTTTCCATTTGCAAATGGTTATGTGTTCCAGACAGAAGATGCTAAGAATTGGTTTCCAAAAAAAATTCAAAGAAAGTCTACTATCATCTTGAACCAAGTTGCCCCTGATTTTTTTAATATGGAAAAGAAGTCAGAAGATTACTATGTAGCTGTTGGTAGGTTGACAAAACAAAAAAATTACTCAATGATGATAAAAGGATTTCAGAAGTTTTTGTCTCAACATCCACAGGAGCAGTTGTATATTTATGGTGAAGGGGAAGATAGGCAAATGTTTCAAAAAATGATAGATGATTATTCATTAGAAAAAAATATTCATTTAATGGGCAGAACTGAAAATGTTCCAGAAATTTTATCTCATGCAAAGGCATTTGTTATGACCTCCAACTATGAGGGAATGCCAAATGCCATGCTTGAGGCTATGGCAGTAGGTGTTCCGGTTATAGTGACAGATTGTCCCTGTGGTGGTTCAAGAATGATTATTTCACATCAGAAAAATGGTTTTTTGATTCCTACAAATGATGTTGATGCGCTTTGTTCTGCACTGAATAGGATGAATGAAGATGCTGATTTAAGAAATTTCATCGCCAGAGAATCAAAAAAGACAGCAGAACATTTCAGACCAGCAGCTGTTTATCAGCAGTGGAAAGATTATATTTTGAAAGTTTGTGGAGATGAATAAGAAATGAGTGCTATTATGAAAATTTACAAGTTTCTCTTTAATCCTTCGGTTCGTATGGGATATTTATGTAAATTAGGATTTTATGATAAAATGCCTGATAACAAGTTCCTCAAAAAAAAGTTTAAGTTAGAGTTGGGATATGAACTAAATCTTGATAATCCCAAAACTTTCAGTGAAAAGCTCCAATGGCTTAAACTTAATGATCGTAAGCCGGAATACACAAAAATGGTTGACAAATATGCAGTCAAGAAATATGTAGCTGACAAAATCGGAAAACAGTATATAATTCCAACATTAGGCGTATGGAGCAATCCAGATGATATTGATTTTGATAAATTACCAGACAAATTTGTTTTGAAGTGTACTCACAATTCAGGCTTAGGAATGTGTATCTGCAGAGATAAATCAAAACTGGATATTCTAAAAGTAAGAACGAAACTAAGAAATGGCTTACAGCAAAATTACTATCTTACCGGTCGAGAATGGCCTTACAAAAATGTTAAGCCAAGAATTATTGCAGAGCAATACATGGAAGATACACAAACTACCGACTTGAGAGACTATAAATTTTTCTGCTTTAACGGAGAGCCTGTTTATTGTCAAGTGATTTCAAACAGAACAACTAATGAAACAATTGATTTTTTTGACATGGAATGGAAGCATCAGGAATTTACAGGGCTGGCGTTGCCAAGTAAGCCGTTCAACAATTCGCCTGTTCCTGTTCCTGTTCAATTTGAAAAGATGAAGAAGATAGCAAAAATTTTGGCAAAGGAAAGTGCGTTTTTGCGTGTTGATTTCTATGAAGTGAAAGGTAATTTATACTTTGGAGAATTAACATTCTATCCTGCTTCTGGATTTGGTGAATTTACGCCAGATAAATATAATTTGATTATTGGCAAAATGCTAAAATTGCCAGAAAAACCGAATAAGAAGTTTATGTATAATATACAAACAGGGGGAGTAACTCTTGTTGATTTTTCACAAGAATTACCTGAGTATAGCATTATATCTTCTTTGAAAGATTACAAATTCTTCTGTTTTAATGGAAAAGTAAAATTTTTGTATCTATCAGAGGGTCTTGAAAATCATGATACTGCAAGAATCAGCTATGTAACTTTGGATTGGAAACAAGCTGAATTTTATCGTGAAGATTATAAACCATTTGAAGCATTACCGCCAAAACCTGTTAACTTTGATAAAATGATAGAACTTGCTGAAATATTAAGTCGAAATATTCCATTTTTAAGGGTTGATTTTTATGAAATCAATCAGAAAATTTATTTTGGTGAACTTACTTTTTATTCGGGGTCAGGTTTTACAAAATTTGTTCCAGAAGAATGGGACAAGAAATTGGGTGAATTGATAAGATTGCCTAATAAATGAGAGTGATATATTGTAAGCAATCAATATTCAATGTCTTGCAATGAAAAAAAGCCAGTCATACACTGACTGACTTTTTTCAATTTGAAATAGTATGAACGGAAAGCTCACAATTCAGGATTGTGTCATACAGCAGGAATCGTGAGACTCCATAACATGACGGATTTTATCTGCGATACAGTGGGATTTTCTCCAATGTGAGAAGGACTGTCAGTAGATAGTTCAGATAGCATTAAATGTATCATGTTAAATTTCTTCGAGAGTGACCTTGCTATTCAGAGCAAGTTCGCCATTTTGGGGAGCAGGATTTTTTTAAAGCCGTTAAGTCCTGCATTTTTGATTATAGTCGGATAATTCATGTAGGTTTCATCGAGGTCAACATCTCTGCTTATACCGTTGATTCTGCCTGAATCTGATTTCTGCCATATGCCATAAGATTTGACAACAACAGGCTTACTGACATAACGGGCGGTTCATTTATCAAATTTTGTTTGAAATACAGCCCGAACCGACATAGTAATAAGCTCCGACAGGCATACCGACAGCCTTTGCATTTGTGTAATTCTTTTCAAATTTGCTGTCCTTGTAGAATCCTGCATCTGAACCGCCTGCCTTGATTATGGCAAATGTGATTCCTGAATTTCTGACAGCTTTCCAGTCAATATCTCCCTGATAAACTGAAACATCAATACCGTTTTTCATAAAAAATCTCCTTTCGTTTATGCGTTTTCGAGAGCTGCTACTTTGTTTTCAAGGACAATTATTCTCGCCAGAAGGTCTGAAACATCAACACCTGTCGAAGCATTATTAACGTAAATCAGTCCATTCCAGTCAATAGCAAAAGCATTAGAACGTGCATCTGTCGATATACCATTGCCAATAATAAATGCATATTTACCGTTTGAATCCTGAATGTTAAGTTTTCCTTGAACGTGCTGACAAGGAGATGCAGCAATCGTATTGTCACCCTCAGCATGAGAATAAGCACTCCCAGCTCTTGTTGACCTACCTTCTGCATGAGAATAATCACCTACTGCTCTTGAAGAACCGCCTTCTGCATGAGAATAAGTGCCGCTTGCTAATGTAGTAGCACCTTCTGCATGAGAAGCAGTACCACTTGCTGTTGTGTTATTACCTTCTGCATGAGAAAGATTTCCTGTTGCTTTATTGGCGGTATAATTATTGAATATTTCACCTATTTTATTATCCGTTGTAATCTGTTTTCCTGCATTGTAAGCTTCTTCCGTCAAGGCATTTGCGATTTTAGTTTTTTCGGCAGATGTAACAAATTTGTTATTCTGATTTGTGTCGTTTATCAGGTCTGAATTAAGCTTGTTTGTTGATGTAATTTCAGACTGCAAACCTGACACCAAATCTGCAACGGAAAAGTCAACAGTATTTCCGTTTTTCAGCGTGAGAATTACTTTCTTTGTGGTATTATCATAACTGCCGCCAACAACCATTGTTTCAAGCGGAAGGTCAATTGTCTGAGGTGTTCCGAGGGCTTCGCCGCTTGTGTTTTTAAGCGTTGCAGTTAAAATATAAGTCTGTGAATTTATCGTAAGTTCAAGACTGTGAGCATATGCAGAACCGTCATCGCCTGAACTGCTGAAATTTGCCGCTTTAAGAATATTATAAAGTTCACCCATTATTATTACTTCCTTTCTGGAGAATCCATTCTCCTGAACTTGTCATGCCGTAGAAATTACCTGTTGAAATATCCCATGCAATTGAACCCTGATACAGAGTTCTGCCTGAAAAATAGTTTGTTTCAGGGAGTTCCTCTGCACTATCAATATCAATTTCCATACGCACAACGGAAAGACCGCTTTCGTATTTTATAAAATTTTCGTTTCTTATCGAAATCATTTTTTACTCCTTTCAAGACTGAAAAACAGTCCTTTTGATTATTTACAAGAAAATCATCTTGCATAATAGGTTTAAAATAACGGTTTTTTCAATGCAGAACCATTGATTATTGTAAAAAATTTATTTTTTAACTTTTTATAAACAAAAAATAACCACAGCTGATACTGTGGTTATTTTTATTTCTGTTCAGAAAATTTTCAAGAAATGTTATTGTATTCTTCTTCACCTTTGACAGCGTTCAAAGTTTCACGGAGCAGGTCTGAATCGGTAAACATTTCCTCACAGGTATAACCATAATCAAGAAGAAGCTCCACATCATCGGGGTCAACTCCATAACAATTGCAGTAGTCAAATAAAAGCTGTTCATGCATTGTATAGTAATATTCTTCTTCGTCTTCATAGTACCAGTTTGCAAATTTGGTAAAATTATGCACTTCAAATTCAGAACGTGAGAGGAATCCGCTGCGGTTAATCTTTATGATTTCACCTTCAACAATCTGTATTTTGTCATACGGGAAAACCTGCCAGCCAATCTCTTTAAGAGCCTTTTTCACTATGCTTTCCGTTGATGCATACACATAAAGTCCGAGTGTCTCAAAATGTATCAGGAACATAGAATTTGAACCTTTGATAATATATAGGCTGTTATCTTCATCAAGTATTGTGAACGTGAAATTACCATGTACTGTTTCAGCCATGTATGACAAAGTGTCGAAATCAAGCCTTTTCTGCTGTTCGATAAGCTGTACTGCAATATAGCTGTCAGTCTCTATTACAGTTTGAGGTAAATGTTTTTCTTTGCGGAGTTGTTCGTCATTGTAAAGCACGCCATTGTGAGCAAAGGCAAAATCTTTATCAGCATGACCGTAGAAAGGGTGATTGTTGGGATTGAATTTCTTGTTTCCCTGAGTAGCCATGCGGGTATGTCCCATGACTGCAACGGTGTTTTCGGGGACATTGAATTTTATTCTGTGAGCAGGCTTTGGACGTTTGTAAATAGTAATTTTATTACCTTTGACATATGAAATACCTGCGGCATCTGTACCACGTTCCTCGGCAGCATTTGCAAGTGCCTGAGTTAATTTTTTGAGTACGGGTGTAGGGATAATTGACTTGTAATCAAGCCAGCCGAATAAACTGCACATATTAAACTTCCTCCTGTTCGACAGTAACTTTTTCGTTGATGTAGAGATTGCGTTCTTTAAGGTAAGTAATTAACTCTGATTCGTTAATTCTGCTTACAAATTCTGACCATGACAGCTTTTGCAACTCATCCTCACTGCAATAAATCGCAGTTTCAACGATGAGATTCACAAGTTCCAATGTCGCAATAAATGTGTTATATTTGAGCGTACCACGGAAAAGTCTGAACTCAATTGTTGAGTAATTACAGAGATTGACAGCGGCATAACGACCGTTGCTTCCTTTTTTTGCCTTGTCAAGAATTTCTCTGCCTGTTTTCTCATATCCGTAACGGGCAGCCCAGCGGTTCATAGCATACTCACTCCTGCGGCTGAATTTCAAAAGTTCGTTCCAGTTTTTCTCTACGAAAAAGAGTATGCGGCTGATAACGTCCTCTTGGTCTTCTCTTGTTTCGCCCATACAGTCACGGTTCACATGGACATGAAGTCCGCAGGTTGATGTGTTGTGCAAACGGTATCCAAGTCTGATTGCCTTTCTCATAATATCCTCCCAGCAATAAGATTTATGGTAATCTAATAACATCGGGTGCGATACAAGTTCCATGCCTTCTTCAAGACTTCCGTCTGATTTTATATACAGACAATCATCAGAATTGTTTGCAATATCAAGTATCTCCTCTGCGTTGTCATCATCTTTTCCAGCTCCGTCAATTTCAAGCTCAACACCAAAGTAACGGTCATATTTTCCGTAGAATTTCGGTTCGGGTTTGTAGCCGTATTCGTGAATATGACTGCATTTGTCACGTTCTTCTTCGTAGCAGTCATGGCAGTAATCATATCCGTCAAGATTGTAAACATCATCTTCGTAAAGAAG